>FWPV01004426.1_pt1 | contig 30004 bp, 25 predicted proteins | sample 2228371 | NCBI WGS metagenome assembly FWPV01 (sample SAMEA103939776, study PRJEB20133) | metagenome | reverse complement strand
CACACCCCCCTCCCAACCCCCGCTTATTTGCCTGGGAAGGAGGAGCTTTCAGCCCCGACTTCCCAGGCCATATAATCATATGGGATTGGGGGAGGGGGGGTGGGGGAGGGGGTAAGGGGCCACCGCCCCTTAGCCCCCTTCCCCACCATTTTCCTACAAGGCCTCCAGAACTGCATCCACCTGGGCCTCAAGCTGGTCCATGGTGAAGCCGTGCACGGTGATGCCCTCCTTGGGACAGGTGGCCTCGCACAGGCCGCAGCCCTTGCACAGGGCCTTGTCGCTTTTGATGCGGCGGTGGGCCTTGCCGTTGTCCTGGTATTCCTCGATTTTCAGGGCGAGATAGGGGCAGACGTCCACGCACAGGCCGCAGCCGTCGCACTGCGCCGTCACCTCGCTCTTGATGGCGTCCAGCTGCATGGAGCTCTTGGCCAGGATGATGCCGGCCCGGGTCACCGCGGCCTTGGCCTGGCTGATGGCCTCTTCCAGGGGCTTGGGGTGGTGGCAGAGGCCGGCCAGAAAGAGGCCGTCCACCGTGGAGTCCACCGGTTTGAGCTTGGGGTGGGCTTCGTTTAAGAATCCGTCTTCGTTCACCCCGCACTTGAAGAGCTCCACCAGGCCGCTGGTGTCGTTGGGCCGGATACCGCTGGCCAGCACCAGGTAGTCCGGGGAGATTTTCACCGGCAGCCCCAGGATGGGGTCCTTGACCTGCACCTGCAATTGGCCGTCGGGTTGCGTGACCTCGGGTTTCTGGTCCGGCCAGTACTTGATGAAGATGACCCCCAACTCCCGGGCCTTGGTGTAGAGGGTTTCCCGGAAGCCGTAGGTGCGCAGGTCCCGATACAGGACAAAGACCTGCTTGTCGGGGTCCAGCTCCTTCAAGCGGATGGCGTTTTCCACGGTGTGGGTGCAGCAGGTGCGGCTGCAGTACATCCGGCCCGGCTCCCGGGAGCCCACGCACTGGATGAACACCACCGAACCGGCGGCCTTGAGGTCCTGGACCCGGTCCCGGAGCAGGGCATCCATCTCCAGGGCGGTGAGGACCCGGGGGTGCTGGCCGTAGAGGTACTCGTCGGGCTTGTATTCCTGGCCGCCGGTGGCCAGGACAGCAATGCCATAGTCGATGCTCCGGGACTCTCCGGCCACCGTCACCTGGCTGGTGAAGTTGCCCACCGAACCGGCCACGCTCTTGATCTCGGCCTGCTTGAGCACCTGGATCCTGGGGTGGTTTTCCACCCGGGCGATGAGGTCCAGAAGCAAGGGCCGCACGGCTTCGCCCTTCCAGGTGTGGTTCAGGTGCCAGGCGTTGCCGCCCAGCTTGTCGGACTTTTCCACCAGCACGGCGTCGTAGCCGTGCTCGGCCAGCTCCAGGGCGGCGGTCAGGCCGGCCACACCGCCGCCGATGACCAGGGCCCGCTGCACCACCGGCACCGACAGCCGGGCCAGGGGATAGTCCCGGGCCACCTTGGCCACCGCCATGCGCACCTGGTCCTTGGCCTTCTTGGTGGCGTACTGGGGATAGGCCTGATGCACCCAGGAACCCTGGTTGCGGATGTTGGCCATTTCCACCAGGTAGCCGTTCAGGCCGGCCTCCCGGAGGGTGTCCTGGAACAGGGGCTCATGCGTCCGGGGGGTGCAGGCGGCGATGACGATGCGGTTGAGGTGCAGTTCCTTGATCTTGGCGGCGATCAGATCCTGGGTGTCCGTGGAGCAGGTGAAGAGGTTGTTCTCCACCAAGGCCACGTAGGGGAGGGTGCGGGCGTAGTCGGCCAGTTCCTTGACGTCGATGACCCCGGCGATGTTGATGCCGCAGGAGCAGACAAAGACGCCGATGCGGGGCTCTTCCGAGGCCACGTCCCGTTCCGGCGGGTAGGTTTTCTCCCGGGTGAGGGTGCCCCGGGCCATAACCAGGGCCCGGGCCGCCTCGCCAGCGGCGGCGGAGGCGTCCATCACCGAGCGGGGGATGGACTTGGGGGACTCGGCCGCGCCGCAGACAAAGACGCCGCCCCTGGCGGTGGCCACCGGATTGAAGCCCGTGGTCTCCACGAAGTTGAAGCGGTTCAGCTCGACGCCGCAGGTGCGGGCCAGCTCCACCGCGGAGCCTGGAGCCTCCAGGCCCACGGAGAGCACCGCCAGGTCAAAGTCCTCCAGCACCATGCGGCCGTCGTCGCTGATGTACTCCACTTTGACGCCGATATTGTTGGGGCCGGGGAGGATGGAGTGGGGCCGGGACTTGACGAAGCGCACGCCTTTGGCCTTGGCGCCCTGGTAGTAGCGCTCGAACTCCTTGTTGTGGGCCCTTAAGTCCATGTAGAAAATGGTCTGGGCGGCGCCGGGCACGTGGTCGGCGGTCACCAGGGCCTGCTTCACCGCGTACATACAGCACACCGTGGAGCAGTAGGGGTTGCCCCGGCCGTCGTTGCTCCGGGAGCCGACGCACTGGATCCAGGCCACCTTTTTGGGCTCCCTGTGGTCCGAGAGGCGCACCAGGTGGCCCTGGAAAGGGCCGCTGGCGGAGAGCAGGCGCTCGTACTCCAGGCCGGTGACCACGTCCGGGATCTGGCCATAGCCGTAAGGGGCCAGGACCGCGGGGTCGAAGGGGCGGTAGCCCGGCGCCAGGATGAGGGAACCCACCTGGAGGGTGACGGTTTCCCCCTGGTCCTCGAAGTTAATGGCCCCGGTGGGGCAGAACTTCTCGCAGGCCTTGCACTTGCCTTTGGAGAAATAGAGGCAGGTGGCCGGGTCGATGGCGTATTTCAGGGGGACGGTCTGACTGTAGTGGAGGTAGATGGCTTTGCGCTTGCCCACCCCCAGGTTGTAATCGTCAGGGACTTTTTTGGGACATTTCTCGGCGCACAGCCCGCAGGCGATGCACTTGTCCAGGTCCACGTAGCGGGGGTTTTTTTTCAGGGTGACGGTGAAGTTGCCGGTGTCGCCTTGGACGTTGACGACCTGGGAGAGCGTGTGGAGCTCAATGTTCAAGTGCCGACCGCACTCGACCAACTTGGGCGAGATAATTCACATGGCGCAGTCGTTGGTGGGATAGGTCTTGTCCAGTTGGGCCATTTTGCCGCCGATGCCGGCCTGGGCCTCCACCAGGTGGACATAATAGCCGGAATCGGCCAGGTCCAGGGCGGCCTGGATGCCGGCGATGCCGCCGCCCACCACCATGACCGAACCTACCACATTTCCTGTCATAACTTCCTCCCTTGGCGCTTGGGGGACCTGCCTGGAGACCAGGCGGGAAGGGGCCTCCGGCGGCTGCCGCAGCTCTCGGACGGCGAGAGCCTCAGGCTCCAGACAAAACTCCTCACAGAGGCGGGCGAAGCCGGCCGGGGAAAAGACCAGGCCCTTGCCCGGGCCGGGGCGGCAGTCCAGGCGCCCGGCCTTGACCCAGTTGCGGATGGTGTTGCGGTGGACGCCGATGGCCTTGGCCAGGTCCACAATGTGCACCACGATCATCGCTGCTGCTCCTCTTGAGGGCTCCGACTCCCATGGGGGCCGGGTGGACCGGAGAGAAAATTGTGCAATTTGTGCATCCATTATGCTGTGCAATTTGTGCCTTATTACCATGCGGCTTTACCCGCGTCAAGAAAAAAATTTGTGCTCCCAAGGTGGCAGATTCCCCCAGAGGCAGCGCGCCAGCGCAGCACCGGCACCACCCGAAGAAGCCGGCCTGGCCGCATGTCAGCCCGCTCGTTCCCTGGTTATTTGTTAACGATATTTTGCAGCGGAAATAAGGAAAAAGGGCCGGAGGGGAGCTCCCCCGGCCCTGGGGTCTGGCCGCCGACCCCGCGGCCCTACCAGCCGTAGGTCAGGAAGTCGTGGATGGAGTTGGAGGCGATGCGGCCGGCGCCCGCAGCCAGGATGACGGTGGCCGCGCCGGTGACGATGTCGCCGCCGGCCCACACCCGGGGCTTCATGGTCTTGCCGGTCTTGGGGTCGGCCACGATGTTGCCCCACTTGTTCAGCACCAGACCCGGGGTGGATTTGGTGAGCAGCGGGTTGGCGCCGGAGCCGATGCTGATGACCGCGGTGTCGATCTCCACGATGAATTCGCTCCCCGGAATGGGCACCGGACGGCGGCGGCCGGAGGCATCGGGCTCGCCCAGCTCCATCTTCAGGCACTCCACGCCGGTGAGGAAGCCGTCCTCGTTGCCCAGGAAGCGCACCGGATTGGTAAGGAAGAGAAACTCCACGCCCTCTTCCTCGGCGTGGTGGATTTCCGCGGCTCGGGCCGGGAGTTCGGCATGGGAGCGGCGGTAAATGATGTAGGAGTGCTCGGCGCCCATGCGCAGCGCGGTGCGGGCCGAGTCCATGGCCACGTTGCCGCCCCCGAAGGTGGCCACCTTCTTCCCCCGGACCAGGGGCGTGTCATAGTTGGGGAAGTCGTAGGCCTTCATGAGGTTGGCCCGGGTGAGATACTCGTTGGCGGAATAGACCCCGATGTAGTGCTCGCCGGGGATTTTCAGGAACATGGGCAAGCCCGCGCCCACGCCCAAAAAGACGGCGTCGAAGCGCTCCAGGAGTTCGTCCACCGTCTCGGAGCGGCCGATGACGGAGTTGACCTCGATTTTGACGCCCAGTTTTTCCAGGTAGTTGCACTCCGCCGCCACGATCTCCTTGGGCAGGCGGAACTCGGGGATGCCGTAGATGAGCACCCCGCCGGGCGCGTGCAGGGCTTCAAAGATGGTGACCTCGTGGCCCTTGAGGATGAGGTCACCGGCCACGGTGAGGCCGGCGGGGCCGGAGCCCACCACCGCCACCTTCTTGCCGGTGGGTTCGGCCTTGGGGGGCAGAATCTGGCGGCCGTGCAGGCGCTGGTAGTCGGCGGCGAAGCGCTCCAGGTTGCCGATGGCCACCGGCTCATCCTTTTTGCCGATGACGCACAGGCCCTCGCACTGCACCTCCTGGGGGCAGACCCGGCCGCACACCGCGGGCAGGGCGTTCTTTTCCCAGATCTTACGGATGGCGCCTTCAAAGTCCCCTTCTTTAATGAACTTGATGAAGGCGGGAATGTCGATCTCCACCGGGCAGCCCTGCTTGCAGCGGGGGTCTTTGCACTGGATGCAGCGCTCGGCCTCCTTCATGGCCAGCTCGGGGGTGTAGCCGTAGGGGACCTCGTTGAAATTATGACGGCGGACCTGGGGATCCTGCTCCGGCATCTTTTGCCGGGGAATTTTCTCTTTTTTGGGGGCCTTGACTTCTTCAGACATGCTGATCTCCTCCCTCTCTTTCACTGACAGGGCTGTGATGGGTTAGCTCTTGCAGGAGCAGGTGTGGCCCTGGCTGGCCTTGAACTGCTCATAGGAGAGCTTCTCTTCGGGCAGGTATGAGCGCAGGCGCAGGGTGAGCTCCTCAAAGTCCACTTCGTGCCCGTCGAACTCGGGGCCGTCCACGCAGGCGAACTGCATCTTGCCGCCCACCTGCACCCGGCAGCAGCCGCACATGCCGGTGCCGTCCACCATGATGGGGTTGAGGCTCACCAGGGTCTTGACCCCGAACTCCTTGGTCAGCTGGCAGCAGAACTTCATCATGGGCACCGGGCCGATGCACACCGCCAGGCCCACGTCCTTGTTGTCGGTGAGGACCTTTTTCAGGACGTCGGTGACAAAGCCCTTGTGGCCGTAGGTGCCGTCATCGGTGCAGATGTGGAGCTCATGGGAGGCGGCCTTCATCTTGTCTTCCAGGATGAGCAGGTCTTTGCTGCGGGCGCCGATGATGCCGATGACGTGATTACCCAATTGCTTCAGACCCCGAGTGATGGGATGGAGCACGGCGATGCCGGTGCCGCCGCCGACGCACACCACTTTGCCCACCTTCTCCAGATGGGTGGGCTGCCCCAGAGGGCCGATGACATCCAGGTAGGAGTCCCCCACCTGCAGGGTCTTGAACAGGGCGGTGCTCTTGCCCACCACCATGTAAATGATGTTGATCAGGCCTTTTTCCGGGTCGGTATCGGCCATGGTCAGGGGGATGCGCTCCCCCTTTTCGTTGGCCCGCAGGATGACGAACTGGCCCGGCTTGGCCTTCCTGGCGATTTTGGGGGCCTTGACCCAGTTGCTGATGATGGTGCCCTGGGCCATTTCCTGGCGTTCCACGATTTCAAACATACGCGCTTCTCCTCACTTCGGGGAAATTGGTGCCTCCACCTTAAGCCCTGGGCAGACCGCGCCTCCCGGCTGCCCTCAGGTGATAATCCGCTAATCTGTTCCTCATACCACGGGAACCGGCAAGGATTCAAGTGATAAATATCACAAAAGCATGGAGAAGATAAGAAAAAAGATGGAGAAAAGACCTGTTCTCAAGCGGGCAAGGCCGGAGAAAAGTTGATTTTTTCTGAACGGGTGATAACATTAGCATAGGCGATGAAGTCCGCCATAACCGCCCTGCCGGTGGGTGAAAGCAGGTGCTGATGACTTCTGACCGATACCGCGGCCAGAAGTTTTTTTTTGCCGCTTTAAGGAGGAGAAAATGGGATTTTTTCGGCAACTGCAGGACGAGTTGGCGCAGTCCCTTAACCGTCTGGCGCAGCTGCCCGATACGAACCGGGCCGGCGTGCAGCGTTTGATGGACAAGCTCCGGCAGAACCGCTTCAACCTGGTGATCCTGGGCGCGTTCAAGCGGGGCAAGAGCACCTTGATCAACGCCTTGTTGGGGGAGGAACTTTTGCCCATGGCGGTCATTCCCCTGACCTCGGTGGTCACCATCCTGGGGTATGGGGAAAAACTGGAGATAGAGGTGCGGTTCCTGGACAACCGCAGCCACTTCATCGCCAAGGAGGAGTTGATCGACTACATCACCGAAAAGGGCAATCCCCAAAACCGCAAGGGCGTCAAGGAGGTGGAGATCAGGTTTCCCTCCGCTTATCTCCAGGACGGGGTGCGCATCATCGACACCCCGGGGGTGGGGTCGGTGTACAGCCACAACACCGAAGTGGCCTATAATTTCCTGCCGGAGGTGGATGCCGCCGTCTTTGTGGTTACCGTGGATCCGCCGCTCTCCGCCGCGGAGCAGGAATTCCTGCAAGACATCCGGGAATATGTGCACAAACTCTTTTTCGTGCTGAACAAGATTGATTATGTGCAGGAGGAGGAGCGCCAGGAGGCCCTGGACTTCACCCAGCAGGTGCTCCGGGAGAACCTGGCGGCCAACCAGGTGAAGATCTTCCCGATGTCCGCCAAGCTGGCCCTGGCGGGCAAGACCAACGGCACGCCGGAGCTCCTGAAGGAAAGCCTGCTGCCGGAATTTGAAGAGCACCTGCGCCGCTTTCTCTTTCAGGAAAAGGGCAAGGTCCTGCTGGTCTCCTGCATTTCCGGGGCTTTGCGCCTGGTGACCGATTCCACCCTGGCCCTGAAGGTGGAGCGCCAGGCCAGCGCCCTGCCCCTAGCGCAGCTCAAGGAAAAAATCGCCCAATTCGATCAGTTGCAGGAAGGCCTGAAAAAGGAGCGGGAGATGTCCCTCCTGCTCCTGGACGGCCGGCTCAAGGCGGCGTTGGCCCAAGTTGACAGTGACCTGGACGCCTTCCGGCAGGAGACCACCCAGCGGCTCCGCAAGGAGGTGGAGGCGACCTTTCAGCAGAAAAGCCGCAGCGCCGTGGACCTTCCCCGGGAGATGGAGCAGTTTCTCTTCGGCGCCCTGAAAGACCTGTTCACCGGCTGGCGGCGGCAGGAGATCGACAAGCTCTCCGGAGTGATGGCCGACACCTATGCCGAATTCGCCCAGCGCATCAACGGCATCCTGGACACCCTGACCCAGATGACGGCCCACATTTTCGATTTCTCCCTCAAGGGTTTTGCGGTGGAGGAGGCCTTTGTGGAGCGCAGCCGGTTCCGTTTCTTTTTCAAAGAGGAGCCGGTGGGCTTGGAGATTTTGCAGATGACGGTCACCAACCTCCTGCCCCGGGCCCTTACCAAGGGCTTGTTCCTGAAGCGGCTGCAGGAAAACGTCACCGAACTGGTGGATAAGAACTGCGGCCGCCTGCGCTGGGATTTCCATGAGCGGCTGAAAGAGGTGGGTCGGGAATTCCGCCAAACCTGGCTGGAGAAGATCGACGACACCACCCAGAGCCTGCGCCAGGCCCTGGACCGGGCCCTGGCCCAGAAGCAGACCAGCGCTGTGGCCACCGATCTCAGGCTGGGGGAGATTGATCAACGGCTGCGGGAAATCATGCAACTGGAGGCCGACCTCAAGGCCTTGCGGGAAAAGGTGGAAACCTCCTGGCCGGCCCGGGTGGCGGCGTAAGGCCCAGGTCCCTGGGGAAAGAAACGGCTTCCGACAAGGGGGGCCCCTGTCGGAAGCCGTGGTCTTTCCGGCAAGGTCGGCTGTGCAGTTAGAACAGGCCGGTGACCTTACCGGTCTTGACATCCACGTCGATGCGGCGGTAGGCCGGGTCGGAGGCGGTGCCGGGCATGAGGCTGATGGCGCCGCACACCGGGCAGATGAACTTGGCGCCGCTGTACACCAGGAAGTCCCGCACCGGCAGGCGCCAGCCCTTGGGCACGCCCTTCTTGGTGGGGTCGGCGCTGAGGCTCAGGTGGGTCTTCACCATCATGGTGGCGTATTCGTTGTACTTGGGATCCCCTTCGAACTTCTTGGCCTTGGCCAGGGCTTCGGGCAGGAAGTCCACACCGTCGGCGCCGTAGACTTCTTTGGCGATCACTTCCACCCGCTGGCGCAGGGGCAGGTCGTTGGGATAGAGGAGCTTGAATTCGTTCTTTTCTTTGCAGGCGTCCATGACCGCGTCGGCGAATTCCAGGGCGCCTTCACCGCCGAACTGCCAGTGTTTGGACACCGCCACCCGGGCGCCTTCGGCTTCGCAGACCCGGCGGATGAGGGCATGCTCTTCGTCGGAGTCAAAATGGAAGGCGTTGATGCAGACCACCGGATTGATGCCAGCTTTTTTGATGGTGCGGATGTGATGTACGGCATTCTGGACGCCGTCTTCCAGCCAGGCCATGGTTTCTTTGGAGGCCGAGAAGTACTCTTTCGGCACGGGTTTACCCGGCGGGCAGGGGAGCGCCCCGGCGTTGACGCCGTGGTGTTTCAGACCGCGCACGGTGGTGGTGAGCACGGCCACATGGGGTTTCAGACCGCTGAAGCGGCATTTCACGTTCCAGAACTTCTCAAAGCCGATGTCGGCGCCGAAGCCGGACTCGGTGACATGGTAGTCAAAGAGCTTCAGGCCGATCTGGTCGGCGATGATGGAGGACTGGCCCACGGCGATGTTGGCAAAGGGACCGGCATGAATGAGGACCGGCTGCTTTTCCACACTCTGCATGAGGGTGGGGTTGATGGAGGGCACCATGAAGGCGGTCATGGCGTTGCCCACTTCCAGGTCACCGGTGGTCACCGGGTTGCCTTTCTTATCGTAGCAGACGGTGATGTTGTTCAGTCTTTCCTTCAGGTCGGCCAGGGAGGTGGTCACGGACAGGATGGCCATGACTTCGGAGGACACGGCGATGCCGAACTTGGAGGCCATCATGAAGCCGTCCATCTTGCCGCCGATGCCGATGATGATGTTCCGGAGGGCCTGGGCGCAGAAGTCGATGATCCAGCCCATCTCAAAGTTCTTGGGATCCATGTCCAAACGTTTCAGGTTCCGTTTGGCCAACTGCTCGTCGGTGTAGTTGAACTCGTGCTGGAGCCGGGAGGTGGCGGCCACCATGGCCAGGTTGTGGGCGTTCATGATGTTGTTGATGTCGCCGGTGAGCCCCAGGGAGAATTCGGTCATGGGGATGAGGAGCGAGATGCCGCCGCCGGCCGCGGTGCCCTTGATGTTCATGGTGGGACCGCCGGAGGGCTGCCGCAGGGCCCCGCCCACATTGACGCCCCGCTTGCCCAGGCCTTCGATGAGGCCCAGGGAGGTGGTGGACTTGCCTTCGCCCAGGGGGGTGGGGGTGATGGCGGTGACGTCGATGTAATAGCCGTCGGGCTTGTCCTTCAGGCGCTCCAGGCACTTCAGGTAGTCGATGCGGCCGATTTTCTGACCGTAGGGGATGCGCTCATCTTTGGGGATGCCCAATTGTTCGCACATGTCGTCGAAGGGGATCATCTCCGCTTCGGCGATTTCGGCAATCTGCCAGTCTTTCATGGTTACCGGATCGTACTTCGCCATACAACAGCCTCCTTTTACCGTTGGTGGTGTTCTTAAAAAATTCCCCGGTTCTCGGAACCGGTGGGAGAGCAATAGAAATCCCCCCCGGGGTTTTTTCCCAGGTGCTTCCAACCCTCATACTTTTTTTCACATATGGCCCTTTTAAACGACCTGAAAGGGTTTGTCAATAAATATTTTCATCCCTTGGAATCCCTCTTTTCCTGAAGCAGACAGGGAATTTTTTGGTTTGACAAAAAAATTTTGGGCGCCTAAAATGTGAATAGTTTTACAAATACTATTTGCAGCCTGCTGGCCCGCAGGAGAAGCCAGGGGATGGCGGTATCAAACCCCCCTCCAGGCAGGACGCCTGGATTCAGGAGGATGGCATGGTTGTGGCGGAATCAAAGCCCGTGGCAGAAATTCTGGAAATGATCAAGGACTATAAAAAGGTGGTGGTGGCTGGCTGCAAGGGCTGTGTCACCGTCTGTAACGCCGGGGGCGAAAAGGAAGTGGGCATTTTGGCCTCGGAGTTGCGCATTGCCCGCAAGGTGGCAGGCAATGACCTGGAGGTGCTGGAATACACGTGCGAGCGGCAGTGCGATCCGGAATACATCGAGCCCTTGGACGACTTGGTGAAGGACGCCGACGCCGTGGTTTCCATCGCCTGCAGTGTAGGGCCCCAGTACGTAACTGCCCGTTACCCGTTCATGCCGGTGTTTCCCGGCCTCAATACCACCTTTATCGGCGGGGCGGCGGAGCACGGCGTCTGGAAGGAATACTGCCAAGCCTGCGGCAACTGCATCATCGGAGATTTCGGCGGCCTATGTCCCGTGGCCCGCTGCGCCAAGTCGCTGATGAACGGCCCCTGCGGCGGCTCCTCGGGGGGCAAGTGCGAGGTGGGCAAAGGGACGGTGGATTGCATCTGGCACCTTATTTATGAACGCCTCAAGAACCTGGGACAGCTCCAGAAACTGGAAAACCCCTGGGGCTTCAAAAACTGGTCCACCAGCCGTGACGGCGGGCCGCGCACCATGATCCGGGAGGAGTTACGGAAATGACTTTGACCGCCGGCAGCAACTTGGAAAAAATTCTCAAGAGCGGCCAAAAGGCCGTCACCTGTGAATGTGGTCCCCCCCGGGGCGCGGATGCCGAACATTTCCGGCACAAGGCCTCGTTTTTGAAGGACTGTGCCGACGCCGTCAACGTCACCGACAACCAGACGGCGGTGGTGCGCTTCTGTTCCCTGGCGGCCTGCCGCATCCTCATGGACATGGGGATTGAGCCGGTGATGCAGATGGTTACCCGGGACATGAACCGCATCGCCCTGCAAAGCAACGTCCTGGGCGCCGCCGCCCTGGGGATCAAGAATCTGTTGTGCCTCACCGGCGACCACAACTCCTTCGGCGACCACCCCCAGGCCAAAAACGTCCACGACCTGGATTCGGTGCAGCTTTTGGCCGCCGTGAAGGGCATGCGGGACGACGGCAAGATGATCAGCGGCACCGAGGTGGTGGGCCGGCCGGCCATGTTCATCGGCGCCGCGGCCAACCCCTTCGCCGACCCCTTCGAGTTCCGGGTGGTGCGCATGGCCAAGAAAATCAAAGCCGGCGCGCAGTTCATCCAAACCCAGTGCATCTATGACATGGAGCGCTTCGCCCAGTTCATGCAGATGGCCAACGACATGGGGCTGACGGAAAAGGCCTATATCATGGCCGGCATCACTCCCTTCAAGAGCGCCGGCATGGCCAACTACATGAAGAAGTTCGTGCCGGGCATGCTGGTACCGGATCATTACATCCAACGGCTCAAGGGCGTGCCCAAGGAGAAACAGGGGGCCGAAGGCATCAAGATCGCGGTGGAGCAGATCCAGCAGTGCCTGGAGATGAAGGGCGTGGCCGGCATCCACCTGATGGCCATCGAGTGGGAGGAAAAGGCCCCGGAGATTCTCAAGGCGGCGGGATTGCTGCCCCGGCCCAAGGTGGATTAACGCAGGTCTTTCCCAGGGAAAGCCAGCCCGGTCAGGTGTGGCCGGGCTTTTTTGTTCCTGGGGGGCGGGCCGGGGGCGGCCTTCCCCGCCCTTTCGCCCGCTCCAAACTTATTTTCAGCCTCAGAGGTGAAGCCATGGACTTGGGGGTGTTGGAGAAGATGGGGGCGCTGGAGCTTCGGGAGTACATCCGCTTTCTCCTCAAGCATTACCGGGCCATGGACTCCTTCTGGTACATCTATGTCAGCGAGCTGTTCGGCGAGGCCGCGGCGGACCGGGTGAACGAGAAGGTCTGGGCCCGGGTGCCGGCCCTGGCGGTGCGGGACCTGCTTCCCCGCATGGGCATCACCGAGCGGGGGCTGGCCGGATTTGTCCGGGCCCTGCGCTTCTGGCCCTGGCACCTGCTGGTGGGCTATCGCATCGAAGAGCGGCCCGGGGAGGTCCTCATCACCGTGCCCTCCTGCCCCACTCAGGAGGCCCGCCTCAAGCGGGGCCTGCCGGAATACGCCTGCAAGGAGATGCACCGGGGGGAGTTCCAGAGCTTCGCCCAGGCGGTGGACCCCGACATCGTTACGGAGTGCCTCCTGGCCCCGCCGGACCCGCACCCGCCGGAGCTCTTCTGCCGCTGGCGCTTCACCCTGGCCCGAGAGCAGGAGCAGGGGGCAACTACTGCGTGACTTTCCCGGCGGCCTGGCCTAAAATTCGGGGAAGTAGGGCGGCACCGAGTAGGTTGGGAGAGCGGCAAGAAGCTGCGTCCCCGCTTCACCTTAAGGCTATGTCCTGCAGGGAGAAAAGAACCCCCATGGCTCCCCAGCAGGAGGACAGGGGGACCATCCGGGCCTTGCAACCCGGGCTTTGAGGAGGATGCCATGAAGGCTGCGACATCACCGGAGAGCCGGTGTTCCATCCAACCAGACACCTTAGCGCTGGCGGACAAGGCGAAAGCCGAGGGCCTGGAGACGGTGTGGGACCGGGCCCAAGCCCAGGCGCCCCAGTGCGGCTTCTGTGAATTGGGCTTAAGCTGTCGCATCTGCGTCATGGGTCCCTGCCGCATCGACCCCTTCGGGGAGGGGCCCCAGCGGGGCATCTGCGGCGCGGACGCCGACATCATGGTGGCCCGCAACCTGGGCCGCATGATCGCCGCCGGGGCGGCCTCCCACTCGGACCACGGCCGGGACCTGGTGGAGACGCTCCTGGCGGTGGCCGAAGGCAAGGCCCCGGGTTATCAGATCACCGACGTGGGCAAGCTTGACCGGCTGGCGGCGGAATTCGGCGTGGCCGCGGAACTCCCGCCCCTGGACAAGGCCCGGGAGCTGGCTTACGCCCTGATGGAGGAATACGGCATCCGCAAGGGCTTCCTCACCTTCAGCCGGCGGCTGCCCGCGGCCCGGCTGGCCAAGTGGCAGGCCCTGGGGATCGCGCCCCGGGGGGTGGACTGGGAAGTGACGGAGATGCTGCACCGCACCCACATGGGGGTGGACAACGACTACGTCAACCTGCTGCTGCAGGCCCTCAGGTGCGCCCTGGCGGACGGCTGGGGGGGGTCCATGATCGCCACGGAAGTCTCGGACATCCTTTTCGGCACCCCCCAGCCCACGGCCAGCCAGGTGAACATCGGGGTCCTGAAGCGCGACCAGGTGAACATCATCCTGCACGGCCACAGCCCTTTGGTGAGCGAAATGGTGGTGCGGGCGGCCCAGGAGCCGGCGCTCTTGCAGCGGGCCCGGGAGCTGGGGGCCACCGGCATCAACCTGGCGGGCCTGTGCTGCACCGGCAATGAGGTGCTCATGCGCAAGGGCATTCCCATGGCGGGCAACCACCTGGTGCAGGAACTGGCCATCCTCACCGGCGTGGTGGAGGCCATGGCGGTGGACTACCAGTGCATCATGCCGTCGGTGCCGGAAGTGGCCGCCTGCTACCACACCCTGTTTTACACCACCTCCCCCAAGGCCAAGTTCCCCAAGGCCACGCACCTGGCCTTCAGCCCGGAAAACGGCGAGGCGCTGGGCCGGCAGCTGGTCTCCCAGGCGGTGGAGAACTTCGCCCGGCGCAACCCGGCCCGGGTCTTTCTGCCGGAAGGCGAGGCGGTGAGCCAGATGAGCGGTTTTTCGGTGGAGGCCATCCTCGGGGCCCTGGGCGGCACCCCGGAGCCCCTGCTCAACGCCATCAAGGCCGGGCAGATCCGGGGCGCCGCCGCAGTGGTGGGCTGCAACAACCCCAAGATCACCCAGGACCTGGGGCACACCACCATCACCAAAGAGCTCATCGCCCACGACATCATCGTGCTGGACACCGGCTGCACCGCGGTGGCCACCGCCAAGGCGGGGCTCAAGCAGCCGGCCGCGGCGGAGTTGGCCGGCCCGGGCCTGAAGGCAATCTGCCAGGCCTTGGGTATACCGCCGGTCCTGCACATGGGTTCCTGTGTGGACAACACCCGCATCATCAATCTGGCCACCGCCCTGGCCAACGCCCTGGGGGTGGATGTGGATATGCTCCCGGTGGCCGCCGCGGCGCCGGAGTGGTATTCGGAGAAGGCCGCGGCCATCGGCTGCTATGCGGTGGCCAGCGGCGTGTTTACCGTGCTGGGGGTGACGCCGCCGGTGTTGGGAAGTAAAAACGTTACCCACCTGCTCCTGGAGGGTTTAAAGGAGCACCTGGGGGCCTGCTTTGCGGTGGAACCGGACCCGGCCAAGGCCGCGGCCCTGATGATCCGCCACATCGAGGCCAAGCGCCAGGCCCTGGGGCTGGACAGCCGGAGTTGAAGGCTGGTTTGGGGAGGGGCGCCAGAGGTTGCCAACCCCTGGCCCCTCCCTCAATCTCCCTCCCACCCCCCGATACGGGGTTGGGGGAGGGGAGTTTGAGGAAAGGGCGGGGGAGCCAAGCTCCCCCGCCCTCCCTTCCATCATCTTCTAACCCCAGCCCCAAAGCGGCTGCGGGTCAAAAAGGATTGACAAGCAGCGGGGGGAAAGAGTAAGTAATAGAGCATCGCGCACAATTTCATGGAGGGGGCAAACATGGCGGGTGAACCGTTGGAAGTAAGCGACGCCAGCTTTGAGGAGGATATCCTCAAGTCGGACATTCCTGCCCTGGTGGACTTTTGGGCGGCTTGGTGCGGTCCCTGCCGGGCGGTGGCGCCAGTAGTGGAGGAGCTGGCCCGGGATTACGCCGGCAAGGTGAAGGTGGCCAAGATGAACGTGGATGAAAACGCCAAGACCCCGGCCAAGTACGGCATCCGCGCCATCCCCACCCTCATCATCTTCAAGGGCGGCCAAGTGGTGGAGCAGATTACCGGCGCCGTCTCCAAAAGCGTCATCGAGACGGCCATTAAAAAGGCCCTGTAACTCCTCGTTTCCTCATCTTCCATGGCCCACTGGGAATATGACGTGATCATCATTGGCGGCGGCCCGGCTGGCCTGACGGCTGGGTTGTACGCCGGGCGGGCCCGGCTCAAGGCCCTCATGGTGGAGAAGCTTATCCATGGCGGGCAGATGATGACCACCGATTTGGTGGAAAACTATCCCGGATTCCCAGAGGGCATCTCCGGGCCGGAGTTGAGCGACCGCATGCGCAAGCAGGCGGAACGCTTCGGCCTGCACATCATAGCCGGGGAAGTCAAGGAGATCAAACCCGGCCAACCGGTGCACACGGTGGTCTTGGATGACCGGGAATTCACTGCCCCGGCTTTGGTGATCGCCACCGGAGCCCGTTACAAAAACCTGGGCGTGCCCGGAGAAAAAGAGCTCACCGGCCGGGGGGTCAGTTTCTGCGCCACCTGTGACGGCGCCCTGTACCGGGACCAGGAAATCGCCTTGGTGGGCGGCGGAGACACCGCGCTCACCGAGGTCATTTTCCTGGCCCGCTTTGCCAAGAAGATCCATTTGATTCACCGGCGGGATGCATTCCGGGGAGCCAAATATCTCCAGGAGCAGGTGCTGGCCCTGGAAAAGGTCCAGGTGCACTGGAATTCGGTGGTGGAAGCCTTCCTGGGGGAGTCGGCCCTGGAGGCGGTGCGCTTGCGGAACGTCAAAACCGGCGAGGTTTCCGACCTGGCGGTAGCCGGTTGTTTTGTGGCCATCGGCATTACGCCCAACACCGGCTTTCTCAAGGATCTGTTGCCCATGGATGAATGGGGCTTTCTCTTCACCGACCAGGATATGGCCACCACGATACCGGGAATTTTCGCCGCCGGGGACGTGCGCTCCAAGAACCTTTGGCAGATTGCCACGGCAGTGGGGGACGGGGCCGTTGCCGCCAACTCCGTGGAACACTATCTTAACAGTTTGCGCCGGGAGTGAGTTCCCATGGAACCCAAACGGTGGATACCCTGGCTGTGGGCGGCCCTGGCTGTACTGCTGCTCTGCGGCTGCGGCACGATGAAGGGCTGGTTCGCCAAGAAGAAAACCGATAAACCGCCGGACGTGATGGCGGAGGAAGGCATCAAGCAGCTCAAGAAGAAAAATTACGAAGACGCCATCGAAACCTTCGAAAAGCTGAAGGACCGCTACCCCTACAGCGAGCAGGCGTTGTTGGCCCAGATTAAGGTGGCGGATGCCTATTTCTATAAGAAAAAGTACGACGAAGCATTGCAGGCTTACAAGGAATTCGAAAAACTCCATCCCACCAACAAAGCGGTACCTTACTGCATTTACCGCCAGGGTTTGTGCTATTACCGGCAGCGCACCACCATTGATCGGGACCAAACCTTCACCACCAAGGCGTTGGCGGAATTCAAACGCCTGAAGCAGAAGTTCCCCGAGTCGGAATACATCCCCAAGGCCGAAGTGTATATGGCCAAGTGCCGCCAAGACCTGGCGGCCCATGAATTTTATGTGGGGGAATTCTATTTCCGCACCAAGCGCTACCCCTCCGCCCTGGAGCGTTTTCAGACGCTGGCCCAGGAATACCCGGAATACAAATCCGGCAGCGTGAAAAGCTATATCGCCAAGTGCCAGGAAAAGGTGGCCAATCCGGAGAAAAAATCCGGCAACTTCATCACCAATTTGTTTGATGCACAGTGGTGAGAAGGCCGCGGCCCTTCGCCCGCGGACCTCAGCCTCAACGAAAACCGCCGGAAGTGCAGGTACTTCCGGCGGTTTTCTTTCCGGGTTTCTCAGGCGGGGCGGGCGGAATGATGAGGTCCCCCGGCCTGGGAGCTCATTTTTTGGCTCAGGGTGCCAAACGGAAGTTCAGGCCCTTGAGGGCCGAGAGGCTGGGGTAGTGGGTCATATCATAGCTGATGGGGGTGAGGGAGATGTAACCGGCCTGGAGAGCGCCGTAATCGGTGTCCAGATCCAATTCCTGGCGCTCGTTGATTTCCGCCAGCCAGTAATAGACGCGTTCCCGGGGATCCACCCGGCGCTCAAAGTGCTCCACCAGGCGGCCGGTGTCCTGGCGGGTGATGCGGACGCCCCGCACCTGATCCTCCGGCAGGGCCGGGAGATTCACGTTGAGGCAGACTTTGGGCGGCCAGGCGGGCCAGTCCTTGAGCTCCGCCACCAGCCGCCTGGCCAGGCGGGCTGCCGCGCAGAAGTCGGCGTCCCGATAGATATTCAAGGAAAAGGCCAAGGCCCGCAAGCCCAGGATGGTGGCCTCGGTGGCCGCCGAGACCGTGCCGGAGTAGAGCACGTTGATGCCCACGTTGGGACCCAGGTTGATGCCGGACACCACCAGGTCCGGCGGCGCAGAAAAAAGTTCCGCCAAGGCGATTTTGACGCAGTCCGCCGGGGTGCCGGTTACCGCCCAACCCCGCACCCCACCCTGGAGCAAAACCTCCTTCACGCGCAAGGGCTGGCTTAAGCTGATGGCGTGTCCCACGGCGCTCTGCTCGCTGTCAGGAGCCACCACCGCCACTTCTCCCAGGAAACGCAGCTCCCGGTAGAGAGCCGTAAGCCCGGGAGCGAAAATGCCGTCATCGTTGGTTACCAGAATTTTCATGGGCAATCGCTTTGCGTCGTGAGGCCAAACCAAACAAACGTAAGGTGGTTGGGGCTGGGCGAACAAGCCCCCCGGCGTTTCATGCCCTCTATCCTGCATCCCGCCGCCCCAAGCGTAGGGGGAGAGCCGCAGGCGGGCCGCCCGCATTGGTGCTCCTTTGCCCCGGAACTTCCTTCCTTCACCCTTATTTTTTCCAGGGCTCGGGAACTGCCGCGTCTTTTTGGTCGGCGGCCGAGGGTTGGGTCAGGCGGGCGATGTCGGCCTGCCATTGCTCCAGATCGGCTTTCTTGAGCAGAGCGCCCTCCGGTTTGCCGCTCCGCTCCACACGCACCGCCAGCTGCTCTTTGCCGGCCTTGCCCGTTTGCACCAACCGGAAGCGCAGCTTGGGGGAGGCATCCCAAACTTCCACCAGGTATTCCGATTTGCCGGCCGGGGGGGCGGGGAGGAGGCGCTCAATCTCCAACTCCTGCAGCTTGATCAGCGCCGCCTCCAGGCGCACCGAGGGTTGGCGCACCGTCTGCCCCGTCGGGCCGGTGAGCTTCCAGTCGTCCTTCTCTTTGGCCGCCCGCCAGAGTTGCCCCGGCGCCCCCCAGTCCAGCCGGGCCACCTCCCCCAGGTCGCCGGACCACAGGCGCCGATCTTCCAGGCTGGTCATGGCACCCAGGATCCTTTGGGCCAGGTCGGCCTCCACCAGGAACAGGGGCCCGTCGCCCCCCCGCCGGGCATAAAAATCATGTTGGCGGCGGCTTCCCACGATCAAGGTTTGGGGCGGTTGGTCGGGAAGCGCAATGCTGATCTCCGCCGTAGCCACCGGAAGAAAACCCAAGGACGCCGGATCGGTCGGCGGCCCCGTCAGGAATTCCTTGACGCGGGCCAGGGTCAAATGCCGCAGCAGGGATTCCAGGCGGTCTTTGCGGACCTTGAAGTCATCCCGCCCGCGCCAGACCCAGGCCCCGGCGGCGGTCTTTTCCAGATCCAGGCGCGTCGGGCCGGCTGTGATGGTCACCCCCACCACGTTCTCCACCCGAAAATCAAAGATGGCCTTGTCACGGAAGGCGTCCACCGGCCGGTCCAGGGTCTCCTTGAGGGCCTGAGCCACCGTGAACAGGCGCCGGTCGTCATCACGCATCACGTAAAAGCCCAGATCTCCGGGAGTGGGATTCCCCAGCAGCAGGCGGTGGGTCTTGCCCGCAGCAGTAAACTCCACCACCAGGGCAGGCTGGTTCAGACCATGGGCCTGGGGGTCCATCTCTTCTCCCAGATCCCGCTCCCGCTCCAGGGTGGCCAACAGGTTGGCAGCCTGTTGGACCGTTTCTTTGTCGGCCTTGGCAGCCAGGGGTTGGGTGATGACCCAGGTTTGCTCCTGGCGCACCAGCCGGATTTCGTGGCCGGCTTTTTTCAGCACGATCTCGGTGATGTCCGCTTCTTTCACCGGAAAAAGCCGCCGGGCCGCGCGCTCTGCTTTGGCGGTGCGCTCTTGATGCCAGGCCACCCCCCAATAGCCGACGGCCACTATTGCAAACACAACCAGAAACACCAGCAAACGCCGGGGATGCACAGACGTTCCTCCCTCACCGCTCAAGGGCCTCCGAGGCCCGCAAGGCTGGCAGTCACCGCTGACCAGGTCCGGGGCCTCGAGCCCACCAAGACCCGAGGCGGACGCCGGACCCGAAAACGGCTCCGCTGCACTTGCCAGGCCGGCGTTTCAGCGCCGGGCCCGTCGGCGGATATAGGCTCCCACCCCTGCCCCCAACAGGGCCAGGGGTATGATGATCAGATTGAGCAGAAAGATGGCCCAGGCCTGCCATCCCTCCAGGGTCAAGGGCTGGGCCTTTTGATCAGCCTTGCGGATGATGATCTGCCGCTCCTCTGCCGCCAGAAAATTCAAGGTGTTCAGAAACAGATCGCCGTTCATGGACAGATTGAAGTAGCCGTTGGACGCAAAATCAACGTCGCCGAAAACGACCAGGTAAGCGGCCTGCTCCTCAGGCGCGGGTTCGGGGCCGGGCTTTTCACCCCCTGGGGGCTTCTTGGGGTCGGGAGTCTTGAGCTCCGCCAGCACCGCCAGATTGAAGGGGCCGGCGCGGTCCTTTTTGGGGTCAAAATTCCAGTTTTCCTGCTTCAGGACTTCCCGGCCGATCTTTTCCCAACTGGTGGGGGTGGAAAGAACCAGGGGCAGGGGGGCGACTCCCGGCAGATCCCTTTTGATAAACAGAGGCCGGGCCAGGGGATAAAGCGTGACCACATTGGTAAAGTCACGGGTGATGCGATGCGGGCCATAGTTTATGGCGATGGGCATGGTGGCGCTGGCCCCCAGGGCCTGGCTCACCTGGTTATGGTCCAGGACCAGCCCGTCGTTGAGTTCCACCCCGTAGCCCAGGAGAAAGTCCTTGAGCCCAGCGTCTTGGAAGGGCTCCAGAAGCACCAGGAGGCGGCCCCGGCGGGCCAAATAATCCTGCAGGGCCTTGATTTCCTGGGAAAAGAGGGGTTTGGCGGGGCCGGCCAGCACCACCACCGCGGCATCCTGGGGCACCGCCGCCTCTTTGAGGAGATTCAGGTCGGCCACCCCAAACCCTTCGTTTTCCAGGGCCCGCTTGGCGGTAAGGAGGCCTTCCCGCCGGGCTTCATTGAGACTCCGTTCCCCATGCCCGGTGATGAAGTAGAGTTTTTTCTGCTGGGGTTTCAAAAGCCGGCGGATCGTTTCGGAAAGGGATTCTTCATCAGCCCGGTCGGCCATTTGCCGGCGGCCGTCATATTCGATGAGGACGTTGCCAGGGAAGCGGAACCCCGCCTCTTTGGCCTTATGGGGCTGACGGTCGGGATCCACAAAGGCGAAGGAGATATGGGGGTTCTGGTAGGCATAGTTTTGGAGCAGTTCCCGGGCCCGTTGCCGCTCCCCCTGGCCTTCGGGGAAGAAGGCGGTCATGGTCAGGGGCTTGCTGATTTCCTGGAGCAGGGCTTTGGTAACGGCCGTAAGGGACTGCTGCTGACCGCGGGTGAGGTCAACCCGGACCGGATAGCGGCCAGCCAGCAGGTTCAGGAACACCAGGATCCCCAGGACCAGCACCACAGAGGCGGCGGAGCCGCCTCCATACACGAGGACTCGTCGGGAAATACGGTCTTTTAACGCCACGGTGATCTCGTCACGGTTCAAGCGCGCCAGCGCCGGGATTCCAACTGCCGGTACGTGAGGAAGAGGAAAAAGTAGATGAAACTGGCATAGAAAACCAGATCCCGGGTGTCAATGACCCCTCGGGCCAGATTCTCGAAATGTTCCAGAAGGGAAAAAGCCGAAAATACCCCTCCCCAGCCTGACCCACCCAGTTCCTGTTGCCAGCCGATGAGCCAAAACAGGAGCAGCAGGGCAAAGGCCACCACCGCGGCGACAATCTGGTTTTCCGTGAGGCTGGAGGCAAAAAGCCCCAGAGACAGGCAGGCGCCCCCCAGAAGGATCAGCCCCAAGTAGTTGGCCGCCAAGGCCCCCCAGTCCAGGTGGGTCAGAGGCGCCAGGACCAACGGATAGGCCAGGGTGAGAGCCAGTAATATGAGATAAATGGCCAGGGCCGCAAGGAATTTTCCCAAGATGATGGCACCGTCCCCCAACGGGTAGGTGAAGAGCAGTTCCGCGGTGCCGGAGCGTTTTTCCTCGGCCAAAAGACGCATGGTGAGCAGGGGCACCAGAAACAGAAACACAATGGCCAAGGTGCCATACAACGGCCGGAAGATCATCTGCTGGGGATTGAGCATGGCGGCCAACTGCGGATTTTGGGCCCCCTGAAACCCCAGCAAGGTATAGTAGAGCAGATTCGAGTAAAAGAAATAGCCTCCCAGGAGGAGGAAGCAGAAGCCGACGAGATAAAAAATGGGGGTGGCAAAATAAATGGTGAGTTCTTTGCGGATGACGGCCCAGACACCGGCCATGGGTTAGGCCTCCTCTTCCGTGACCAGGTTGAGAAAGACTTCTTCCAAGGTGAACTCCAGCGCCTTGAGCTCCAGCAGGCCCCAACCCCGGGAGACCACCAGGCGGGCCAGCTCGGGGGCCAACTCACCGTTGTCGCCGCCCACCACCAGGAAGCGCTGGGGGCCTTGGGCGCTGGCGTCCTTGACCCCGGCCACGCTTCTCAAGGCAGCCAGGACTTCTTCAGCGGGTCCGTCCACCCCCAGACTCAGACGGACCCCGCGGCTGAGTTGGCGGGACAGGTTTTCCGGGGTGTCCGAGGCGATGATGTGGCCGTGGTTGACGATGATGACCCGCTGGCAGAGCTGGCTGACCTCAGGCAGGATATGGCTGCTCAGAATCACCGTGTGGTTCCCGGCTAACTCTTTGATGAGCTGGCGGATTTCCACGATCTGGGAGGGATCCAGACCGATGGTGGGCTCATCCAGAATCAAAAGCGGGGGGCGGTTGAGGAGGGCTTGGGCCAATCCCACCCGCTGGCGGAAGCCTTTGGAGAGGGAGGCGATGAGGGTGTGCTTGACCTCGGGGAGCCCACAGGCCGCCACCACCCGTTCCAGTTCCTCCCGTTGCCGGTTGGCCGGCACCCCCTTGGCTCGGGCGGCAAAGGACAAAAACTGGCTCACCGTGAGATCGGGATACAACGGGACGCTCTCCGGCAGATAGCCCAGAGAGCGCCTGGCCGCCAAGGATTCGGTGAGGCAGTCATAGCCGTTGATGCGGGCGCTGCCGGAGGTGGGGGCCAGGTAGCCCGCCAGGATTTTCAGGGTGGTGGTTTTGCCGGCGCCGTTGGGGCCGAGGAAGCCCACGATCTCCCCCGGCGCCACCGAAAAGCTGAGACGGTGGATGGCCAAGTGTGGGCCATAGTACTTGGTCAGATCCTGAACTTCAATCATCATAGGGCAAAGGACCGATTCCGGCGGCGGCGCAACTTGTCTGCGAGGCAGCCGGACGTAGTGGGCCGCCAGGCCGCCCTGTTGCTTCAGCCTCCCTGCCCACCGGCTTGGGGCTGAATGGGCCCCCGGGGGTTTTGGATACCCAAAATTTTTATTTTATGCAATCTTTTGCATCTGGCAAGCACAAAACTGCTACCACACGCCGGTGGCCCGCTGGCGGCGAAAGGCCGCTACGGTGAGGGCCAGGCCCTCTTCCAGGGCGGTGGCGGGCTGCCAGCCCAGGACCTCCCGGGCCTGAGAGGCGTCCAAGGCGCTGCGGCGCTGTTCCCCGGGCTTGGCGGGGCCGTGCTGAGGCGTCAGGGGAGAGGCGCACAGCGTCTTGAGGATCTGGGCCAGGGTGAGGATATTGCTTTCTCTCCCGGTGCCGATATTGAAGATGCCGGGCCGGGGGTGCGCCAGGGCCCGGAGGTTGGCGGCCACTACGTCCGCCACATAGACAAAATCCCGGGTCTGGAGACCGTCGCCGTTGATCACCGGCGCTTCACCGGCCAGGAATTTTTCGATGAAAATCGCCACCACGCCGGCCTCCCCCAAGCCGTTTTGCCGGGGCCCGTAAACGTTGGCATAGCGCAACGATATCGGAATGAGGCCATATTCCCGGGCATAGAAATGCAGATAGTGCTCCACCGCCAGCTTGGCCACCCCATACGGGCACTCGGGATGGGCCGGGTCGGTTTCCCGGGCCGGGATCGGCGCGGCCTCCCCATAAATGGCCCCGCCGGTGGAGGCGAAGATAAATTTCTCGACCCCTCCCTGCACCGCCGCCTGCAAGAGGTTCAAGGAACCCAGGATGTTTTCCCGGGCGTCAAATACGGGGTCGGCCACCGAGTGCCGGACGCTCATTTGGGCGGCGTGGTGCACAAGTACGGAGGGCCGCCACTGCCGAATGAGGTCAAAGGCCTCCCGGCTGTTGATGTCATACGGGAAAAAGCGGGCGCCGGGCGGCAGGTTCTCCCGTCGTCCGGTGCTCAAATTGTCAACCACGGCCACCTCATGGCCAGCGGCCAGCAAAGCCTCGGCCACCTGCGACCCAATGAAGCCTGCTCCTCCTGTCACCACGATGCGTTGCACGGCCCGACCTCCTTAGCATTGCGGTCCTACGTTTTGCCTGTAACTTATCTTATCAGAACTCAGAGAAAATGTTGGGGGACGGACAGCCGCCTAACGGGGGACAAAGGCCAAGCACGGCAGCCTTGGTTGAAAATTCCATGGACTTCTAAAATTTTTCTCGGTAAGTTGGGAAAGGATTATAGGTTGGGTTCTGTAGAGATTTGCGCCGTTTTAGTCATGGGAACACTGAACGGGCTGAGGAGGGGGAGATGTTCTGGAAAATTATCGTGATGCTGGGGGTGCTACTGTGGGGGGCCGCCGACGCGGCGAAGGGGGCCGAGCCACCGCTTCTGACCCTGCCCCAACTCATGGAGATGGCCTTGAAATTCAGTCCCGAGATCAAGGCCAGCAAGAGTGAAGTGGACTATGCCAAAGCCAGGAAAGACGAGGTGCATGGCTATCTCTACCCGCAACTCGAGGCAACGGCCATCGGCAGCGTGGTTCCCAATTCCCGGGCGCCTTTTTTCAAACAATTGGCTCCGGGTACCACGGTGTTATTTTACCCAGATCCGGCGGACCAGCTCCATGGGGTGAATGTCTTCGGCCGCCTGGACGCCACCATCACCCAGCCGTTATACACGTTTGGCAAGATTAAGTTCCGCGAGCGGGCGGCGGAAAGTTATGTCAAAGTCAAAGCGGCGGGAGTGGAGAGCAAACGCGGCGAGGTCATCACCCGCCTTACGGAGGCCTATTACGGGCTGATCCTGGCGAACCAGGGCAAAGGGGCGGTCAAGGAAGCCAAATCCTACCTCCGGGACATCAAGGACCGGCTGCAGCGGTTGACGCGGGTGGGTGCAACCACGGTGAAGGAGACGGACCGCTATCGCGTGAACGCCTATGAAGGCGGAGTGGAAAGGTTCGCCGCCGAAGCCGACGAGGGCGCCAAACTGGCCTATCAGGCCCTGAAGGCGATGGTGGGATATGGCCCTGGCCAGGAGTTCAGCGTGCCCACGGATTTGCCCGCGGCGGAGCCGTTGCCGCAGGATTTGGACTACTTTGTCAAGCAGGCCCTGGAACTGCGACCGGAGTTCACCCAATTGAAGGAAGGCCTGAAAGCGCGTCAGCTCCTGGTGGACGCCGCCCGGGCCGACCGCTACCCTTCCTTTTTTGTGGCAGTGATGGCGGCCCTGGCCGGAGCACCGGGGCGGGACCGGATTACCGGAAATTTCCGCGACCCGGCCATCGTTGATTATTATAACACCGCCTTTGTGGCCCCGTTTGTGGGGATCAAGTGGCATTGGGACTTCGGCATTGCCCAAGCCAAAATTCGGGCTGCGCAGGCTGAATTGGACCAGCTGAAGCACAACGAGCAGGCCGCCCTGATGGGCATTCCCTTGGAAGTGGCCAAATATTACGCCAAGGTGCAGGAGACGGCCAGAGGTGCCAAGGGACTGGAGACGGCCTATATCAATTCCCGTCGTTGGCTGGTGACGGCCTTTAGCAATTTTGATCTGGGCTTGGGCCAGTTGAGCGATATTTTTGACGCCATCGAGCGCTACGGCAAATATCGGGGCGATTATCTGGCCTGTCTCTACGACTACAGCGTGGCCCGGGCCAAGCTGGACCAAGCCACCGGGAGGTATCGACTGGCCTTGGCGAAGACCCCTCCAAGCGCCAGCGGAAAAGGTCCTTGAGTAGAACCCATTTCAAAACCTCTTTTTTTGTCACCCTGAGGGAAGGGAATGGTCTCAACTAATTGAAAATACGAGATTCTTCTCTTCGCTCTGATGACAATTTTATAAGATATGGGGGGTTGAAATAGGTTCTAGGACCGGGCGGTAGCAGACCGGGGCGCATCCGGCCGGGCCGGGGAGAGGTACACAAGAGGTAGAGGCGGTCCCGGGGCGTTTTTCGCCCCTCATCCCAATTTTCTGTCAAAGCGGGGAATTCCGAGGGCAAGGAGGCCGCCGGGCGAGATGCCCCAGCCGGCTGGCGATAAGCAGTACGCCTCCGGGAAGGAAACGGCCTCCCACGGGGGCCGTTTGGCCCTTTCCGAGGCAGGGTCGGAGTTTTCAGCGCAGCCAGCAGCCTGCGGAAGGAGTTCTTTATGAGCCGGGGTTGGCAGATCTTGGCATTTCCCCTCATCCTGCCATGGCGGGAAGAGTTTTGGACCCTTCCCCTTTATGTTCCCCACCTGGAGGTGGGGGTGGCCTCCGGGTGGCCGCCCTCTTTCCCGGTGAAAACCAGGCCGCTGCCCCCGGAAGCCATGACGCCGCTCCCTGATCTGCGCCATTATCACACCGGAGAGCTCACCCAGCAACAGGCCTACCGGGCGTATTTGGAAGCTCGGGAGGAAGTGGAGGACATCCTGCGGGAGCTCCAGGGGCTGCCGCCCCGGGAGACACCCGAGGCGCCGGTGGAAGCACAGGCGGTGGCCCTGGCTTGGCATCTGGAGAGAATGGAAGCGGAACAGGAGGCTCAGTTGACCCTGGTGGACAAGGGTCACACGTGGCTGGCGGAAATTCTCTCCCCCGAGCCCTGGGAGGAGACCCCCTCCTTTGGAAGCGTGCCGGGCCTCAAGGAAATGGTGGACCCGGACATGGCCCGGCTCAGATATTCCCTGTGGCATCGGGAGCTAGCCGCCGGGCTGCAGGGGCCGTGGGCCCCTTTTCTTCTGAGCCGCACCTCCCGGGCCATTTTCGGTGCCTTGAAGGGTTGGCCCCGGTGGACCCGGATTACCAAGGCCACCGTCAACCTGCCGGGGGTGAACAGCGAAGAGGCTTGGCGGCAGGTGGGCCCCCCTCCTTGGCAAGAAAACTTTATTCAGGAATTGGAGGCGATTCTTAAAGCCGCCGACCAGGGAGCCCAACGTCTGGCGGAGCACCTGCCCAGGTTCCAACGGTTCGTGGCGGAGGTGATCCTCACGAGCTGGAGCGGCCCGCCTCAGATTCGGTGGGAACTGGAAATTTGGGCCCGGGACCCCGAGGAGGAGGACTTTGGCCCGGTGCTTTGTTGGGGCGGCGTCAACGCTGACATTCTGCCTGGCTAACCTGGCTCCCATCCTCCCGAGCAGCGGTGCACAGGAGGTCCGAGGCCGCCGAGCAGGGGCGGCTTCCTTGACCGCGGAGGCCCCCGGGCCATCAGACGGGGCGCCCCCGGAAAGCGCATGGGGGGCCGCCCCGGTCTGTGGTGCACCGGCTCTCCGGCCAACCCTCTCCTTTAGGTGTGGATTTCGACGATATCCCCTTCGCGTAAGACATAATCCCGCTGCACCCGCTGGCCGTCGAAGGTCTCCTTGCCCCAAACCCGGGCGAATTTGAAGGACCGGCTTAGGTCATGGTGGATGCGGCCGGCAAGTTCCAGGACCGTGGTGTGGCGGGGGACCACAAAGGGGGCATTGAAGTTAGCGGCCTTGCCAGGCGCCCGGGTATAGACCCGCACCAGACCCAGGACTTGGAACAGAGCGGCCCGCAGGTCAGCCAGGCCCGCACCGGTGAGGGCCGCAGCCGGATAAGTCGGCAGGCGTTCCTGCAAGAGCTCCAGGTAAAGCTTAAGCTCCTCAGGGTCGGAAAGGAGGTCGGCCTTGTGGAGGACGGCCAACGCCGGGCGCACTGTGAGCCGGTGGCCCGTGTCCGGCGCTGGGGTGAAGGCCAATTGGTAGCCGGCCAAAACATCGCTTACGGCCTTCAGCTGCTCCAGGGGATCGGCCGGCGGCGCCAGCACCAGGGCCCAGGCATCGGCCCGGCGCAAAAGGTCGGGAAACCAGGGCTCCAGATAATCCTCCCCCAGAGGGGGGGTATCCACCAGCTGCACCTGGACGTTTTCGTAACGCATCATGCCGGCCAGCGGGGTGCGGGTGGTGTAGGGGTAGGGGGCGATGGTGGGTTGGGCTTTGGTGAGGGCGGCCAAAAGAGAGGATTTGCCGGTATTGGGGGGGCCGATGAGGGCGACTTGACCGACGCCCTCCCGCTCCACGAGGTAGGCGGGCGACCGGCGCCCCGGGCCGTGCCGGCCGGAGCCCATCTCCCGCAATTGGGCCATACGCCGCCTAAGGTCAGCCCGCAGCTTGTCGGTGCCCTTGTGCTTGGGCATGATGGCCAGCATTTCTTCGAGGCATCGGAGCTTCTCGCTGACCGACCTGGCCTCCCGGTAGCGCTTCTCGGCCTCAAAATAGGCAGGCGGCAGGTTAGCCGGCATCCTCGTCCCGGTAAGGGGTTTTCTCCGGCAGGGCGGGCAAAGGCGTGGTGGGAACCACCTTGCCGTGCGCGATTTCTCTCAGGGCCATGACGATTTCTTTGTTGTTGGCCTGCACCAGGGCCGGGGCGCCGCGATAGAACTGGCGCACCCGCTTGGCGGCCATGTGCACCAAGGCAAAACGGTTGGGAACCCGACGCAGACAGTCTTCAATGGTGACGCGTGCCATGCCGCAACCTCCAAGTGGAATAAGTTTCTCAAAAAACCGGCTGCTTTCCGGAGCAAGCAGGATGGAACGCCGCGCCAGGAAACGTCGCCAACGCGCGGCCGGCGGCCCAGGCCGCCAAACCGGCCCACCGGATCGTCCCTTAATAGTATAAAGCACCCCCAAATGATTGCAACGGCTGGTTCAGGGCCGTCCCGCGCCGGCATCACCCGGCCCCCGCGGCGGCCGGGGGCGGTTCCGGATGAGGGCCGCCAGATCCTCCGGCGTCAGTTCCTGGCCGCAGCCCGTGCAGACCACCGTGAGATCCTGTCAGGTGGGTTTCAGAACGAGGCGGGCCGCCCGGCAGCAGGGGCACAGCATAGGCAAAAACCTTACAGATAGCGCGAGAGAGCGGGAAGGTTTGGGTCCACCCGGCGGCACTCCCTGAGCAGGGCGTTGAGGTAGAGCCAGGAGAAGCTCAGGAGGATTTCCGGGGCGTACTTCTGCGCGCCGTGGCGATCGTAGGCGAATTCCGCCTGCCCCTGCCGCCAACGGAATCGGAAGGCCAGGTCCCCCAAAAGGCGCCAGATCACCTCCCACCCGTCGGGAAGCGCCCGGGCTTCGCCCCGGTCCAGCCGAGCCACCCCCACCCCCACCAGGTGAGGGGTGAGGAGGCGCAACAATTCCTCTCTGGCCCCCACGGCAACCTCTTTGATGGGACCGGCGCCGGCAGGAGCGAAGTCAGAGAAAGGCAGCCATTGCGGGTCAGGAGCCGCCTCCTCCAAGGGATAGGTTCCCCGGCCATAGCGGGCCAACACCGCCAGGTAATCCCAGGCAAAGACGTATGCATCTTCAGTGGGCACCGCCAGGCTTTTGGGGGCGTAGTACACCCTCAGGTCGTGGCCGAACTCCTCATCCACCACGAAGAGCCAGAAAAGCTCCAGGGGCCGGAAGGGAATCAAGCGCAGCACCCAGCGGACCCCGGCATAAGGGGCCACGTTCAGGAGTTCCCCGCCCAGCAACCTGGCCAGGAGTCGGGCATCCAGCGTCGCCAGACCCTCCAGGTCCTGCCGGTATTTTTGGCGGACGTATTGGCGCACCTGGGCGTCCCAGCCCCAGCCGCCCTCGAAGTCCTTCAAGGTCACCAGGCCGCGCAAAAGATGGTCTTTCAGCCTTTTTTGCCCTCCACCTTTTGATTGAACTTGGCGGCGTCGATGATATAGCGGATATGCACCGCTTCGCCGATCTTTTCCTTTTCGTCGAAGGCTTCCAGCTTGAAGACGTGCTTGCGCTTGTCCACCTCGATGAGTTCGCTCACCGCCCGGACGGTCATTCCCAAGGGCGTAGGCGCGGTGTGCTTGAGGTCCATGCCGGCCCCCACCGACTGCTCGCCCGGCGCCAGATGCGGAGCCATGAGCTCGGCGCTGGTCCCTTCAAACAGGCCCACCAGGTAAGGGGTGCCGAACACATCGGGCAGGTCGGGGAAAAAGTTGCGGGCCGAATGCTCCGGGCCGGTCTTTAAGACTTTCTCATGCTTCATTCCCACAGCCAGCATACGTCCTCCTTGGAGTAGGTGTGGCGGGGGAGGGGGCTAAGGGCCGGTGGGCCCTTACCCCCTCCCCCACACCCCCAC
>FWPV01004423.1_pt1 | contig 30010 bp, 46 predicted proteins | sample 2228371 | NCBI WGS metagenome assembly FWPV01 (sample SAMEA103939776, study PRJEB20133) | metagenome | reverse complement strand
AGGTAGGTTTACAGCATATATAACGCTAGACTATGTAGGCAGGACAGTACCCACCAATGAGAATGGAGTTTGTATTTGTGATACACTGGTAAGAGAAGCCCATACAATAGAGAACATATTGTTCGGAGAGTAGCTAACTTGAGTAGCGAAAACTATGGCAAAGAAATACATCATATATGTGGATGGCACAGACTTAGCCAATTATGAAAGGGTTACCCAGAACGAAAATGGTAGATACTACAGAAACCCCTCTACCCTAGCCTACTACACCCCAAAACTAGCAGACTTTGACAATGCAACACCACCAAGTGGATACAAGGTATACACGCAAGGTAGTCATTATTCATACAGAACAAACCTTAACAGAGACCCTATAGACTATTCCTTTGTTGCAGGTTCTAAAATTACAGCCAATTTTGATGTTAAAATTATTGCAACAAACCCTAAAGACGGTAGTTGGATAAAAGCACAAATAGTTGGCACTAACTATATGATAGGTTTTGTACACTGTTATGGTGGCAGTGTTGGTAAGTATCCTGCAGTTGGTAGTATTATCAAAGCAGGGCAAGTTATATGTTATGTAGCACCTAAAAGTGTTACCACCTTTGCACCACACTTACATATTGATGAGTGGGCAGTACAGGATGCACACATAAGGGACTTAATTTTATATGGGGACTTTAAGACTATGGCAGACAATACATTAGCCTTTAATATAGGCGATAAAATGAAGTTTGAAGAGAATACCAAGCTAAGAGAAGCCTTTATACTTGATGATAAGTATTTCCAAAGGGCAATTGTAGTACAGAAAGGTGCTATAGGTTTGGTACAGAGTGTAGAGATATTAAACCAAGACTATTATTGGTACTTGTTAAGTTTTGGTAATGCAAGTGGATATTGTGCAGTTAAAAACAAGGCAGGTAATATATGGGTAAGCAAGGTTACAAATGCAATTACAAATACAGATGGCAGTGCCTATAGTCCTGTAGATAATACAAAAGTAGAAGCCCTAACTAAAGAAAACGGTGAGTTAAAGGGACAAATTACAACATTGACCAATGAGAAAACCAAATTGCAAGAAGACTTGCAAACCTGTTTAAGTAGTAATAAGGTATTAAGTGACTACAAGACAGAAGAGTTACAAGCTTACATAAATGTAAGAGTTAGAAATGAAGAGAATAAGTTGGGATAAGATATTAAACATAGTTTGGAGTATTTTACTTGTAGTGTTTATGTTTGAACTTATCCTTTTAGTGTATTGGGGTTATCAGTTTGCTAGTTTAGTGGATATTATGAAAATGGTAGCAAACTAGCTAGGCATACCCTTTGGGGTATGGGACTAGCAATAAACTATTAAGAACACTGTTATTAAAAAATATAATTTACAACAAAGCCTTATGAATAGGTTAAGGCAGAAAGAAAGAAAAAACACTATGGTACTAAAAATAATTGTAATATTTATACTTTTTTCGCTAGGTGCATTTATTTTGCTACTTAGTAAACCAGAAGAGGATATTGCAATTGGTTTGATAGGTTTTAGTACACTTTTAATTTTAGTTTTATCCTTTTAATTATGGAAAAAACATTGTCCACACAGTTGTTAGAGGTATTACTTAATATGATAGACGACTACAGAAGTAGGCGTTTTCTTTTAGTAGTATCTTTTATAGCAGGTAGTGTATACAGTCATTTGCAAAATTGGGACTTACCAATGTGGCTTTACATAGTCACAGGTGCGGTAGTAAGTATTTATGTGATAATTGAGACAATTCAGTATATGGTACGGCCATATAACGGTAGAGAATTACCAGTAAGTACACCTGTAGTCACAAGTGACACAGAAATTAAGGGCTAGGCGTTAGCCTACTGCCCCTTAAACAAATAAGAATGGGTTGGGTGGCTAGTTATCCCATTTTAATATAAAAACAAGCTACAGGGCTTACAGCCCCTTAAAATATATCAAACCCAAGTTAGTTAGTTTTAACAACCTTAGAAAAGGGACTTAATTTTTGTTGTACCAGACTAGACTAGAATGGCACCGTTTAGCTATGAAAGTAGACAGGAGATAGGCAGAAGAGAAAAATGGCAATGTTCTTGTGGGCGTTCTTTCAAAGATGGATGGATGGTACAGGCAAGTCACTATGACCACGATAAAAGCAAGGACTATTATGATGACCCAGACAATGGACATATTCAATGCATACCGTGTCATCTCGTTTTTCACATTGAATTGATGATGCAAGATGACTGCAATTGGAGTTTTAACAGTGTTAGGTTACTTGTATTGGGTGCTTGGAATAATGGGTTACACACCAGAAAGTATTATGAGAGTGACCCAGACCAATTAGAAAGAGATAGGTATGAAATAATAGACATTTTAGATAGTTATGGACTAGATAAAGACCAGTTTTTGGGCTAGTTATCCACATAAATATGTGTATTATTACAGGCTTAGTTTTGTATTTGACTTGGGTGAAAAGATGGTATATGTTATATTCATATGACAGACCTAGCGAATAAAAATATCAAAAGGAGAGTTGAGTTTACAAATGGTGGTGCAAGTTCCCCTGCTAGGTCGCTTGTGCCACCGTTTGTGTATTTAACTTAGACCTAGCAAAACAATGAATGAAAAACAAGGATGGGTAAAAGTGCATAGGAAGATATTAGATAGTACAGTCTTTTCTGCAAAGGACACCTACTTACTACAACTATGGATATATATACTTCTAAATGTAAACCACCAAGACAAGAAGTTTCTTTTTAATGGAAAGGAGATGACGGTAAAAAAAGGTAGTGGTATTTTTGGACTAAACCAGATAGTCAAAGACCTGTCCAAAGAAAAAAAAGAGGAGAGTAAAAAATTCAAAAAATTGAAAACAATTTACTACAGACGGTTAAAAATATTAGAAAATATTGGAAATGTGAAACTCTACCCAACCAACAAGTTTACAGTTGTAGAGGTAATAAATTGGGATAAGTACCAAGAAAATGAAACTCAAGTGAAACTCAAACGAAACTCAACTGAAACTCAACTGAAAACAAACAAGAATGTAAAGAATGTAGATAATGATATAAATATATCTAAAGATATGGGTGTAACCACCCCTGTACCCACAGATAATTCTCTTAAAGAGAAAAAAGAGTATGGTAGTACAGATATAAACAAGTTTATTAAAGGTTTGAATAAGTATTTACAAGTCAAGTTGCCAGATGACGGTAGGGCAAGGAGAGTAGCAAAGAACTCTTTAGACTTGTTTACCAAGAGTAGGAAAGATGGGACTGTTAAAGAGGGTAGGGAGTTTATGTATGATGACAAGTGGGAAAATGTTAAGTGGTTTTTAGCAGAGTATGTGGAGAAAAGGGTTAAAAAGGGTTTTTCTGCACAAAGTTGGGATACTCTTTACAGGAATATAAAAATATGGGTGGCTAACAATGGCACTCTTGGTGATAATTAACTTTTTATTTTATTAAAATGGAAAAAAGAAACTTATTTGTGAATGACCTACTAAAGGACAAAAAAGTCACGAAAGAGCAAGTAGAGAGTGCTAGTAAACTACTAGGTACAGATGTAGGGCTATTAACAGCCCCCAATGCAAGATATTTATACGAGGTTGGTGTTATAGATAGAAAGGGGCATATTTTGCACAGACCAATAAGTAAAAGTGCTTTTAACAGACCTGTGCATGTTCTGTCTTATCAAGCACGATATAACAGAAACGCTTGGAGTATCAGACCTAAACGCCATAGTGAACATTATGAGAGAGGGGGAGGCAGAGGGTGATAAGAAGTATCCAAAAGTTGTGGACTTTATACAAAAGGGTAGCCAATTAGCTATTGAGGCAATAAGTAGAAAGGGTAGTGGCACTAAGAGTAAAAAAAATGACTTTAACTTTGATGATGACTAAACCCACCCACAACCCACAGGCAAATACCCAGTTTCTAGGGGCTACAACAGGGGTAGGGCAAGAGATAGACCCAAAAAGGTGTATTGACACCACCCAACAAAAACAAGGGGCAAATTGGGGCGTACAATTCGTTAGACACTTGCAAGAGGGTAAGTTGGGTGAGTGCCTTGCATACAGGTTGCATTACAGGGATAACCACCCAAGATGTGAAATAGTTAAGGGAAAGGACACAAAGGGTGATATTTGGATACCAGAGGCAGAGTTATATTTAGCAGAAGTTAAGTTGGATGTTATGAGTGAAGCCACAGGGAATATAGCAATAGAGTTTATGGGTAATTACAATGGTAAGAAAGTTAAGAGTGGCATAAGCGTAACTCAAGCAGGTGAATGGGTGCATATATTTTACAGCCCCAAAGCAAAGAGTTGGGTAATGTGGATAAGTGGGGTGTATGACTTAAAGAAGAGGCTAAAAGAGGGGTTAAAAGAGAAGTACTGCACAATTAAAAGAAATGTTGGGTATGAGGGCAGTGCGGATGTAATTTTAATGAAAGCAGATGACAGTTGGGGCAGGGGCAAGATGGGTAAATATCTTAAAGTAACAGATGAGGATATGAAGTTAGCACACAGGGATGTGGTGATACTTGAATTGTGTGAGTTGTAGGTGTATCATATACCATACATATACATAAATAAATTAAAACAAACAACCCACAATGGAAAAAGCAAAGATATTTGGCTTAATGTTTGATGTTTTTGATGACACAGTAATACCCAAAGCGGTAGACAGTACGGTAGATATAGACACCAGTACAAACATCCTAGACCAGTTAAGAGAGGCACACAAGACATATTTAGAAGAGGGCATTGTTTATGTTGTAGTTAACAATGTCTTGTTTTTTGTAGGTAATAACGGTTGGCTTGAGAAAGTACAAAGTGAGTTTAGTAATTTAGATGATATGCGTGGCGTTTTAATATAATTTTTATATTTTTATCGTATGAAAGATACAAAGAAACCTGCCTTAAAGACCATTGAGTTAACTACAGACCAGATAGAGGCACTGCTTGGTGCTAGTAGGTTGGGTATAACCCTAGAAAGTTGGATAGCCCATTTGACCCAAACAGCCATTAACAGTTTTGATACTCATAGCCAAAGATACACAATGTTAGTTGTAAGTGCTATTGAGGACATTAAAAAGCAAAGTGGAGTAGACCACGAGTATTACAGCTATGCAAATGACAAAGAGCAGATGGCAGTGCTTGAGAAGTTTGTATATGACACTTGTGAGAAGTACCAGAAAGAAGAGAAGAGTTTTACAGAGAAAAATGCTAAGCACGAATACACCCATAGAAATAAAACAAGAGGTTGGTTAATTATATTGATAATTGCCATAGTAGTACTAACAGTTGGTGGTGGGCTTAATTGGTTCTTTCAGTTACTTTATGGCTTATAGTGAAAATACTGCCCAAGTATATTGACATAGGTATTAGTATGGTATAATGTGTGGATATAGCAAACATATATAAATTATTAAACATAAAGCTATGCAGTACACAAAATGTACAAACAAACGCACAGGTAAAAGCGTCATTTTACCAAATGTATCATCAGTTAATATCGAAGAGGTTAAGGACTTCACCAGTAAGTATTTGGTGGAAGTTTGGACTTACAGTGTAGTGGATAAGGGGTTTGTAGTCTTTACGCCAGAAGAGGCGAAGACAGCCAAATTATTCTTTAGTGATGATGTAGATGGTGATGTATATAACTTTGAAAGTTTAACCACCAATGAAAACATTTAAGGAATACATAGAAGAGTTGAGACATATAGATGACCAGATAAAAATGGCAAGTGAGATAGTGAGTGAGCAAAGGGGTAGGAAAGTAGCACTACAAGAAGAGATAATAAAAGCAATGCAAGATATGGGCGTTGGTAGGGCAGAGAGTGATACCCACCAGTTGATACTAGGTAAAAGAAAGTCTTTGAAAGTAATAAACCCTATTGCATTTAGTAGTGAGTTTAAGAAAAGAAATGTACCAGTGCAAAACTATATGCGTGAGGATGCCAGAGCAATGCAAAGTATTGCAAAGGAGTGGATAAAGAAAGGTGAGGATGTACAGGGTTTACAAGAGGAGACCAAAGAATATTTAAGTTTGAAAGAGAAAGGTAAAGAAAATGATACTAACAAAGAATAATAAGTATGAGGGTGAGTTTGTGAGTGTAGAGGTTAACAAAGATAACAGAGAAACAACACTAACTGTATTTGGCAGGTATGATAAGGACAGGGAATATTTGATACTTGGTGAAAAGAAAACAATTACTTTAGAGGAGTATTTAGAGTTTGTTAAAGAGGAGATAGAAACAATTAAAGTTATGATAGGCAAAGACTATGGAAAACAAAATTAGTTTAGACAGGATACAGTACAGAGTAGGGCAGACCTACTATGAGGCTGATAAGAAAAAGTTAAAGGGTGTAAGTTTCCTTATCTACATAGATGCAAGAACAGCCCAAGAGCAGTTAGATGAGAAGTTTCAAGCAGAAAATTGGGCTTTCAAATGGGAAAAGGTAGATGACAATAAGTGGGCAGTTAAGGGTATTATGACGGTTAAAATGAGTAAAGACAGTGGATGGATAGTAAGAGAGGATGTGGGTTATCCGCAAGAGAATAAGAAGAGTGAAAAGGATAATGGTAACGCACTTGATAAAACAGAATGGTTAAAGGATGCGGTAAGTGATGCTTTGAAAAGGTGTGCGGTACAGTTTGGTATTGGTAGGTTCTTGTATGATGCACCGTTTTTGTATGCAGGTAGGGATATGATAGAGGTAAGTGCTTACAATGGAGTAGAGAGGTTTAGAAAGCTAACCAAAGAGGGTGAAGCTAAGATAAAAGCGGACATTAAGAATTGGTATGAGGCGTTGAAGTAGTCAACTGGTAAGGGTTGTACCTTACCACCCTATACTTGGTTACTTACAAGGTTACTAGGTTTGGGGTGGCAGGGTACAACGGTAGGATGGGGCAGTACCTACATAGTAGCCCTGCACTTAAAATTATTATTTAAGAGTATGGCTTATGACTGGATATTAGATGAGTTGATAATAGAAAAGGCAAGAGAGGTAGCTAAGGAAAGGGGTTGGAAAGAATGGGAATATAGTTGGAATAACAAGGTTTTAATAGTTTGGGAAAGGGGTGGTATTTTGAGTGGTGTGAAAATACCAATATCTAAAATTGTATTAAAGAAAAATGAAAAAAGTAGGAAACCTAAAAGTGCTTAAAGTAGTATGGATGCAAGGAGATAGGCAAGGACAGATAGGAATTATCGCTACAAAGGATACTGTTACAAAAGAGTATAAATACTTCGTGGGGTATGTGAAAAATTACAGCGTCAAACTAACAGAGGATGACGACATTAAGGAGATAATAGCTTGGGGTACTAAGTTTACCAAAGATGAGTTTATACATAACTTTGCAGAGATAATAACCTAATGAAAGACTTTGACCCACAGGAGATATTAGACAATGCAATAGTAGCAGGTAAGGAGATAGAAAGTAGCAATGAGCAAGTTGCTAAGTTGGTAGAACTTTTGGAGAAGTTTCAAAACACTAAGCAGATGAGTGAATATACAGGAAAGCAGTTAACAGAGTTAATGATGAGGATAACAACATACTTGTTTGAAGTTGGTAGGTTAGCGGATATGTACAATACAGACTACAATAGTAAGTACATTTACAGGAAATTACAAAAGAGTAGTAGTTACAACAGGTTAAGGCAAGACATTGATAGTAGGGTTGGTGATGCCAAAGAAGATGCAGAGTTAGCAGTAGCAAAAGAGTACAAAGAAGAGTTACAGGCACAATATCTTAATGATAGGATGCACACTTTCTATGAGGACTGTAATAGGTTGGTGTATGTACTTGGTAAAAGGGTGGACTACTTGAGTAATGAAATGAAGTATTTAAGTTTAGGCAGGAAGTAAAATGTGGGCAGTATTGCTACTTTTACATATGTCTTTATTATTATTTTTATACTTTTCTAAGAATGAAAAAACAAAGCGTTAGATACATAATAGATAAGAAAGCACAGGAAAAGGCAGGGGAGAGTGCTATGCAAGTAGACCTTGCTTATATAGGTTTTTTGTTAAGGAGTTTAATATGAGATACAAAACTAAATTAAAAGTAGTAAAAGAATGAAACCAGTTTATGATAGAACACGCAGAAGTGACTGCCACAATGCAAGGGTGTGGGTTGGTGGTGAGGGTAGTACCCACTATTATGTTTGTGAGGAGTGTAATAACCCTTGTGACACACACGGTGTTACAGGGAAGATAATTGATGATACTAAGTTAGAAATAAACGGTGAGAAGTACAACATATTTGTATTGGAAATAGAGAAGACGCACAAACAAAAGGTGTATATGGTTAACCTACTTTGCACAGCAAGGAGTGGTTTACCAAGTTTTAGCAAAGAGTTTGATAACCATATAGAAGCTACAAAGTATTATGTAGACACAGTAACTAAATTAAGTACCATTAAAAGTGAATAAATACTTAGACAAGATAGAGGTAAGTATTGTAAGTAATTGTTGTGGTGCTAGAGTATTAGTGCCAGATATTTGTAGCGAGTGCAAAGAGCATTGCCAAGTGACTACCATAGGGGCTTACTTGCAGAATATGTTTAAGGATATGAGAAGAGACATAGCAGACATACAGGAAGCACTAAGAGAAACAATGGTTATTCTAAAGGATATAGAAGACTGTACAGAGTAGTATACAAATGGTATATTTAGGGTGCTTAGTTAATTTCAATTAAAATGAAAATGACAATAGAGTTTGATGGAGACAAGTATTTAGGAAGTCAACTTAAAAGAGAAGATGGGCAATGGGAATATAGAATACTAGGTAGTGACGGTAAGTTACTTGTGTGGGGTGTAAGTGAGAAGAGAATGACCAGTAAGAGTTTATCAACGGTATTACAGGCTTGGTTTGATGCTAAAAAGAGTGTTAAGACTAAAAAGACAACTGTAAAAGTATTGAGTGCAGTAATTTCTGTATTATCATTGATAGGTTTGGTAGTGGTTATATATTTTATTTTAAGTTTAATATTTGGCTAATATGAAGTATTACAATTTCCAAGACTTAGTAAGAAAGTCACCATTAGCTAAAAACACAATAAAAAAGAGAATGTACTACAAGGATAGGGCATCTAACTTTGGTGTTATTTGGAAAGATGGTGAAAAGGTAGTAAGTGAAGAGAACTTTAAGAAGTTTTGGTTAAGAACAAGACAGGGGGTAAGGGGTATTAAGCACTGTAATTTTTGTGGTAGCAATGAAAGAGTAGAAAAGTTTGGAGACCTTTATATTTGTAAAAAATGTAAAGCCAAGATACAATAGAAATTGTGGGTTATAGTGAGTACTAAACATCAGTGGGGCATAACAGCCCCATTTTTGTTATATTGGAGTATGAATTACTACATAGACATAGTTAGGTTTAAGGGTAAACTAGGGGTATGCTATAGTAGGGATGATATGAATACTTATCTAAAGGGAAATGCCAGAGAAAGAGAACTTATGCAGGTAATGGAAAAGCAGGGTTTTCTTGTAGACAGAAAAAACAGGAGTAAATACCAGAGTAATGACTTTTTCACTATGTTTGATGTAGTTGGTATTAAGGGTGACAGGTGTGTGTTTGTGCAGGTTAAAAGTAACAGGGGTGACTACCTACACGCTTGTAAAGTAATACAGAAATGGATGAGAAAGAACGCACTTAGTATTGAAGCACAGGTATGGTACAGAGAAAACAGAAAGGAGTGGCAAGGAAGTCGTGTAACACGGTATAGTAGGGTAAACATCTCTTGCTTTTAGTTAGTATGTTGTGTATATTTTAGGTATTAAGTTTACCCACTTTTCAAATGGCAAAAAAGATACTTTACTTTGGAGATAGTCCTACAGTAGCTACAGGTTTTGGAGTTGTAGGCAAAGAAATATGTAAGACTTTAATAGCACAGGGGTATGAAGTAGAGGTGGTAGGTTTGAATTATGACGGTGGGTTTTATAACAGTAAAGAGTTTCCATACAAAATATATCCTGCCATTTATAGAGATGGTAAGTTTCCATACAATGAGTTTATAGAAGTTTTCAAAAAGAGTGAGTTTGACATATTGTTTACACTAAATGATGTTGGTGTACAGGACAACATAGCGGTTATTATAAGTAGCAAACTAAGAGACAGAAAGGGTTTTAAGTGGGTAGCATACGCGCCAATTGATATGGAGTACCTACCAAAAGAGCATTTAGCCCCTTATGTAACAACACCAGACTTAGTAGTTACTTACACACAGTTTGGTAGGGATGTAATAAGAGAGCATTTTCCAAAGGAAGCGGAAAAGGTACAGGTAATAGGACACGGTACAGATACAGAAGTGTTTAAGCCAATAAGTGCAGTAGACAGGCGTAAGTTTAGAGATAATTACTTTAAGCTACACAGTAAAGACTTTTTAGTAGTCAACACAAGTAGAAACCAATGGCGTAAGGACTTGTTTAGGACACTAGATGGTTTTAATAGGTTTTTGTGGTTATTAACAGAGAAGCAAAAAGAAAGGGCATACCTTTACTTGCACTGTATGCCTAGAGACTTTATGGGTGGTAGTTTAATAGAAATGGTTAAGTTTCTTAACCTACAAGACAGGGTGATATTACCACCAGATGGTTTTAAGCCTAATGACTTTAGCAGAGAGCAAATGAACTTGGTGTATAACAGTGCGGATGTAGTAGTGAGTAGTAGTACTGGTGAGGGTTGGGGTTTGCAAATGACAGAGGCAATGAGTTGTAAGATACCAGTAATAATGCCAGACAACACCAGTCACAAAGAGGTGCTAGACTATGGAAACAGGGGCTTTTTAGTAGAGTGTGATGGATACACGGTGGCATACACTAAAAACAATTTTCCAAGACCAACGGTTAATGTGGATAAGTTAGCGGAAGCCTTGAGGTTCGTTTATGGTGCTTGGGATGGAGAGTTGGACAAGAAAGAGGATGTAGACAAGAAAGTGAAGTTAGCTTATGAGTGGGCAGTAGAGCAAAGTTGGGACAATGTAAACAAGCAGTGGGTTAAGATATTAAAAGACCTTTAATGTTTGCAGTAAGATACCCACACAAGAGTATTGATAGAAGCCCAGAGTATGTGACATTTGACAGGGCAGTAGAAATGGGTAGAGATGCTATTAGGGGTAGGTACAGTTGGTTTGAAGTGTACAATGTGGACTTTGTTAACGGTAAAAAGATATACAAATTGTTTGTTAGGGTTTACAAATGATAAGCATAATTGTCTTGACCTACAACGCTTGGAGTTACACAGAGAAATGTTTGAATAGTATAAAAGCAAACACCTTTTTACCATATGAGCTTATTGTAATAGACAATTGTAGTACTGATGGTACGCAAGAAAAGTTGCTTGAAAGAGCCAAGACTAATGAGTTTACCCATTTAGTACTTAACAAAGATAACTTAGGTGTTGCAGGTGGTAGAAACTTGGGAATTAGTTTAGCCAAGCAGGAGTATGTAGTGTTTTTAGACAATGATACAGAGGTAAGTAAGGGATGGGACAATGCTTTAATTAGTGGTTTACAGCAAAAGGGTGTTGGAATTATAGGTAAGGATGGTACGCATATTAGGCAATTAGCACCAATTAAGTTGGATGTAGCAGTAGGTAGGGAATGTGATGTATGTGCAGGGTTTTGTTTTGCTTTCAAAAGGCAGTTAGTAGGTGAGATAGGTAACCAATGGGATAAAATGCCCAATGGTAAGTTTTGGCACGAAGACTTGGAGTTTTGTTTAAGGGCTAAGTTGTTGGGTTATGACACCATACAAAAAAGGGATATTCAAGTTAAGCATTTTGGACACAAGAGTATGCCAGTAGACAGCAATGGGCAGGTAATATTTACAGACGGTTTTGTGAGCAACGCAAAGTATGTGCAAAGTAGACTTAGGGGTAGCAATATACTAAGGATACACAGGGACTACAGAGAAGACAGGCAAGATAGTTATGACATTGTTTTAAGAGAATTGGCAATAAGACTTAGAGACAAGGGGTTGGTAGTTTTATGGGACAAGCCAGTGACAGAAGACAACAAGAGTTTTGGCTTATGCAAGGGTTGTGATATGAGCATCAATGGGCAAAGACTAATATGGTTACACCAAGAGAATGACAGACCACCAATGAGTTGGCGTGAAAGTATGGAAACGGTAGACTATGCTTTTTGTGCCAGTCCATTTGTGATAGAGGCTTGTGGTAGTGAGCCATACAGTAAGAAGCTTGTGAATGTGTCCCCAAACGGTGTTGATATGGGTATTTTCAATACAAGCATTGAGCCAATGCAAGAGGTTAACGGTATAGACCTTAAAGATAAGTTTGTATTTTTAATGGTAGGTGCTACACAGCCAAGAAAAAACAGTTGGGATGCAATGAGGATGTTTTATGAGGTGTATGCTAATAACCCAGATGTAGTTTTAATAGTTAAAGAGGGTGGTACATATGGATGGCATCAAAAGACTAAGGAAGCACTACAAGCAATGGGTAACCCTAAAAACATTATATGGGTACAGGACAGTAGTTGGACTAGAGAAAGACTTGCGTCTTTGTATAGGAGAGCGGCAATTAAGGGTGCTTATTATTCACCACACAGAGGAGAGTGTTTTGGTTTACCAATAGTAGAGGCAATGGCTTGTGGTAGTAGGGTAGGAGTGACCAATTATGGCGGTGCAAAGTACATTTTTGATGGAGTAGAGGAGAGTGGAGTAGGACTTTTTGGGTATAAAATGCAAAAGAGTACATACCACAATTGGGCTAAAGAGCCTTTCTACTTGCCAAATGAAGACCCACAGTGGGCAGTAGCTAATAGCAAAGAGGTAAAGGAGTGGTTAGAAAGTGTTGTTAAGCAGAAATGGGGTGTAAAAGACCAAGAAAGGGTAAGTAAGTATGTAAATGGCAAGTACAATTATGATATGGTAGCCGATAGGATGTATAAAGAAATAATTAAGATAGTCAAGAAGAGTTTATGAAAAAGATATACGAAATAAACGGTAAGGATGTAGAAGTGGAGATACAGACAGGTACTTATGATGAGGTAATGGCTAAAGAGGTAATAAGCCAAGACTACTATGGAATGTACAAGTACTTAAAGGCAGGTGACAGAGTATTAGACTTGGGTGGTGAGGTGGGTTTGTTTACAGTAATGTGTGTTGAGTTGGGTGCAGGAAAGGTTGTAGCCTTTGAGCCTTTGACCCAACACACAGAAGTGTTTGAAAGAAACACACAAAGGTATGGTGGTAAGGTGAAGTTAGTAAAACAGGCAATTACAGGAGATGGTAGAAAGGTGTATATGAACTTAAAGGCAGGAGAGGTAGAAGAGGGTGGCAAGGTTTACATACACACAGGAGACACAGACATTTATGGTAAGGGTGGTGAGCCAGTAAGGAGTATGACCTATGAGCAAATAATAGAAGCTTTTGGAGAGTTTGACATTGTGAAGCTAGACATAGAGGGGGCGGAGATGGAAGTATTTAAGAGTATGGAGAGTAATATGTTACTTCCAAGAGTGTTTACAATGGAGTATCACGGTGATGATGGAGTGCAAACAGAGAAAAATGGAGAGTATATTGTGCAGTTATTAAAGGGTTGGGGTTATACGGTAGAGTTATCGTGGGCAAAGGGTACTACACAGGGTAGGATAATTGCATACAAAGCGTAACACAAGAATTGTTATGTATTTGTATAGTAGAGTACAAAAGTTGAACACACGGTAGAGTGGAGTGGGGGAGGGGGTTTGGCTTGTTAAAAGGGCAAAAAACGACCAAAAATAGCAAAATAGGGGTATATGGGTGAAGAGAGTAGGGGTAGTAACTAACATAATAACTTATAGTAATATGGGACTAATAAAGACACCCAAGATGGGTTTAACAAATGAAGAGAAATATATTTTGGTTTTACAGTGGATGTATGTAAGTGAAAGTGAGTTTAACAGTGGTGAGGAGTGGCGTAAAGGGTTGGTAAAGTTTCTAGGTAAGATATTAGAGATAGACATTGAGAAGATGGAGACTAAATTGAGTGAGCAAGGTGATGTTTAGTACAAAACTTTGTATTAAGTATTAGTTAAGGTAGTTAATTTTAATAAAGTATTGTATGGCAAAGTTTCACTTAAAAAGACCTAAACCAGAGGATATTAAAGTAGATGCACAGGCAAGTATTGGTAGAGAGCCAAGTACTAAAGAGGCTAGGTTTATGAAAGAAGCTATTAAGTTAAGTGCTAAAAGTATTGGAACTGTAAGAGGTGCAGTGTTAGTACATAAGGGTAAGGTAATTGAAAAGGCATCTAACCAAGATGGTAATAACCTAATACTACATCCAATAATGCAACTTATTATGCAGGGTGAAGCTAGTATAGGTAGGGATAAACTAAAAGAGTGTGAAGTATATACAAGTAACGCACCTTGTCCTATGTGTTTTGGTGCTTTACATTTAGCAGGTATTAAGAAACTATACTATGGTGCTTATCCAATTGATATGCACAAAGCAGGATACCCAGACCTAAAGATATTTGAAATATTAGCAGGTAGGGATGTACCATTGCAGATAGAAGTAGTTAACATCCTTAGAGAAGAGGCAGTTGAAAAGTTGCCAATAAAAGGGGATGATAAAGAGAGTTAAGTTGTAAGAAACAACTATTATGAGTGACAATGAAGTATACAAACACACCAGAAAAGGAGACGGCACGAAGTATGAAAAGGATAAAATTAAAACTTGTCCCGTGTGTGGCAAGAAGTTTACCGCTAGAAGTAAGAATACGGTACATTATGACACTACTTATTGTAGTAGAGGGTGTGCATCTAGCTTACCAAAGGGCGGTGGTAGACCAACGGTAATGACAGAAGAGGTAGTTGAGAAACTTATTGAAGCCTACAAATGGGATGCTACAACTGGTGAGGCTTGTAGATACGCAGGTATATCAGAAAGTACCTATTATGACCACTACAATAAAAACAAGGAGTTTTCGGAGAAAATAGATAGAGCTAGGGACTTTATATTTGAAATAGCAAAAAAGAACATAGAAAGGGCGGTCGTAGAGGGTGATACAGAGTTATCAGTGAAGCTACTCAAGATGAGACAAAACAAGATATACAATGAAAGAACTGTTAATGAGATAGAGGGTGAAGTAGGTGTAAAGAAAGCGGACCAGATAGCTGATGCACTAGATGATATTTTAGAGATAAAAGAAGATGGAAATAACACCCAGACAACTCAAGGCGATACAGATAGTATGTAGGGGCTTTTTCAAAAATGATGATGGAGACCCATTAGAGTTAACTGATGGACAGGCAGAGATATTTTGGAGTATATACAACCCCAGTTTACAAAGGGTGCAGATAATGACTACTACCCAGTACGGTAAGAGTTTAACGGTTGCGCTTTCTGCACTGTATACAGCAAAGAGGCGTAAGGCAAAAGTAGCTATAGTAGCACCAACTGATAAACAGGGTGGTATTATTATGGACTATATTATTTCCCATTTGTTTGATAATGAGTTTTTCACCAAAGGGCTTATTGATGTAACTGGTATTGAGAAGATGAGAACACAAAAGACCAGAGATAGGCTAGTGTGGTTAGATGGTGCAGAGATAAGAGTGCTAACAGTAGGGGCTAGTAATGTAACAGCAAAGGGACTTGGAGTAATGGGCTTTCACGCAGACATTATTATTGAGGATGAGAGTAGTTTGATACCAGACAGTCACCACTCTAAAGTAACTAGGATGTTGGGTGGTAATGTAAGAAAGAGTAAGATGGTTAAGATAGGTAACCCATTTTTCAGAAACCACTTTTACAACTCTTGGCATAATGATAGGTTTTACAAGATATTCATTGACTACAAGAGGGCAATTGCAGAGGGTAGGCTAACAGAAGAGTTTGTTGAAGAGCAAAAGACAAGCGGAATGAGTAAAGAAGACTTTGGGGTTATGTACCTTGTGCAATTTCCTGATAGGGTTGCAGATGATGCGGTGTTTGAATATGACACGGTAGAAAAGACCAAGATAGCTAAGGACTTTAAGATAGATGGGTGGAGAGTAGCAGGGTTAGACCTTTCAAGGGGTGGTGCAGATGCCACAGTACTTACCATATTTGAAATAGATGACCACAATTTAAGAGTGCTTAAACAGTATGAGAATAATGAGACAAGTGACAGTATCCAAGTTGGAAATTGGGCAATAGACTTGTGTATTGAAAACAAGGTTGGTATATTAGGATATGACGCACTAGGTTTGGGTGGTGCAATAGGCGACTACATAATGAACTTACCAGAGGTGAAGTTTGATGTAGTAGAATATAAGGCAGGTAACAAGGCAGTTGATAACAATTTTGCTAATATCAAGAGCCAACTTGTATTTACATTAAGGACTTGGAGTGAAAGAGGGCAAGTGGACTTTAGTATGTGTAGTGGACAAATGTTTATAGACTTGCTAGGCTTAAACAAGAAAAGGGCAAGTGATAGAAGCCTAAGAGTAGTAGACCCACAGGACAGCCCAGACTACTTGGACAGTCTATTAGCAGGACTATTCACGGTATGGGGTGGCAATAAAGTTAATATAACTGTACTGTAAAAAAAAAATGGCAAACATATTAGATATTTTCAAGGGTGCGTTTTCTACTAAGGGGCAAGACCAGGCAATAGGTTCTGCACAAGAGGCTATGCTGTGGAAGTCAATGACTAATGCAAAAGAAACTTCAGTTGAGCAATATGCAAAGGACTTTAACGGTTACTTATATCCTGTAATAATGAGTATTGTAGATGAGTTTGCTAACCTTAAGGTGAAGCTTGTTGTAGGAGAGGATGCAGAAGTAATTAAAGCACACCCAGCACTAACATCACTGCACGAAGCAAACAACGGTATGACATACAGTGACTTGCTTATGTGGTATGCAATGTTTATGGAGTTTAAGGGTGAGAACTTTTGGTATTTACCAAAGGCTAAGGCTAGTAATTATAGACAAATAAATGTGCTTAACCCATTTGCAATTGTTGACATAAAGTTTGATAAGTGGGGTATGCCACAGGAATATGAGTACAGACTTGATGATGGAAAGACAGAAAAGTTTGATGGTAAAGAAGTTATCTTTGATAAGATGCCCAACCCTGTAAATATGTTAAGGGGTAAAAGCCCAGTGACAGGTACAAGCATTAACCTAGACATTAGAAAGTATGCACTAGACTATAACAAGAACTTCTTTTTTAACAATGCAACACCAGACACTATATTGAAACTAGCAAGTGGTACTAAGATAAGCCCAGAGACTAAAAACAAGATACTAAGTGACTGGAGTAGTAGGTACAGAGGAGTTAATAAAGCACACCGACCTGCAATACTTGAGGGTGGTATAGACTTGCAGACTATTTCACCATCTCTAAGAGATATGGCATTTGCTGATACATTAAAGGAGACCAAAGAGGGTATATTAGCTAACTGGAGAGTAAGCAAGACTGTTATTGGACAGGGCGAAGATGTTAATAGGGCTACTGCAGAAACAGAAGAGTATATATTTGCAAAGAGAGTACTAACACCACTTGCAAGGCGTTTTACTAACTTCTTAACAGAGAAGTACTTACCATTGTTTATAGAAAGAGAAGACATACTACAAAAAGAGTATAGGTTTATCTTTGATGACTTGGTAGATGATGATGTAGAAAGAGATGCTACAGTTGCTAGCATTGGAGTAGCAGGAAAGCAGTTTATGACTATCAATGAAGCAAGAGAAAAGATAGGACTAGAGAAGCTAAAGGGTGAAGAGTATGACAAAGTACCAGTGGTTACCCTACCCCAACCTACTACACCAGAGCCAAAACCAGAAGATGAGCCAAAGGGTGATGAGGATGCCAAGCAATTGGAGTTTAAAAAAAAAGAATTAGTAACTAAGAAGCTTAAAGCATTAAAGAGAAAGTACGGTAAGAGTTGGCAAGGTGACTGGTATGAGCAATATTTAGCATTACAGGAAAGTTGGACTAAGACATACATAAAGAAGTTTACCCCATATTTTGAAGCACAGGCAGACAGAGTGATAGCATCCCTTAAAAAAGAGGGTAATGTTTTCAATGTAGACTTTGATACGGTTAATGAGCAGGAGTTAGCTAAACAGGAAGCATACAAAATACTTTCAAGTTGTGTAAGAGAGTTTTGGGACTTAGCGGATGAGGTGACTGCAGGTAATGCACTGCCACCAGTAAAGAAACTAACAAAGGGTTGGGAATTAACACCAGAGATAGACCAGTTGATATGGGAACAATGCGAAGCACTAGGATACAACATAAACCAGAACACTAGAGATGATATATACCAAGTATTAAGTGAAGCCATACAGGGTGAGTACAGTATTGATAAAGTGAAGAGAATGTTAAGAGAGTACTTTGTGCAGGTGCAGGGGTTTAGAATAGAGACCATTGCAAGGACAGAGATAAACACCACAGCATCTTTAGTACAGCATTACAGATACCAACAAGCCAGAGATGAGGGGTTACTTGATAAGATACAATGGTTAACAACCCTTGATGGTAGAGAAAGACAAGGACACAGAGAAATGTATATGAAAATGAAAGGCATTGATGAGTTATGGACAGTACCAGTGTATGATAGTAAAGGGAACCTGCTATATGAAGAGCAAATGAGTGTGATAAGACAGCCAGATGCTACAGAGGCAAACAGGATAAACTGTAGGTGTGCCGAGATACCAGTACTTGAATAATTTAGGAAATGTTGCTAGTGTATAATTGAATAGTACAAAAACCCGCCAGATAAGTTAAGTAGGAATTAGTAATGAACAAGAACAAATGCTTTTTGTTTGGTGAGGTTAAGAGTGTCAATGAGGATGGCACAATTACAGTTGTTGCCAGTGATGAGACCGTAGACAGACACGGTGAGGTTATCAAGGTAGACGGTTGGGACTTAAAGAACTTCAAGAAAAATGCAGTAATGCTGGTATCTCATAATTGGAGTGACTTACCAATAGGCAAATGGTTAAGACCAAGAGTAGAAGGGAACAAGTTAATTATGGATGCTAAGTTTTCAGAAACATCTAGTAAAGCTACAGAAGTATTAAACCTTGTAAAAGAGGGTATTTTGAATACTGTAAGTGTAGGTTTAATTGTTAAAGAAAGAGATGAGAAAGACCCAAGTATTATTACTAAGGCAGAATTACTAGAGGTTAGTTGGGTAAGTTTACCTGCAAACCCAAACGCAATGGCACTAGCACTTGCTAAGGGTATGAAGTTTGGCTTATTTGATGAGGATGATAAACCAAAAGAAGAGGATGAGCCTAAGAAAGATATTGATATTGAGAAATTACTAGAACCTCTTAATGTAAAGAGTATAGAAGAGGCAAAAGAGTTAATGGACAAACTAAACAGTCAAGTAGACACCTATAAGGGTGTATTACCAGAGTACAGGAAACTAATAAGAGCAATGAGAAAGAGACTAGGCTTAGAGGTTGTAGAGAACGAAGTACAAGGAATACTTGATATAAAGAGTAAGCTAATAGAACTTTTAGAAACCAAAGACAGTACCCAAAAGCAGGAGAACCCTGTAGATGGCGGTAACAAGGTAGAGAACCTACCAAGTGCTGATGCAATAAAGGGCATAGTACTAGAAGAGGTGAAAAAGGTATTAGGAAAATATATTTAATTTAGTCTTAATTTATAGACAATGGATAACAAAGAAATACAAGCTTTAATTGCAGATGCAGTTAAAGAAGCAGTTGCCCCTTTAGCAGAGCAACTTAAAGCAGTAGATGATGCTAAGGAAACCAAGAGCTTAAAGCTTGATGGTATGAGTGATGATGACAAAAAGGTTTTATTCTTTAAGTCTATCTTCACAGGAGATGTTGAAACTATTAAAGCTATCAACAGTGGCTTATCTGATGGTGCAGGTGGTTATGTAGTACCAGAAGTATGGGCAAGTGAAATTGACAGAGTAGCAGGTGACTTTGGTGTTGCAAGGAGAATTGCAAGAGTAGTACCAATGACATCAGACACTTTACATTTACCAAAAGCAGGCTCTACAGGGGTTTCTGCATATTGGGTAGCACAGGGTTCTGCTATAACAGAGAGCAACCCAACATTTGATGAGACTGTACTTGAAGTTAAGGACTTAGCAGGTATTACTGCTTTCACTAACTCTTGGGTAGAGGATGCTAATGTTGATGTTGTTAACTACCTCATTGAGTTACTTGGTGAGGCTTTAGCAGGTGAAGAGGATGAGAAAGCTTTTAACGGTGACGGTTCTGCACCAGAAATTACTGGTGTTTTACAGTCAAGTGATGTAACAGTAGTTACAATGGCTAGTGGAGATGATACATTCGAAGAGATAGGGGCAGAAGACCTATACGCAACTGTATTTGCAGTACCACATCAGATAAGGGCAGGTTCTAAGTGGGTAATGAGTGACTATGTCTTCTCTTTGGTTAACAAACTAGAAGATGACTATGGTAGACCATTATTTAGAACTCTTAATGATAGCGACAAAGGTATGCTACTTGGATACCCAGTTGAAATATCATCTAAGATGCCTGATGCAACCGATACAGGGGCAGATAAGCCAGTACTAGCATTTGGAAACTTTAAGAAAGGTTTAGTAATTGGTAAGAAAAAAGATATGTCTATATCTATTTCAGACCAAGCAACTGTAGGTACAAACAACCTATGGGAACAAAATATGTCCGCAGTTAGAGTTATAGAAAGACTTGACATTGCAGTACATATTGGTGAGGCAATTGCAGTGCTTAAAACACACGCTTAATTGTAGCCAAATGGTGAGGGGGTTTGGGTTAGTGGGTTTACCTACACCCCCCCTCATTTGAATATAAATAAGTTTAGTAGGGCTTTAATATGTACAAATGTATACAGCCCTTTTTTGCAAAGGGTAGAACCTACAGAAAAGGTGATGCAGTCCCAGAGGATGTAGCTATTGAGTTTCCTAGATATGTTTCCATTGATAACAACCCCTTTCCTAATATGGTTAGCAAGGGTAGTCCCAAAGGTGTTATATTAGAGAGTAACAAAACTAATATTATTGATAAAAGAAATGATAGCAACAATAGAAGAGGTAAAAACAAGGCTTAGTATCACTGGAAGCGGTGATGATGCGGTATTAACGCAGGTTGTTGAAGAGATAGACCAAGCCATTAAAACATATCTTGATAGGAATGTAGAGAGCCTTGCCTATGATGAGTATGTAGACACCAGTGAGGGCTTGAACCGTACAAAATACTTTACTAAAGACTTTCCAATAAAAGCAGACAGTGTAACCATTACCAATAATGATACAGAGTGGGTAGAGGGTACTAATTATGATGTTGACTATATTAACGGTATTATCTTTTTCCATACATTACCATCAATAGGTTTTAAGGAGTTGAGAGTACAATACAGTGCAGGGTATGAGAGTACAGACATACCAAAGGACTTGAAAATGGCAGTAATAAATGCCAGTTGCACATTGTTTAATAACAGGAAACAAACAGGTGTTAAGAGTGAGAGCTTGGGTGACTATTCAGTAACTTATGGAGACACTAATAGTACTGATGGCTTACTAGAGGGTGTAAGTAATATATTAGATAAGTATAGGAGATATGTATAGTAATTTGCTAACACAAACAGCTACTAGAGAAAGACTTTTGTTTGAAGACAACACACAAGAGTATGATACAGACAATGCCATTACATTTAGTTGTAATATACAGCACTTGCAAATGGAAGATGTACTAGAGGCAGATGGTAGGTTTAATAAAAATTGGGTTATGTATTGTGAGTATGGTACAGATGTAGACAGTGGAGACAGAATTACAGTAGACAGTAGGAAGTTTATAGTGGATAAAAGCGGTGTAAACCCCTACTCTATGGGTAGTTTAAGTTTGACTAAAGTAATGCTAACAGAAGTATGAACACATTTACTAGCTTTGGTACAGTAGGTGCAAAGGGAAAAGATAAAAGAAGTGCAGGAATAGTAGTACAGTTTAGAGGTTTAGACCAACTAATGAGGATGTTTGATAGACTTACACCAGAAATGGCAAGAAGTATTGATATGTGGGCTAATAAAAGCCTCTATAAAGTACAAAGAGAGGCACAGTTGGAAACACCAGTTGATACTGGAACACTGTTAAACAGTATATATACTAGCCCTAAGGGGCTAATTAGGGGCTTTGTTAGCACTAACACAGACTATGCTTTGTTTGTCCACGAGGGGCATAAGGTAGGTGGCAGTGGTAGGAAAATACCTGCAAACAGGTTTATGGAAAGAGGACTTAAAAACAGTGAGGCGTATATGGATGCCAAGCTTGACGAGGTAATAACTAATGTAATTAGAAACCTATGATGATAAACACATTAAAAGAATATTTTGTAGATATACTAGAGGCTATAACAGTAAAGGTAGACAATGTTGATACTGCTATATTAGCCAATAGGGTTTATACATACCCAGAGGATGATGTAGAGTTTCCTTGTGGTTTTGTATTTTTAGATAGAGTGCATTTTGAATGGCACAGCATTAAGACTTCACAACTGGACTACACCTTTAAGTTACAAATTAGATACAGTGTTGATGGTAACAGTAGTTTGGATGTTGTAGATAACAATTTAATGGATATTGTGGATGCTATTTTTACCAAGCTAGGTAGCGACAGAAGAGCAGGAAATAACGCTTTTAGGCTAGAGGCTAATGGTGGTGATATGGGATGGCTTGACGAAGCACACAGTGTAAGATATGCTGATATTATAGTAGAGGTTATGAATGTGCAGAGAGATGTTAGCTAATTTTAGCTAGTTTTATGCTATGGCAGTAAAAAAGAAAACTAAAAAGACTACCATACAACCCAAGCGAAAGTACTTTTTTAGCAAGTACCAAGTAGTAGCAGAGAGTGAAAGTGAAGCTAAGAGGATAGTAAAAGAGAAAACCCAACATTTAAGTTAAGTTCTATTTAATTATGGCAGTCACAAAAATAATAGGGCAACAAGTTGAGGTTGCACTATCCAAAGAAACAATAAGAGGTACAAACGAAGTACCTGCAAGTGGTGAGTGGATAGAAAGAGGTAGTCTTAAAATTACCCCAAATAAAGAAGCAGGTTACATTGAAGCCAGTAACGGTTTAATAACCACAAGAAAAGACCAAAGAAGTGTTGGCTTTAACACAGAGATAGTTTTATCAGTTAACCCAAGTAGAGCATTGATGCCAAGGGTATTAGATGCTATGTTCGGTGATGCTACACCACAAGTAGATACACCAGAAGCAGGTGTTAATACATTTACATTTAAAATACTCAATACTAACCCAAGACTAGCACCAACTTATACAATTTCAATAATTGAGGGTGCAAACCAAGAGTATTATGCTATGGGGTTGTTAACTAAAGCTACAATGAAGTTTAATGCTAAGGAAATACCTACATTGGAACTTACATTTATGGCTAAGAAGAGAGCAACAACTACAGGTTTAACAGCATCTTATCCAACAGCAAACTCTTACTTTGCATCAACTGATGTTGCAATTAAGATGGGTACAGAATATGCAGACTTAGCTACAGCATACGCACTTGATGTAATTGAAGCATCCCTAGAGTTTACTAGAGACTTTGTAGCATCCCAGTATCTTGGTAGCGATACCTTTACAGATATTTCTGCTACAGGTTGGGATATTAAGACACACATTGTAAAAGACCACGAAACACTAGGACTAGCAAGTGGAGATAACCAAGAAGCAGTAGACCTATTTGAAGACAACACTACAGTATCACTTGGTTTGTATGTAGTAGATACAGCAACAACAATGGGTAGTACAACCAACCCAAGCTTTGAAATTGAGATACCTGCAGGTAAGGTTAATGGATATGCCATATCTACAGAACTTAAAGAGTTAGTAGGTGAGGAGTTTGACATTGAGCCTATTGGTGCAGATGCAACTAACGGTTTTGCAATAGCAGAATGTGTTAGTGACAGTGGTTTATAGATAATTTAACAATATAAGACTGATGGAAAAACCCATATTAAACACAGTTAGTGGTTTGACAATAACATTTAAGGACACTCTTAACGGTTGGGACTTTTACCAAACAAAAAGAGAGTTGCTTAACTTAGGTGATATGAAAGAGATGCCTATGGGGCAATTCTATGACATTATGTTAAGCAGAGTTGGAATGTTTGTTGAAAGTGTAGTAGATGCCAATGGCAATGAAGTAGCAGTTGAGTTAGAAAGTTTGTTATCACTATTGTCACCCAAAGAGGTTAACGACCTAGAGAAGATAGTAATGGATACTTGGAGTAAAAGCACAGGTAGTGATAAAGACAAAAAAAAAGAATAAAGCAACTATTTAACTTTATAGCTAGGGACATTGGAGAGCCACCAATTGAGTATATATGGGTAGGGCTTTGTGAAAGGTTTGGATGGACATTAGAGTATGTTAAAAGTCTTGATATGAGTGACTTGAATATGCTTAATGAGATAGAACACTATACAAGAGAAGCCCTTGAATACAGAAAAACTAATATGAGCAAGGTGGACAATGGCAAACCTAGAAAAACAAGTTAAGATACTTTTTACAGCCCAGAATGAGACAAGGGATGCGTTTAACCAAATATCATCACAGCTGGAGAAGTTACAAACACAAAACCAGAAAACAGGTAGCAGTTTTGGTGATATTTTCAAGGGTGTAACATTGTCTACCATTGCATTACAAGCAATGCAGAAAGCAGGGCAGTTAGTGCAAAGTGGTATTAGAGAAATAAGTAGTGATATATCAGAGGGTGCAAACCTAGAAATGATGAATACCGCACTATCTACTATTGCAGATAATGCAGGAATTAGCACAAGTGAGGTAAAAGGTTTTAAGGCACAGTTAGCAGAGATAAACACCTATGGTACTTCTGCTACAGAGGTGCTTAAACAATTCATACAGACAGGTATGGTAGATATGGTAGATGAGATACAGTGGGCAAGTGGCAAAGAGGGTTTTGAGGGTTATATTGAAACCATTAAGGACTTTGGTGCTACAATGGGTGTGTCCTCTAAGAAAGCTATTGATGACTTTACTACAGCCATAGCATCCCTAAGACCAGAAATGCTAGAACAATACAATATCACTAAGAACTTGCCAATGGTTTACAGCGAATATGCACAGGCACAGGGCTTGGTAGCCAGTGAATTAACAGAGACCCAAAAGAGAATGGCGGTGCTTAACCTAGTAGCTAAAGAGGGTGCATTGGTAATGGGCGTTTACAATGAGACATATCAGACCACAGGAAAAAACTTACTATCTATTCAAGATGCTTTAACTTCTCTTAAACAAGAGTTTGGTATAACAGTACAAGGAGTTGTACAGCCTTTAACAAAGGGCTTTTTGGATACACTACAGACTTTGATAGAAGTAATAAGGCTTAATAGTGAGGAGATAACAGGCTTTTTCAATAATATGGCAGGGGTGTTTAGCTTTGCTTATGATGGCATTAAAAGTGTTAAAGAAATATATGAAGAGTATGCAGAAACGGTTGGTATGAGTATGGAAGAGGTCAATGCTTTAAGTGAAGAGGCACTTGCCAATTTCCAAAAGAACGCAATAGACAGTGCAATTAGTTGGCAACCTATTGTTATAGCAATTGGAGAGGCAATTAAGGGAATTGCAGTTTTAGTATCTTTTATTAAGGTTGCAGGGAATGTAATAGGCGGTTTTGCAAGAATAGTATCAGTACCCTTTAGAATGATGGCGGAGTGGGTGAGAATAGACATAGAGATGTTACAGCAATTGGGTGAAGCAGGAAAACAAATATCACAAGCATTTAAGTCTTTCTTTGCAGGGGACTTTGCAGGTGGTATTGCTAATGCAGAAAACGCACTTAGAACAATGGCAAAAGGCTTGAAAACCTATGTAGTAGATGGGTTTAACAGTGCGAGTAAAGCTATGGGTGATGCGTTTCCGCAAGAGTATTGGGATAGTCTTACTAAAAATACAGACGGTTTGATAAGTGCTTGGACTTATGATGTGCAGGGTGCTTGGGATAACGCAATGAGTGGTTTTCAAAAGGTTAAAGATAAAATAGGTAGTGGTACTAGAGAGTTAGCCCAGAGTGCTAAGAAAATGAGTGAGGCAGTTAAAGATGCAATGGGTGATATTCAAGACAAACTAAGTGGTTATTATGATAGTCTTTCTAACCTTATTAAGAAACACAATGATGCTTATGAGAGTATAAGCAAGGACTTGGCTAAAGAGAGGGCAGAAAGAGATAAGAATGTAAGCAAGATAGTAGGTGACACACAAAAGGAGATAGAGGCATTACAAGCTAAGAGCAACAAGAGTATTGAAGTAATGAAGAGGGCAATTGAGACAGAGAAAGCCCTAAATGACCAGAGAAGTGGTGCTAATATAAGTGCATTGGAAAATGCAATTGCTAATGAGATAAAGGCACAGGAAAGTAGAGAGGGTAAGTTGAAAGCACAAATGGAGAGTGAAATTGCAGAAGAGATAGAGAAGCACAAAGAGAAGATAGCAGAGCTTGAGAAGAGTTTACAAGAGGAGTATGACCTAAGAAAAAGATACGCAGAGGACTTTGCAAGGTTTAAGGAACAACTAGAAAAGGATGATATTACACAGCTTAAAGAGAAGACCCTAGCAGAATTAGCACAAATAACAGCTAAAACAGGTGTTGGGTTGGGTTCTTTAGGACTAAATGTAGGTAGTGCAGGGCTTGGTATGGGTGCAAGTGGCAGTTTTGGTAGTGCAACTGGTGGTGATACAATAAACATAAACATAACTGGTAATAGTATTGATAGCCCAGAGAGGATAGACCAGTTAGTAGCAGAAATACAAAGAGCATTGGCAAGGGCTAATAGCAATGCAGAAGTTAACATTATTACATAGCAAATGGAAAACTACACATTAACATTATATGGCGGACAAAGTGTAAGTAACAATAAGTGTGTAGGTAGTGACTATCTTGGGCAAAGAGACAGTGCTAATAGGATAGAAAGCTTACCAAATGTTAGTGTTGGTGGTGAAACCGTTGTTAACAGTAGTAATAGTGCTAAACCAATAAGTATTAAAGGTACATTTGTAACCCCAACTATAACCAGTAATTTAGAGGCAATAATAGCAGACTATGAAAGGGCTTTTAATGATGGCGGTAGAAAGTTACATATTTGTAGGAGATGGGTAAACCTAATGAGTGTACCAGTAGGTGGTGGCTTAGAGGATGGATGGGTCGTAGGTGGTAGGGGTAATTCAATTGAAGTGAATACAGACAAGTACCAGTTTGATGATGGTGCTTTGCAGATAGGACTACTTAGTAGTGGAGACAACTTTATAGAGCTTTCTAAGAGTGACTTAGGTGGTGATGTGGGTGGTATGATAAGTGACGGTGCTATAGAGTTTCTACTATATGTAGAGGATGCTACTTATATGCAGAGCATTGACATTAAGGTTGGTACAGATACAAGCAATTACTTTGAAAAGACAGGCATACTAAGTGCTTTTGATACATCAAGTATTGTAAACGGTTGGAACTTAATAAGTGTTAATGTAAATGAAATGAGTGAGACAGGGGTAGTAGACCCATACAGTCTCAATTACTTCTATACCAAAATAAACTTTAGTAGTAGTGAGACGGGGGATAATACTATTTTATTTGGTGGTTTATGGTGGCAGGATGAGACCTATACAAAAAACTATAGATGTTATTTAAGTGGGTTTAGTGTAGATGCAGGTAGAGTTAACAATGGCTTTGCACCATTTACAATAGGTTTGTATTGTGCAGATGGTTTTGCAGAGACTACGGGGTATTACACACTAAAGAATGAAGCAGGTTTGACAGATACGGTTTACAGGACTAGGGTTTACTTTGACGGTAGTTTATACCCTAGCCCACATTGGAGAGTAACGCTTAATACGGTTACCAACATAGATAAGGTTATACTTTCAAATGATACTACTGGTGAAAGCATTACAATTGATGAAACATTTAGTGCAGGTGATGTTATAGAGTTAGATATGGAGAATTGGAGAATTACTAAGAATAATGTAGCAATAGACTATGAGAATGTATTACCTACTTTTGTGTTGGGTAGTAACAGGTTATCATTAACATTTATTAGCAGTGGTGCAGTGAAGATAGAGCAAACCACGAACAATACATCACTAGGTGGGGTGATAACAGCTTAATTTAAGATATACTAAAAATGGCACTACTAAGAAGTTATACAGGCGGTACAAGTTACTCATACACATACAGTGGCGGTATGATAGGGCAGACCTTTACAATACCTGCAGGTTATGACCGTGTTGAGTACTTTACTATGAAGCTTAGAAGACTTGGTAGCCCTAGTGGTACTTCCTATGCTTACTTGTATGCCACAAGTGGTGGTATTCCAACAAGTGAAATGGCAGGTGTAGGTATTGCCAGTAGCAGTGTTAGTACATCAGGTGCTTGGTATACATTTGATATTACAGACCAAGCGGTTAGTGCAGGTGGTAGATACGCTTTGGTATTCCTTTCTAGTGGTAGCAGTAGTAGTAACACAGTTGCTTGGACTGGTAGCACCAATGGTACAAACCCATATACGGACGGTAGTGGTTTTTACAAAAACGCAGGTGGTTCTTGGACAGACTGGAGTAGAGACTTTAACTTTGAAGTCTATGGATATTTAAGTGCAACCCCACCAACAATTACAGGTGGTAGTGCAACAAGTGTGGCAGAAACCAGTGCAACGCTTAATGCCAATGCTACTGCAGATAACGGTAGTGCCATTACTAACAAGGGTTTTTATTGGGGATACAGTAGCGGTAATATGCCATATGGTATTAGTGCAGGTAGTGGAGTTGGTGCTTTTAGTAGCAATTTAACAGGTTTGCCAAAAGGTACAACAATATATGCAAGGGGTTTTGCCACTAACGCAATGGGTACGGTATGGACAAGTGTATTTAGCTTTACAACCCTAGCAGATGCACCTAGCGTGGCAAGTGACCCTGCAGGTGCATTACAGACACTACAAGCAACATTAAACGGTAGAGTTACAAGCCAAGAGGGTGCAAGTGTAAGTACAGTAGGTTTTGTAATTAGTAAAACATCAGTAAATGCTAACCCACTTATAGGTGGTACAGGAGTAAGCAACTACACGGTAACACCAAACGGTGTGGCAAGTTATCAAAAGATAGTGACAGGACTAGACCCAAATACGCAGTATAGTTTTAAGATATATGCAATAAACGCAGAGGGTACAACCTATGGTAGTGCATTAACATTTACAACTCTAAACGCAGTAGCTAAGTATGCACAACAATTTACAGCTACAGCTACAGGGGTATTAAGTAGTGTTGCTTTATGGTTAAGACTAGCTAGTGGTACTGCAGGGAAGTGCAGGGTAAGCATATGGAGTGAAGACGGTACAGAGCCAGATGCAAAACTAGCAGACTTAGTATTAGCAGATGTGACTAACAGTGCCTTTGAAAAGAAAACAATGAGTGTAAACTTGCCAATGGTAAGTGGAGACAGCTATTGGATACAGATAGAAGATATACTAGGTTTAAGTGACCCTGCAAACCAGTATCAAGTACAAATTGGTAGTAACAATGCAGGTGGCTATGCAGGTGGTGTAGCTAAAAAGCAAAATGTTGGTAGTGCAACTTGGGATAGTGTCACAGGGGACTTAACATTTGAAGCTAACATACAGCCAACAATGAGTATTAACTACTCAAGTAGTATATTTAGTAAGAAAAGGTTTAGATAATGGCAAAGACCTATGAAGTAAAAATATATGACCAAGCAGGAAGTGCATACAAGGGTACTTACAAGATAATGAGTACACCGCACTTTAATGCCAATGTTAATGGTGGCTTGGGTGAATTGACCATACAGTTGCCTTATACATTAAAGGACTTTTCTTTGGGTGGTGAATTGGACTATACAAACCAAGTGCAGTTATGGGTAAGGGATGTTGATACAGGTAATGATGGGGTGCTTATATACAGTGGGTATATGGTAGACTTTTACCCAACAATAAACGGTAACAAGGAGTTTGTAGAAGTAAAGATATGGGGTA
>FWPV01004422.1_pt1 | contig 30024 bp, 31 predicted proteins | sample 2228371 | NCBI WGS metagenome assembly FWPV01 (sample SAMEA103939776, study PRJEB20133) | metagenome | reverse complement strand
CACTTTACAAAACAGACCGGAAAACCGCGAAATTAGACAGATAGAAAAAGAAATGTCCAACTATTCTATTTTAGTCGGACAGTAGTGATTTAATATCATAGAAAAGCATGGTTTGTAGCTATGCTTAGCAACTACACTTTACTTCGCCCAGTAGGGGTGGAATTACAAAACCCACCCAGCGTAAAGATACAGATCAGGTCCAGGATACAGAATCTAGGCTCAGTCGGGAAGCCAAGGATCAAGTTAATCGGATTAAAAATCCTAGGATAAAGGTTTAGAAGTACAAATCCTGAACAGCTGGGATAAGATGATTATTATTGATATTTTAATTTCAGAAAATCGCCTAATTTTTGATCTTCAACTTTCATACAAATTACAGAACATATAATTGAGCCTAATACACTAGATGCAATATCTTTTCCGTCAAAGGTTTGTATCGATATCATAGGCTGAATTACTATCTCATAAAAAATCAGACCGCCTAGGGCTCCTAAAATAAGGAAGATTCTTTATTTGGATGTCTCCATTTTTGATAAAACACATAAATAAAAACAACAATGAAATTTGGAGAAGTGTCTGCGATGTAATAATCAAAAATACCATTAGAATATACATAATCTCTATATGGAAATCTCAATAGAATAAAAATGATTGTTGAAAATAAAAAAAGGACGAAATACTTTATCTTCATTTATTCTTGCTTATAGATTTAAAAGGCGAGGATTTATCTTCCTCGCCCTCGATTATAAATTACCCGGATATGTTCCGTGGGAATAATTTGTAAGTAAAGAACCGTTTTCTGCTATCCAGAATGACGCTTTATTAAAGAGGGATTTTGTTTTACAAAGTAAATCACCTACACCATCAATAAGCCATTCACCTAAATCAGACACTCCTCCACCCTAAATATTAATTAATTCCTTTGGTTGCAGTTCTTTCATAGTTTAATTTTTACAGTTTGCTAATTTCTCATTCATTGCCGTATTGTAACTAGACCAATTAATTAGAATATCGCCTGCCAAAGTTGCGCAACCCAAACCAACCACAATTCCACCACATTCTACTGCTGCCGCAAGTAATAGCAAAGGGACAATTCCCCCATCAATCCCCTGCATCTCCTCGATGCTCAGTTCTTTAAACTTTTCCATCTGTTTGTTTTGTTTTCGTTTTCCCGATCTTTTTCGGGCGTCGGGATTCCCAATCTCAGCACATCTCCGATCGGTAGCTAGCATGGATCCCGGTGGCTGATCATGATGCTAACTTAGGTTCGCTCCGTGCAGAAAACAGGCTATTGAAAATACTAAATTTCCTGAAAAATAGAAGAGATGTTTTTTGATTTTTGAGAATTTACCAAGGCTTTTTTTTGGTCATTGGAGAGAGATTTTTTCTAGTTCTATAAGTTGTTTATTGGTTTTGACCAATTACTTTCCGAGCGCTCAGCATGGTCGGGAATATGGAGAGCAATCGCAAATTAACCCAGTACTAACTGACTTTTGGGCTACCAGTCGAAATCCAGAGGAAAATATACACTTAGTAGTAGGGCATTCAAAAAAAAATCACACATTTTTTCTATCTTTAATTTTATTTCGATACATGAAATAAGCAGAAACAATCACTGCTACACTAAAATTCAAATAGATTCTAACTTTCAGAAAATAATTTATCCAATCTTCCCAGTTTTTCGGCCCAAAAATAACATCTACTACCAGTCCAATAGCTGTGATTCCAATGAAAGTGATTATCGTATTTATAAGAAAACTAGTAAATAACTTCATTTATTGCAAGAGTTAGTAAATTGTAAATTGAATGAGAAATAATGGCCTCTCGTAATCCAATACAGACTCTAATATATGAAAAAAATAAACCAATAGGTAAAAATGTGATGAGAGCCATAAAAATATTGATAGAAAGTGTTGGAGCATTAATCACGGGAATATGCACGATGCAAAATGAAATAGCAGCTGAAAATAAAAATAGGTTAAAATGAATTTTGCTTTCAGTTTTGAATTTGTATTTAAAGGAAAATAAATACGAGAATATTGTGAATAATAAAATTCCAAAATATGTTTCAACAAAGAATAAAATACATACAGACACGAGTAAATAAATATAATATTTCACATCATCATTCCGATTTAGAGACCACCTAAAAACAAATTCTTCAATAAGCGGCGCAAAAAGAATGGCAGAAAGCAATGTGATTAACGAACTAGTTGTAATCGTTTTTATACCATTGGACAGATTGAAATAAATAGTAATACTGTCTATAATTAAAAAATTATAAGCTAAGAGACTGAAAAACACAAGGGTAAACTTTAATGTTTTATTCATAATATAAAATGGGTAGAGGAGACCTCTACCCGCTAATCATTCAGTTTTGATTTTAGCAATCTTTACTTGTCTACTTAGTACAAGCTTCACTACAATCGGCTTTAATTCCTCTTTGAATACCTTCAAGTACCTCAGCGGCAAGATAGCCCCACCAAAAAGTTGGTGACCAACCGCTCAAACCTCCTCCTTTTATTGAAGTCAATTCGGTATTAGAAAGCTCTTCTAGTTTTTGAATATTTAAATTTTTCATTTTATTTGATTTTTTATTTTGCTGAATTTGGGACATAATCATTCATACCTAAAATCCCGCCATAACCTCTGGCACCTTCTCTAGCATCATTTCTACAACCGCATACAAGACCACTTACAAACCATTCAACAGCATCTGCTATCCAGCCTCCCCCCTTAACCTCCTGCATCTCCTCGATACTCAGTTCTTTAAACTTTTCCATCTGTTTGTTTTGTTTTCGTTTTCCCGACCTTTTTCGGGCGTCGGGATTCCCAATCTCAGCACATCTTCGGTCGGTAGATAGCATGTGATCCGATGGCTGATCATGATGCTAACTTAGGTTCGCTCCGTCTAAAATAATGGACGCTGGGAAAAAATTTAAAAATTTTCCCCCATTTATTGTTTTTTCTTCACTCGGGTTCAATACACGAAAATCCAAATGAACGGAAATGCCTTCGCAAGCTTCATATTCGAAGGAATTGATCCGCTTATTGTAGCGGATGCAGATGTCCTGATCTCTGAGTTCTTCCAGGATCAGATATAGCTTGGCTCTACTTACCCCAAGCCTGGATGCCAGTTCTCCCGGACTTCCAGTTCGCTTCTCCCGAACTAGTTTATTTAATAGCTGCAATCGCTCGATTTGCTTGATAAATTCCATGGCTCTTACCTTTCAATGTTTTTTGAAGAATCTTATCCTTTTCTATTCTAGCTCTAAATCTTACTTTTCTTGATACTTGATACCAGCTACTTGGTACTTTCAACGATACCAGCTACTTGGTACTTAAAGCACCACCAGCTGCTTACGGATCATCTGAAAATACTTCCCCTCCCTGGCGATTAGTTCCGCATGGTTGCCTTCCTCGACCAGCTTGCCCTTATCCAGCACATACAGTCTGTCAAACTCCTGAACAGCTGCCAATCGATGCGTGATAAAAATGATCGTTTTCCCTTCGGTAGCCAGCATTCGGATGGCCTGCTGCACAAACTGCTCCGAATCGGGATCCAAGGAAGCTGTGGCCTCATCCAAAATCAGGATCTCCGGATCCCGGTACAAGGCCCTGGCGATAGCAATCCGCTGCTTTTGTCCTCCAGACAGCGAGGCTCCATTTTCCCCCAAATACGTCCCAAATCCATTGGGCAGACTCTCTACAAAGTCCATCATGCCCAGCCGCTGACAGATATGCACCACCCGCTGCATGTCAGGCTGATAGTCTCCTAGAGCGATATTCTCCAGTACATTTCCAGCAAATAGGTCTATCCGCTGTGGTACAACGGATACGATCCGCCTCAGGGAAGTATTGTCCACAAACTTGATGTCGTGCTCCCCGATGTAGATATTCCCGGATTGGAGTGGATAAAGGTTTTGAAGGAGGGAGACGAGCGTGCTTTTCCCAGAACCGCTCTCCCCGATTACCCCGGAGATCTTTCCTTTGGGGAAAGTCAAGGAAAGGACTTCAAATACATTGGCTCGGCTGCCATAGCGGAAGGACACCTCCCGAAAGGTAATGTCTCCTACATCTGACTTCTTGATAGGGAAGGTTTCTTCTGATTTCTCCACCTCCAAATCCATGATTTCAAAGAGTCGATCTGCCGCAATCAGGGCATTTTGAATGGTTTTATTCATCCCGATCAGACTTGAAATGGGCCCTGTCAGATAACCCGTCAAGGCATAAAAAGACATCAATTCCCCAGGAGTAATTTCATTTTGCAATACATAGCCAGCACCTACCCAAAGGAGGATGATAGTAAACAGTCGGGATACTGCTTCGGAAGAGGTTCCGGAGAAAACACTGTTCAGACCTGAGCGATACACCGTCCGAAGCAAGGCGATGAACCGCATCTCGGTCTTGATATTGGCATGGCCCTCTGCTCCAAAGCGCTTGATGGTACCAGCCGAGGTGATGGATTCGACGAGTTGGGATTCAAGCTCGGCTGACTCTTCCATCAGCCTTCGTTCCACTTTCTTGTTGAGTCGATTGGATATCCAGTAGATCACCGCATAGAGTGGAATCAACAGCAGCATGACCAAGGCCAGCTTCCAGTAGAAGGTAAACATCAGCGCAAAGGAAAAAATGATGATAAACACATTGACCAAAAAGCTGATGGACACATCATTGATGAAGGCGCGGATTTTCACTGCATCGTTGATCCGGGAAATAATCTCTCCCACACGCATGGTATCGAAAAACCGCTGAGGCAAGGATAGCAGATGCTTGTAATAGCCCAAAATCAATCGGGCATCGATCCGCTGACCCACTTTGATGATGAATAGGGTTTTGAAGGTTCCGATGAATAATTGGAAGACGAGCAGCACAATCATCGCCACCGAAAGGAGATTCAGCAGATTGGTATTTCGACCGATAAACACATGATCAATAATCTTCTGCACATAGATTGAGGTAGAAAGCCCCAGGACAGTATAGACTACAGCCCCCAGCAGGGATTGGATCATTACACTGCTATGCGGACGCACCAAAAACCAAAAGCGGGACCAAGTGCCTACTTTTTGGTTCAAGGCCTGAAACTCCCCATTGGGCATCAGCAGGACGAGAACACCCGTCCACATTTCCTTGAAAACGTCAGGGGAAACCCTATGAATCTGTCCGTCGCCCGGATCCATATACTCTATCTGCTTGTCCATGACTTTGTACAAGACTACATAGTGGTGCAGGACTTTTTTCACAATGACATGGGCGATGACAGGCATGGGAACATCCAGCAAGGCATCGAATTCCCCACGGACACCTTTGGCCGAAAAGCCCATTTTGGTCGCAGCCTCGATCAATCCCAAGACATTGGTGCCCTTCTGATCGGTAGAGGCCATCTGCCGGATCTTTGCCACGGGCAACTCCAGCTTATAGAATGCAGCTACCGAAGCCAGACAAGCTGCCCCACAATCCGTAATATCCCGCTGTTTGATTTTGATGCTCATAGTATTAAAAAATTAAGAGGGTTTATAAAGTGAAGGATTGAGCCAGTTATCCACTTTGTCATAAAGTAGTTGGAACAGCGAACGCCTCGCTACCACAAACCGTGCATTGAAGGTCATCCCTTTTCGGATTTGTCCACTTTGCCCACTGGGCAGCTTTAGGGTCAAGGAGTCCAATTTACAAGTCACTAAAAAACCAGCTTCTTTTTCCGAAATGAGGGAAAGGTCATTAGCGATTTCCACTACTCTGCCTGTGGCTACGCCCCATTGATTGTAATTGTAGGCATCGACTTGAAATTTGACTTCCTGCCCGATTTCCAGAAAAGCGATATCCGCAGGAGCGAGGTAAGTCACGGCTTTCAGTTCCGAATCGGGGGAGATTTCCGCCAGCTTTTGATTGGGATAGACAAAGTCACCCGCATTCAAATTCTGTACATTCATCAGCGTCCCTGAAGTACCGGCAATAATCTTAAACTGATCCAACTGATCCAGTGACACTTCCAGTTGGCTCTGGATTCGATCATGTTCGGTGATATGATTGGTGAGTTCCTGCCCCCATTGATTGAGTCGCTGCTTTTTGAGCAATTCTAGCTGGGTATTTGCCTGCTGGTATTGAACCTGAACTCCATCGTATTCCGCAAAAGCGATCGACTTACTGTCAAAGAGACTCTTGGCTCGCTGATAGTCCCGATCAAGCTTCTGCACGAGCATTTCCTGATTGAGCAGTTGGGACTGGTACTCGTACCAAGCCGCCTGATAGAGGTTGGACTTGAGGGTTGGGGTATAGCCTTCAACTTGGGTTTGTTGATTCGTTAGCGTCTTCAGGTCTCCTACGAAATCCTGAAGCAAAGCCAGACGCTCTTCCAAGGCCTTCATTTCCAAATTCAGTTGCTCGCCGCGGATTACAGCTAGGACTTCTCCCTGCTTCACTTCCTGATTTTCGGAGAGGTTCCAAGATTCCAGTCTTCCGCCTGTTGTGATTTGGATAGGATTGCGCTGTAGGGCTGACTGAAATGTACCTCGCGTCTGTACGGCTACATCGACCACGATCAGCGGCAGCACTATAGCAATTGCGAGAATTAACCCTAAACAGGTCAGGTATATCACCTTTGAGCGGATGCTTATTCGTGAATCAAACACCTCTACGGTATTATTCAAAATTGCCGATGGGAAAATCTTAGTCTCCATTTTTCAAAAAATTGATAGGTGGGAAATCAGGATAGCGTACTACTCCGATAGGTCTGTGCAGCCAACCTTGCCAAAAACCCGATGCCTCATCCGACTGCTCTGATGAGTTTTTATCATCAACGAACAGCCTGGCTTTCCTGCGGGCTTCGTTTGAAGAATCTAGAAATTTTTCCACGCCAGATTTGGACTCCACATCCAGCAGCAACCAACCCGTCAAAAACAGTGCGACCGCATACCCCGCGATCAATCCTAAAATCCTCATAAAAATCCGACCCCTTAAAATTTAAGTCTTGATAAGGTGAATAACTAAAAGGAAAATTTAAATTCCAAAAAATTATTCTTACCCAAATATTTTTTGAAAATCCCAAAAAATCCATAAAACTTAATTTTACAGAATAATATTCCACACCCCCCCCCCTGAAAAATTAGTAGTTAGTCAGGATTTTGTTTGGGGTTTTAATTAAATTCTTAAAAGAAATTTTTTTTCATTTTTTTAGAATTTTTTAGCTCATTAAAAAGTGGTGGCTTTTTTCCTCCCGAGAATTGAGATACGATCAGGTGGCTAAGCAAACTTGACGGGGCACAGCCTTATTTCCGGTTTTTCAAAACAACACTACCTTTACTTTATTACAAATCGCAACCAATTTTACCCTGACTTTATTACATTACTCGATAATTTTTACCCTGACTTTATGTAATTCCTAATCAAATGAATTCAACAGACAGCTGTTTTCCATTCTAGCTGCTTGGAAATCCAATTCAGCTCGAAAGCCACTGATCCTCAGAGGTGCCCGTTAGGTGGGGAAAACAACTTTGGTCAGGCAGTTTGCGCAGATTTTTCCCAAATCCATCAAAGTCGCAAATAATCCTATCCTACCGAACTATTGAGGAATATGTTTTAAGAGTTCGGCCAGTTCTTTGACTGACAAATTTTCCTGCTCGGATTTGTCAGTAAATGGAAATCAGATAGACAGTTCCCTCAGCAATTACAAAATTGGTGATTACTCTTCCACCTCCCGATTTACCTTTCCCTTTCGAAGCAATAGCTATGCGTATTTTGTAACAATTGTTGCCAAGCTTGGTACCTTGTTCAGGATCTTCCTCCAGACTTTTGATAAGTTCAGCAAACTCAATTTTAAGAGATGGGTATTTTTTTGCAAGTCGTTTAAGCTGCCTATCAAAGGGTGGGATGGTAAGAACATTAAAGCTCATTCAATAAATCTTTTGCAGGACGGGCTTTTAGCTTTCCTTCACGAACCAAGGCAAGGTTATCGACCGCTTCTTTAATCTCCTCCATAAGCAAAGCCTTTTCCTCCGAAATGGTTTTAACTTTCACTTACGAAAGTCCTTTCAGCACCTCCAATAAGTGGTTGGCTTTGTTGTCTTTTATGTCTAATAAAACTTTCATTGTTCGATTTTTATTTTGAATCTATTGATTGCTTTGAAAACGATTCCATTTGAAGTTAAACAGAGAAGTGTTTCTTGAGGGATGGAAGTGTTTTTTACCTTACACCAAATTATTTTACTAACGCACCCGCTACAAAAGGGGTTCGCTCAGCCTTTCTAAGTTCGTTTTTTGGCTTAAGATTCAAAAATTTGAAGCAGATATCTTTTCAATGCATCATGAATGAGACCTAAAAGCTGGTTTGACATCAGTTAAAGACCTGTCAGGTTTCTAAAACCTGACAGGTCTGATTATCAAAAAAAAGCCTCCAGATCGCTCCGGAGGCCTTTTGCATTATTTTTTGATTTCCAACTTGGTTTTCATTTCCTCGATATTGAGCAGTCGGGAAATCTGCTCTCGCTCCAGTTTGCGGAATCGAGCGAGCTGCACATCTATTTGCTCAGTCAGCTCTTTTCTCACTGCCTCAGATTGATCGGTTGGCTTGTAATCTCCGTTGCCGACCACACTACTCAAGTGAGCCAGTTTGTTGTTTAGGCGTATTGGAAAGTTCAGTGGATCCTGACCACTTCGGTTTTTGGTCTGATAGAGCGTTTCCTCAATCTCCTGCATTTCAGCCTTTATGGCTTCGAGATTATCAGGTTTGGTAGAAAGTGAATCCAACTCGGATCGATACGCCCGAATCAACTTGATGGTCTGATGGGTTTCGGTGATTTTATCCCGCACGGCCAAAAGGAAATTGTATTGTTCTTCCAATTCTGCCTGAGTGGATTCATAGCGAGGATCTGCCAATACCTTGAAGCTTTGCTCCTGCGCTTGGCCATCCACCGTCATTTTTACTTTGTAGGTTCCCGGAACTACTTTAGGACCGCGGAGGTTGGCAGCCCACATAATCAGACCATCGAAACCTTCGGCATTTTCTGCTCTCAGGTTCCAATTGAATTCACCTGCACCTTCTTTGACTTTCAACGTATCTCCATTCACCCCTTTGGTAGAGAACCAGCGGATACGTTCATTTTTCTCATTGAAGAATTCGATTTTCAGTTCTTCCTTGGGTTTTTCCTTAAGGAAATAATAGACCAACACTCCACCCGGACGGTTGGACCCATTGGTCAGGCTGCTTCGCTTCACCCCATCGATTCGGTAAGAATCCTGAGGCTTATAAAAGTGGAAGGCCTTATTTGCAATTCCCGGCTCAGCCTGATGGAGTACAGTCAAATCATCAATGATCCAGAACGAACGGCCTTGAGTGGCTGCGATGAGGTTATTTTCCTTGATCGTCAAATCCGTGATTGGAACGATAGGAAGATTCAATTGCAAAGAATGCCAGCTCGCACCATCGTCTTTGGAATAATACATACCCGTCTCTGTACCGGCATAGAGCATTCCTTTTTTCACAGGATCAGCTCTTACCACTCGGGTAAAGTGCTCGGCATCGATACCTGAAACGATCTTCGTCCAAGTTTTTCCATAATCCTTGGTCTTGTAGAGGAATGGTGCATAGTTACCGCTCTTGTAGCCGGTTGCCGCAAAATAAGCCTCTCCAGCTTCAAATGGACTTGCCTCTATCGAGTTGATCTGAAGCCACTCCGGCATATCTTTCGGAGTTACGTTCTGCCATGTTTTTCCATTGTCCGCGGTCACATGCACCAAGCCATCATCCGAACCTGCCCAAATGACACCCTGTTTCACCGGAGACTCTGCTGCGGTAAAGATGGTTGCATAATATTCCACCGAAGTATTGTCCTTGGTGATCGGGCCTCCGGAAGGGCCAAGCTTGCTCTTGTCATTTCGGGTCAGATCAGGAGAAAAGACCTCCCAGCTTTGACCTTCATTCGTTGAGCGGTGAAACTGATTACTGGTCGTGTAAAGTAGCTTCGGATCGTGAGGAGAAAAGAAAATCGGGAAGTTCCACTGGAATCGATACTTCATGCCCTCAGCCCCATGGCCCATCGGATTGTCAGGCCATACATTGACGGTACGGGAAGTTCCGTTGCGGTGATTTTCCCGGGTCAAGAGGCCACCATACGAACCGCCATAAACGATGTCGTTATCCAAGGGATCCGGAGCAATCCAACCTGACTCCCCACCGGCAGTTGGTTCCCAATCGGCCTCGGTAATCGCTCCGCCGTCATTTCGGTGACGGATTCGGACCGTAGAATTGTCCTGCTGCGCACCATAGATTCGGTAAGGGAAGCTATTGTCCGTAGTCACTCGATAAAACTGAGAGGTTGGCTGATTCATGTAAGTGGACCAGGTCGCACCACCGTCTTCGGATACTTGACCTCCACCATCATCCGCGATGATCATCCGCTGATTGTTGGCAGGATCGATCCAGAGGTCATGATGATCTCCGTGTGGAGCATTGTCCCCCTTGAAAGTTTTGCCTCCATCGGTGGATTTGTGATAGCTCACGTTAAGAACATAAACCGTTTCTTCGTCCTGAGAGTCTGCGTAAATTCTGGAGTAATACCAAGCTCGCTGACGAAGGCTTCGGTCTTCATTGACTTTCTCCCAGGTTTGCCCGGCATCTTTGGAAGTAAAGACTCCTCCGTTGTCATTTTCGATGATGGCATAGAGTCGGTTGGAGTTTTTTGGAGAAACGGTGATTCCCATGATTCCCAGCACCCCTTTCGGGAAAGTTTCTTTGGCGGACAGCTCTTCCCAATTTTTACCCCCATCGGTGGATTTAAACATCTTGGAACCCGGGCCACCACTTTCCAGACTATAGGGAGTTCGTTTGATTTCCCAGGTGGTGGCATAGATCGTCTCTGGATTGTTTGGGTCGAGGATCAAATCCACCGCACCGGATTGCTCGTTGGTGTATAGGATTTTTTCCCAGTTCTTTCCGCCATCGGTAGTTTTATAGACACCACGCAGGTCGGTTGGCTGGAAAATATCCCCCAATACTGCTGCGTAAACCACATCCGGATTGGTGGGATGAATACGAAGTCGAGAAATAAATCTACTTTTTTCGAGTCCTGCCTGAGACCAGGTTTTTCCGGCATCCGTACTTTTCCACATGCCATATCCAAAGGAAACATTGCCTCGAACGGTTTTTTCACCACCACCGGCATAGACCACGGAGGTATCACTTTCGGCAACAGCCACAGCCCCCATTGAACCTCCAAAGAAGCCATCGGAGACAGATTTCCAGGTTTGGCCGGCATTGGTGGTTTTCCATATTCCTCCTCCGGTGGAGGCAAAGTAATAGGTCTTGTCACTACCGTTTACTCCAGTGACTCCGTCTGCCCGTCCTCCTCGGAATGGGCCAATAAGTCGCCACTGGACAGCATCATAGACTTTGGGATCGGGAACTTGTTGGGCAAACAGCGTATTGCCCATGAGTAGCAGAATCAGGAGTAGTCCTGACCAAACTGTTTTGAAGGGTGTATTCATGTAAGGTTCTATTGATTGGATTTCAATTTAAAAGTTAGCTGATTGAAATTTATATTTTGCTAAGAAAAATGACCAATGGCATTGGGAAATTATAAGGCAAAAAAAAACCTCTTCCAAAGAAGAGGTTAATGATTTTAGTAAGTAGTGATTAGGCCTCTGAAGGGACAACACTAACGTAAGACTTACCATCGGCTTTAGTTTTGAAAGCTACCACACCATGGGTCAATGCAAACAAGGTATGATCTTTTCCCACACCTACATTGAGTCCTGGATGATGCTTTGTGCCTCGCTGTCTTACGATGATGTTACCGGCGATTACTGATTCACCGCCAAACTTCTTCACACCCAATCTTTTGGAATGTGACTCACGACCGTTTTTGGAACTACCTACACCTTTTTTGTGTGCCATGGTTTTATTCGTTTATGATCTCCTTGAGGGAAAATCTTAGAGTGTAATATTTTCGATCAATACTTTGGTGAAGTCTTGTCTGTGACCGTTCTTCTTCTTGTAGCCTTTTCTGCGCTTCTTTTTGAAGACAATCACTTTGTCACCTTTTACATGATCCAGGATTTTCCCGGATACCTTGGCTCCGGCAATAACGGGAGCACCTACAGACACAGTGCCGTCGGCTTCAGCCAACAATACCTGGTCAAATTCGACGGAAGCGCCAGCTTCGCCAGCCAACTTAGGGGCATAGACGAACTGATCTTTTGTTACTTTGAACTGCTTTCCTGCGATGTTAACAATTGCGTACATGAGAATTGATTTATCGAAATCGGAGTGCAAATATAGAGAAGTCGTTTGGAACAAAAAAACATTCTCCAAAAATAGAAGCATATAATGGATGTACTTTGTCCTTTGACCAAAGTCAGTTAGATATGAGCCTTATAAAAAATGAATGCTTGAGTGTTTTTTTGCCTTCGAATGAAAACTGGGTTTTGAGATTGTTCGCTTTTAAAAAGACGAAGGAAAAAAGCTTATTTCGCGACTACGATTTTTATCTAAAGTTGCCTAGAGGAAAAGCCGAAAAGAATTAAGTCAAATCATTAATCAATTGGCCGACAGGCAGAAAAATAAAACAAATCATAAGTGAAATACTTGACCGATATTCAAAATCAAGGTCGAAATAACTTGTGGAAAACTTTTTTTGAAATGTTGAAAATTAATTCAAGCGCCTAATTTGGCCCATTTCTTTTATCCTTTACTTAACATTATTAATTCTATTTAATTGATATACAATTATTTATAATTTTTTTAAACCTGAGTCAAAAAACCTCCTAAAGTGCCTCTTCAAGGGTTTTTTTTATGGCTTTTGCATCACATATTTGTTTGAAGCTGTCTCGATCGGGCAGCTTTTACTTTCACTGGCACTACTGAAGATTGCTTTTTGAGCAAACTTCTATCCATAAATAAACTAAAAACGAGAGCATGATGCAGCAAGAACCCATTTTAGTTGAGAACAAAAATCGTTTCGTCCTTTTCCCCATCCAGCATAACGACATCTGGCAGTATTACAAAAAAGCAGAAGCCAGTTTCTGGACTGCCGAGGAGATCGATTTGGGCCAGGATTTAACGGACTGGAAAAATCTGAATGACGGTGAAAGACATTTCATTTCTCACGTATTGGCATTTTTCGCCGCAAGTGACGGAATTGTGAATGAAAACCTAGCCGAACATTTCGTGGCTGAGGTACAATACACTGAGGCTAAGTTTTTTTACGGGTTTCAGATCGCCATGGAAAATATCCACTCCGAAACCTACTCCTTACTGATCGACACCTATATCAAAGATGCCGCTGAACGAGACAAACTACTTAACGCCATCGAACACATCGACTGTGTGAAGAAAAAGGCAGAGTGGGCACTTCGCTGGATCGACAATGGTAATTTCCAAGAGCGACTGATCGCTTTTGCCGCTGTAGAAGGAATCTTCTTTTCCGGTTCATTCTGTTCGATTTTCTGGTTGAAAAAGCGGGGATTGATGCCAGGACTTACCTTCTCTAATGAATTGATCTCTCGTGACGAAGGGCTTCACTGTGACTTCGCTTGTCACCTATACACCAAGCACGTAGTCAACCAACTTCCCAAGGAAACGGTAAGAGAGATCATCATGGACGCAGTGGCGATCGAAAAGGAATTTGTCACAGATGCGCTTCCTGTAAGATTGATCGGAATGAACGCCGATTTGATGTGTCAGTACATTGAGTTTGTGGCTGACCGTCTCTTGATGGAACTGGACTGCGAAAAAGTATGGAACAGTACCAATCCATTTGACTTCATGGATATGATTTCACTTCAAGGCAAAACCAACTTCTTCGAAAAGAGAGTAGGTGACTACCAAAAAGCCGGAGTTATGAAGTCAGCCGAACCATCGGAAGCTACCGCAAGATTCTCCATCGAGGAGGACTTCTAAATATAATAGTGCCACTTTTCATAACCACACAACCCACCCAATAACTACGCCTAGATATGCTTGTAATCAAAAGAGACGGACGTCGAGAATCAGTCCGATTTGACAAAATCACCGCAAGGATTGAGAATCTTTGCTACGAACTGGATCCTAAATTCATTCAGCCCATTGAAGTAGCCAAAAAGGTGATCGATGGCCTGTATGACGGGGTGACTACCACCGAACTGGATAATCTGGCCGCAGAAGTATGTGCTTCACTTACGGTAAAGCATCCGGATTATGCGATTTTGGCAGCTCGTATTGCCATCTCCAACTTGCATAAGACCACCAGTCAGTCTTTTTCCAATACCATGAAGAGACTGTACACCTATGTCAACCCCAAGACCGGTGAAAATGCACAGTTGATCGATACGGAAGTCTATGGAATCATCAAAAAGCACGCGGCCAAACTCGACGAGGCGATCGATTACAAGCGGGATTTTGGATACGATTACTTTGGCTACAAAACACTCGAAAGGAGTTATCTGATCCGATTGGATGGGAAAGTGGTGGAGCGTCCACAACACATGCTCATGAGGGTGGCCGTCGGCATTCACAAAGAGGACATCGAATCAGCTATTGAGACGTACAATCTCCTTTCAGAAAAGTGGTTTACACACGCGACACCTACCCTTTTTAATGCGGGTACTCCGAAACCGCAGCTTTCATCCTGCTTCCTGCTCACCATGAAGGACGACAGTATCGATGGAATTTATGACACCTTAAAGCAGTGCGCCAAAATCTCCCAATCTGCCGGAGGTATTGGACTTTCGATCCACCATGTACGAGCTAAGGGAAGCTATATCAAAGGAACCAACGGCGTATCCAATGGCATTGTCCCCATGCTTAGAAACTTTGACATGACGGCTCGCTATGTCGATCAGGGAGGAGGAAAACGAAAAGGAAGCTTTGCCATTTACTTAGAGCCATGGCATGCGGATATCAAGGATTTCCTAGAACTGAAAAGAAATCACGGCAAAGAAGAAATGCGTGCAAGAGATTTATTCTACGCACTTTGGATTCCGGATTTGTTTATGAAGCGCGTGGAGAAAAACGAGGAGTGGTCACTTTTCTGCCCAAATGAGGCCCCAGGATTATCCGATTGCCATGGAGAAGAGTTTGAAAGACTTTATGAAAAATACGAGCGGGAAGGGAAAGCCAGAGAAACAATCAAGGCTCAGGAACTTTGGTTCGAAATCTTGGAATCCCAGATTGAGACAGGTACACCTTACATGCTTTATAAGGATGCGGCAAACGGTAAGTCTAACCAGAAAAATCTAGGTACCATCAAGTCTTCCAACCTGTGTACGGAGATTATCGAATATACTGCACCGGATGAAGTGGCAGTGTGTAACTTGGCGTCAATCGCACTTCCCAAGTTTGTAGAGCAAGGTCCGGATGGAAAGCTGTTTTTCAACCATCAAAAGCTCTATGAAATCACTAAAGTGGCAACCAAAAACCTCAACAAGGTTATTGATATCAACTACTATCCGGTAGAGGAAGCACGCAGATCCAACTTCAGACACCGCCCAATCGGCTTGGGAATTCAAGGCTTGGCAGATGCATTTATCATGCTAAGGATGCCATTTGACTCCGTAGAAGCCAGAGGACTTAACGAGGATATATTTGAGACCATCTACTACGCAGCTGCAGAGACCTCTATGGAACTCGCAAAAACTCAAGGAACTTACGAAACTTACGAGGGAAGCCCAGCTTCCAAAGGAATCCTTCAGTTTGACATGTGGGGGGTAACTCCTAAGTCCGGAAGATGGAATTGGAATGACTTGAAAGATAAAATCAAGAAATACGGGATGAGAAACTCGCTTTTGGTAGCTCCAATGCCAACTGCCTCGACTTCTCAGATCCTAGGAAACAATGAATGCTTCGAGCCTTATACTTCTAATCTTTACACACGCAGAACGCTTTCCGGCGAATTCATCATGGTCAACAAACACTTGATGAAAGATCTGATTGCTTTGGGACTTTGGAACGAAAACATGCGAAACCGCTTGATTTCTACCAATGGATCAGTACAAAACATACCGGGAATTCCTCAGAACATTAAAGACCTATACAAAACGGTTTGGGAGATTTCTCAAAAAGTAATTATTGATATGGCTGCAGATCGAGGCGCCTATATCTGCCAGTCTCAAAGTATGAACATATTCATGCAGGATCCAAACTTCGGAAAGCTGACCTCCATGCATTTCTATGCCTGGAAAAAAGGCCTCAAAACCGGCATGTACTACCTCAGATCGCAGGCAGCAGCTGCAGCAATCAAGTTTACGCTTGACAAGTCCGCACTTGAGCCAAAAGTGGAAAAAGCAAACCCTGCCGAACTTGAGAAAAATCAAAAACAAGACGCTATCGCATGCTCACTGGATGATCCGGAAAACTGCGAAATGTGCGGAAGCTAATATCTAGAGTTCGTAAAATGGATAAAGGCGTTTGACTCTGTCAAGCGCTTTTTTTTCACCTTAAACTATTCAGCTATGGAAATAGAAACCATAAACACTCGCCTGGAAAAATTGACTCCTGAGAGCCCTGCCCAATTTGGCATCATGACACCACAGCACATGGTAGAGCACCTGACGCTTACCGTGAAGCTATCCTACGGTCGAGTGAAAATTCCCGAATTCGTACCCAACGAAAAGCAATTAGCACAAAAGCAAGCACTCCTTTTCACGGATATTCCTTTTCCCAGAGGGGTCAGAGCACCAGGATTACCCGAAAACCTTCTTGACCTACGCTACCCGGATTTATCAGCTGCAAAAAATGAACTATTGGCCAGTCTGAAAGCATACGAAACGTACTTCATTGAAAATCCCAAATCAGAAACCTTTCACCCTCGATTTGGCCCACTGAACTTTGAAGAGTGGGAGCGATTTCACACCAAACATGTTGAGCATCATCTTGGTCAGTTTGGGGTATAAAAAAGGGTTGAATTAACCCTTTTTTGTACGCTAACCAGTATCAGTGTTCCAAAGAGGACACCCCTCCAGAAACCCTAAACTTCATGACATTTGGATATTTAAGTCACTACAGGGGAAGTGATTTATCCTTCATTCACAATGATGATAAATCAATCTTTATATAGTATCAACTGATCTCTTTCTATTTTACCGGTATATTCACCAATATTAACTTCTGGGAACTTGGTAGCTGAAATTAAAAAAACCGGATATTTAAAATTTAATTTCTCATTGATCATATAATCAGCATCAATAAAACTATCATCTTTAAGAATAAAAAAACTTAATGAAGGCGACTTATAGTTGCTCTGAATAAAAGAATCAAGCTCAAAATAACAATTAGAACAACCAGATTGTAGAATCTTAAGATGAAATACCGAATCTTCTTCTTCAATATCATATGGAAAATTAGAATTATCAACTCTGACTAAATCTGTCAAATCCAATGCATAAGCAAACCTATTAATTTCCTGATTTTTATTGCAAGAAAGATTAAAAATCAAGAGAATAAACAATAACTTTTTCATCTGGATAAGTATTAACATCAATTCCATAGATAAGAGAATTATCTTCATCTACTTCAAAATCTAGTAAACGATGGTCGAGGGCTAAAATTTTTATTATTTCTCCAGAATAATTAGCGACAAAAATATTATCTCCATAATGTGCTTTCCCTGGATTCTCTTCTCTTGAATAACCAGAAAACAAGACATAAAATAGTTTTTCACCTACATCTATATCAATAGATGAAAATCTACCTTTATCATTTTCGCCAAATACTGAGTATTCTCCTCTCTGGACTTCTTCAAAAATCGGATCATAAAATATTGGCCCCCTAATTAATGAAACTAAACTTAAATCATTCAAATCATAAATCTCTATCCGATCGGTTAATTTTGAAGCAAAAATAAACCTTGATATATCTTCAGAAACAGCTCCATTTCCTTGAAAAGCTTGACTTAAAATATAAGGTGTTTTCGATACGACATGTTCGACTTGCAAACCAAATGAATTGAATGAGTCATTGTTTAAATTTAACAAACTAAATCGGCTATCAGATTCCAATTCTTGGATAATAAAAGTAGAGTCTGTTATTGGAACCATTTCCAAATACAAACTTTTTAAATTGAACTCCTTATGCGAAGTATCTTCGAAAAAATGCCCCCTTTTAAGCATCTTATCAAACGCAAAAAGAATCTCTTCACCATCTGAATTAACAAAAGTTTTTAAACCACCAATTGACATTGCTTCATTGGGGCCTGACCCTTTAGGTAAAAAAGAATTGATTAACTTCGTTTCTGAAAATTCCTGAATCAAATTACCTTCCTTGGCTGATCCAACAAGTAAATTACCATTTTTAATTGTAAGATATCTTGGTCTAATTAATGTCGTATCTAAGTTTAACACAGCCCCTTTTAATTCAACAGTTTCGGCAATCTCATATGTCCTCTCCGTTCCACTGCCATCGAAAACAACAAACTTTAAATCCTTCTGGTTAGAACAAGAACTAACCAGAAGGATCATTATACTAATAACAAAAATTCTATACCGCATAATACACCAACAATTTAGCTTCCTGCCATACACGGACCGGTACCATTAAAATATTTATCCTGTGCAACCATTTCACCTTCATAAATACAGTCAGCCTTTTCTTGAGGGCAACATGTAAAACCTAATCTAGCATTAGCTGAATTAGTAAAAAAAGCGAATCCAATCAACAATAATCCTGTCGCTGAACCTACCACTAGAAATTTTTTCATATTATTACCAAATAAGTTAGTTATCATAATTATACCCCTGCCATACATGGTCCTACGCCTTCCTGAAAAAACTTATCAGGATTGTCCAGCCATTCTCCATTGAACTTAATAAAACAAGAAGCCTTCTCCTGAGGACAGCAAGTCCCACTTTTCGGATCTTCAGCAATAAGATTGTACGAAATCCCTACAACGAAAACTATTGAAAGGAATGCCATTGAAATTTGTGTTTTTAATTGCATAATTTCTTTTTAGATGAAAATAAAATCATTTAAGTATTGTTTCGAAAGAAAGAAAGATAGTTGCAAGAAATATTACTGTTTTTTTAAAAAATTTATTAATTCAAATTTGACACTCCTCCAGATACCATAAACTTCATGACATCGGAACTTTTCACTCCTTTGAGCGGCTTTATTTTTTCTCGTTTCACTAAGAAGACATTTCCTGAGACATTGTAGCTATGTGGAAAATAAACCGCGACTAATTCTGGTTCTTCGATTACACTCATGTCTTCTTGAGTGATAAAACCCAAGCGAGAGAGCGAGTCGGAAATTTCTACGATTACCGGAGAACTGAATTTTTTCTTTTCCCCGACAAATGCTCCCATCAAATCTTTGATAGACGTATAGAGTAGATTCACCAAAGGAATCTTAAAAACACCCCTTTCAAACCAATCAAAAAGCGGCTTGGTGAAAAACAGGCTGGCCAAATATCCCACAAATGTAATCAACCCCAAGACCATCAAGATCCCAATCCCCGGTATAGGGACAGGAATCAAATTATCCAGAAAAAGAAAAATCTGATAAATCACATATACCGTAATAGCCAAAGGAGTCAGGAATAGCAGTCCCCGGAAGAAGTAAGATAAAACTCGACGGTAGGTAAATGACATGGCGACAGGGAGTTTATGAAAACAAAAAATGCTTAACCTGAGGATTAAGCATTTTGATACAAAGGTATAAAACCAAGTCAGTCTAGCAGTTTGATTTTTACACTTCGATAATAAATCACGCTTTCGGGATCATGAGCCTGCAGAGCGATCGTTCCTCGATCAAACTTCTTTTCCCCGGCATTTGCAGGACGGTTGGCATCTTCTGACTCATCATATTCCATCACTACTTGATCATTGATCTTGACCGTTGCCTGATCGCCATTCACGATAATATGGTAGGTGTACCATTCCCCGTCTTGGACATACACTTCCCGTACATCATTAAAGGAATATAGACTACCGGACTTTCTCCAGTCACCATGACTTTGGTTGACTTGCACTTCATACCCTTTGTTTGGCCACCCGTTTTCTTGATAGGTCGTGTGAATAAAAATTCCCGAATTGGCTTTAGGCATCGTTTTAACCTCCACCATTAATTCGAAATTTTTGAAGTCATGATTCCCAACAGAACCGTCATAAAATGCATGCGCACGCGGCCCGTCAATTTTGATGGTGCCATCTACCACGGAGAAGGAGGAGGGGTTTTCGGATATTTTCCAGCCTTCTAGATTTTTCCCATTGAATAACTCCACCCATTTACCCTTTTGGGCACTAGAAGTAAAAGAGAAAGCCAAAAAGAGGGCTAGCGTAACGATTGCGTTCTTCATAATAAATTAGGTTTTGGGTTTGAAAAATGAATTTACCGAGGATTTTACAAAAACATCGTCCGTTAAAAAAAGAAAAAGGCCCTGAAATCAAATTCCAGGGCCTTAAACTTAGGAAATCAATTTTTACAAATCGATACCCATAAAAGACATAAATGCGATACCCATCAAACCGGTCAAAAGCATGGTAATTCCAAGACCCTTAAGACCATTAGGTACAGCCGAATATTTAAGCTTTTCCCGGATAGCGGCTAGAGCCACAATAGCCAGCATAAATCCTACCCCAGAACCGAAGCCATAAACAGCTGATTCGGCCAAGGTATAATCACGCTGCGCCATGAAGAGTGAACCACCCAAAATCGCACAGTTTACCGCGATCAAAGGAAGGAAGATACCCAATTGACCATAAAGTGCAGGAGCAAATTTCTCCACGATCATTTCTACCAACTGCACCATTGCTGCGATGATCGCAATGAACATAATGAATCTCAAAAAGGACAAATCAATGGTAGCAAGTTCTGCACTTGCCCAAGTCAAAGCACCCTCTTTAAGCACATACTCGTTGAGCAACCAGTTAACTGGTGTAGTTACTGCCAAAACGAATACTACAGCAGCACCCAATCCCAGGGCTGTACTTACTTTTTTGGAAACGGCCAAGAACGAACACATTCCCAAGAAGTAAGCGAAAATCATATTGTCGATAAAGATCGACCGAATACCAAGGCTAATTAATTCCATTTCTTCAGGTGATTTTTAGTGTTCTACATAGCCTGTTTTGGTACGCTGTACCCAAACAATCAAGCCCAAAATGATAAATGCTCCAACCGGGGAAACCATCAGACCGTTAGTTGCTAATTTGAAATCCGGACCAAAAAGCCCAGCAACGTATTCGAAAACTGGGATTCCAAAGACAGAACCTGAACCAAACAACTCACGGAAGAAAGCCACGGTAAGGATAATCCAAGAATAGCCCATAGCAGAACCTAGTCCGTCAAGCACTGAATCATAAGGCTTATTACCCAAAGCAAATGCTTCCAATCGACCCATTACGATACAGTTGGTAATGATCAATCCAATGAAAACGGACAGTTCCTTATACATATCAAAGGCGAAAGCCTTCAATACTTCGGAAACCAAGGTAACCAATGTAGCAACCACAGCAAGCTGAACGATAATACGAACTCGGCTTGGAATGGTATTTCTCATCAAGGATATCACAAAGTTGGACATCACGATCACAAAGATTACGGAGATTGCCATAACCAAAGTAGGCTTCATCTGTGTGGTCACTGCAAGCGCCGAACAGATACCCAATACCTGAATGGTAATCGGGTTATCATCGACCAGGGGATCAATGACGAGTTTTTTTCTTCGCTTGGAAAATAACGCCTCAGCTGGCTTTTTCTCAAGTGCTTTTTCTACTGTTTCAGTACTCATTATTTAAAGACTTTGAGTTGAAAATTAATTTAGACCAGCCAGAGCTTGGTTTGAAGACTTGGATTTGATGTAAGCTTCGTAGTTACCCAAGTAAGCCTTCAGCATATTATTTACACCATTGGCAGTAATGGTAGCACCGGACATTCCGTCAACTTTATGATCATCAGAGGAATAATCCTTTCCTTCGCCCTTTTGCATTTGTACGGCTACTAGTGCACCTGATTCATCAAAGATTTTCTTTCCAACAAATCTGGCCTGAACACCACCTTCAGTGATTCTTGCACCAAGACCAGGAGTCTCACCCGCATGGGCTAAAGTTATACCACCTATGGTATTCATATCAGTTTCAAGAGCGATATATCCCCAGATAGCATCCCAAAGACCCGCTCCGTAAAGTGGGAATATGTAGGATTCTACTGCCTCCGGATTTCCCTCTGCATGGAAAAGAAACACCGGATATTGACGTTGATCTGCCGCTTTTTTATAATCTTTCGCTACTTCTACTTTTTCTGCTTCTACACCTGAGATTTCTTTACCATTGATATCTACTACGGTAGCAGAAATTCTATTAGCATAGAATTCATTGATTTGCTGCGGGGTCATGGCATCTATTTCTTCCGCACTGATCACCGCTCCGAGAATCTGCTTTTTCTTATCCAATGCTATCGCTTCTTGCTGCAATGGACCCAGAACCTGAGAGGTTCCAGATAGGAGTAATCCGAGAATGATCGTCAGTACGACAGAGAAGACGATAATGTAAGTATTAGACTGTTGCACGTTGTAACCTCCTTGTTTTGTTAGCTTTTACTACATAATAATCCACGAGTGGAGCCATCACATTCATGAAAAGAACGGCAAGCATGATTCCCTCCGGATAGGCTGGATTGGTCACTCGAATAATCACGGTCAATACACCGATCAAAATTCCGTAAATCCACTTTCCAACTTCAGTTTGAGCGGCAGATACTGGGTCAGTTGCCATAAAAACGACACCGAAAGCCAAACCACCCATTACTAAGTGATAGTGTGCAGGCATTGCCATGTATTCATTCACAGCCAATGCATTCATCAAAAGACCCATGGCATAGGCGCCACCGAAACCTCCAACGATAATTTTCCAGCTGGCAACTCCAGTAGCAACTAGAATTACTGCACCTACCAATGCCATTAGTGTGGAGGTCTCGCCAATAGATCCAGGAATCCAACCCATAAACATATTGAAGAAGCTAAAATCACCTCCCAAGCTAGCATTGTGAGTGCCTAGAGCATCTACCACCTTTGTCCCTTCAACACTTGCATTGTAGGCAACACCTAATGCAGTAGCACCAGAGAAACCATCAACAGCTGTTTTTTCTCCTAAGTAGGTCCAAACTTGGTCACCGGAAATCTGCGCAGGATAAGCGAAGTAAAGGAAAGCTCGGGCAGTCATGGCCACATTGAGAATGTTCATCCCGGTACCACCAAATACCTCTTTACCGATCACCACTGCAAAGATGGTGGCCAAAGCTACCTGCCAAAGTGGAATAAACGGAGGCATCACCAAGGCAATCAACATCCCTGAAACCAAGTATCCTTCAGAAATAGGGTGATTGCGAATCACACAGAAGGTAAACTCTGTGAGCAAACCTACCGCATAGGAAACGATCAATGTAGGAAGCACCGCTAAAGCACCAAAAATGGCTTTATCGATCCAGGTTACTTCTTCACCGGTTGCGAGGAAGTGTTGTTGTCCTACATTGAGGATACCGAAAAGCAAAGCAGGTACCATGGCAATCACCACGGTAATCATGATCCGTTTTAAATCGGTGGCATCCTTGATTTGTGCGCCTTTAGCCTTAGTCACCAAGTCAGGTGCGAAAGCAATCGTGCGGTGTCCTTCATATAGCGTGTGGAATTTTTCCCACTTTGCCCCTTTTTCGAAGTTAGGCTTAATACTGTCGAAGAGATTCTGTAAAACCTTCATATCTTAACTGTACATTAATAATTCTATCCCATTTCTAACCAACCCCTGCAAGTCATTCTTTGAAGGATCGACAAATTCGCAAAGCGCAACGTCTTCCTCTACCAACTCATATAGACCAAGCTCTTCCATCTCATCAAAATCCTCAGCAATGATCGCTTTGAACAGATAAGTCGGAAGAATGTCCATTGGCATCACTTTTTCGAAAGTACCAGTCACTACAAAAGGTCTTTCTTCACCGTGTGTATTGGTATCTACCTTAAACTCTCCTTTGTTAAGGAACGACAACATTCCGATCGCCTTGTGGAAGCTCAGTTTGCTAGTAGACGGTTTTAACCAGCCTAAGAATTCCTCATAATCGCCTTCTGGAATTACCGTGATTTGGCTGTGATAGAATCCAAGATATCCGTCAAGCTGTACTTTTTCTCCGGTAAGTACGTTTCCAGTGATCACGCGTACATGCCCTGAGTTCAAATTTCCTTTTACAAAAGGAGAAACATTTGCTCCCACATAGGTCTTAACATATCCTGTCTTGGTCAGCTCTGAACCAGTCAAAGCAATAACCCTAGTGGCATCATATACACCTTCCAAAACAGCCTTACCGATCTGAACGACTCCAAATGGACTTACTGTCCAAACCAAATCACCTTTGTTGATCGGTGAAATATGGTGGATTTGCGTTCCTACGTTACCAGCTGGGTGAGGACCTGAGAATTGATTAATTTGCGCGTTTTTTACACCAGAATAGATCGATGGTGCTGGCTTAGAACCATCTATGTTCAAATGGACCTTGCCTGAGGTCAACTTAGCCAAAGTATCAATTCCTGCCTGGAAGTATTTTTCCTCTCCCTTCAGGGTAAAAGCATAATCAGGCGCAAGAGGATGTGAGTCAAACCCAGAAATGTAGATAGCCTTTGGAGTATCGGCAGGATTTGCCACTACACCATAAGGTCTTTGGATGATATTTGGCCAAACCCCGGTTGAGGCAAGTTTTGCTGCCAACGCATCCCGATCTTGGTTGATGTCGATTTTGCCGAAAGATTCATGGCTCACAGTTTGATCAGCAAGAATCTTGATTTCGAGAAGCTTTCGCTTTTCTCCTCTTTTGACTTCGACGATTTCACCGGAAACTGGGGCGGCGTAGATAACCTGATCCATGGCTTTGTCGATCAGGATGGGAGTACCGGCTTTAACCGTATCTCCTTCGTTCACAAGGACTTTAGGGCGCTGAATCCCCGGAAAGTCCGTTGGCTTAATAGCGAAGGTCTGAGCTGCTGGCAGCGTAAGTATCTCCTGTGGAGCCTTGCCTGCGAGCTTAAGGTCAAATCCCTTCTTAAGCTTGACTATTTTAGACATATCTGTTTTTTGAACTTAGGTGCGTTTTGAAAAACGCCCCAAATCTAAAGAAAAACCTTTTGAAATGGAGCTTAAGTCACATTAAATGTTCGAACTTTTGATTATGCGGACAGGCGGTGAAAATCAGCCTTGAACCTAGGCCTCAAGGAGTTTTTCATGAAGCGATTCCAGGTGGCTTTTGACCTGCTCCATCAACCACATCGGTGTAGAAGTAGCCCCGCAAATCCCCACTTTATCTTCTGAGCTAAACCAAGCAGGGTCCAACTCTGTTTCGTTTTCGATAAAATAACTTCGAGGATTTTCACTCAGGCAGACTTGATAGAGTGCTTTTCCATTTGAACTTTTCTTTCCGGAGACAAAAAGAATTACATCATTTTCCTGCGCAAAACGCTGAAGCTGCGGCTCTCGATTAGATACTTGCCTACAGATCGAGTCGTTGGCATTAAAGTCTAGCTCGGTAAGATCGCCTTTAGCATTTTTGATCTTTTGCTCAATTTTTTGAGACAAGTCATAAAATCCCTTGGTGCTTTTTGTGGTCTGACTAAAAAGTGTGACTGGCCGCTGGTAATCTATTTTTTCCAAGTCGGAATCTTCCATAACCACGATGGCTTTTTCTAAAGTTTGGCCGGTAAGCCCGATCACTTCTGCATGGCCTTTCTTCCCATAAATGACTATCTGACCATTCTCCCGCTCCATTTTGTCAAAAGCTGTTTTGACACGATGCTGAAGCTTCAATACGACCGGACAGGAGGCATCGATGAGTTCGATGTTATTTTCGATGGCGGTTTTGTAAGTTTCCGGTGGTTCGCCATGAGCCCTGATCAATACTTTACAGTTGCTCAGCTCATGAAGTTGATCACGATCAATTACTACCAGGCCTTTTTCCCGAAGTCGCTTTACCTCCATGTCATTGTGGACAATGTCGCCGAGGCAGTAAAGCTGGTCGCTTTGTTCCATTTCGTCTTCGGCCATTTTGATGGCAAATTCGACTCCAAAACAGTAGCCTGAGTTTTTATCGATGGTTACTTGCATAATCCTTCTCTTTTTCAATGACTTCTTTGGCCAGCTGCACGATCTGTGCCACCTGCTCGTCAAAGGTCAGGTTAGTTGTATCTATTTCTACCGCATCGGTAACCTTGATCAGCGGACTTTCAGCTCGGGAGGAATCTATCCGATCACGCTCGGCCAAGTTAGTTTTGATCTCTTCTAAGTTCACCAAATCACCCTTTTCCAACAATTCTTGCTGACGCCGGGAAGCTCTCGTCTCCAAATCCGCGGTCATGAAGATCTTCAATTCAGCATCTGGAAATACTACCGATCCGATATCTCGACCGTCCATGACAACCCCCTTTTTCTTACCCAATCGCTGCTGCTGAGCGACCAGTTCCTGCCTGACTGGCTTGAGTGCTGCCACTTCTGATACTCGCTCCGAAACCCGCATGGTACGGATATCATCTTCTACGTTTACCCCGTTGAGATAGGTTTCTTGTTTTTGAGTATCTGGATTCGGCTGGAAAGAAATTTCTAAGGTTTTCAGGCCTTTCGACACATCCTGTGGGTTGGAAGGAGTCAGGTAATTATTCAAAAAGTGTAAAGCAGTCGCCCGATACATCGCCCCAGAGTCGATATAGGTGAAGCCTAATTCTTTCGCGACAGCTTTTGCAGTCGAACTTTTTCCGCATCCCGAATACCCGTCTATAGCGATCACGATCTTACCCATCAAAAAAACCTGTCTTGGTTTGACGTTTAATTTTGCGCAAATATAGTAGTTTTAAAATTAAGGACTCCCGAAAGCCAGTTCTAGACAAAAGTAATTCCTGTCAAAACCGACTGATTTTTATCAAGCTAATCATGAAAATCCAAGCCAACCTGGTCCACATTCCCAACAGAAAAATTTTCCCCGCGGAAATCACCTTCCTGGAAGGAAAAATCACCCAAATCCAAGAAATCCAAACCGATAAAGAACTCCCTTTTTTAATGCCGGGATTTATCGACGCCCACGTCCACGTGGAGAGTTCTATGCTGGTCCCTTCGGAATTTGCCCGACTGGCGGTGGTGCATGGGACGGTCGCTACGATCTCAGACCCCCACGAGATCGCCAATGTCTGCGGCATGCAAGGCGTAGAATACATGATCGAAAACGGCAAGCAGGTGCCCTTTCACTTTTTCTTCGGCGCTCCTTCCTGCGTGCCGGCCACTCCTTTTGAAACCGCCGGAGGAGAAATCAATGCTGCCGATATCGAAAATCTAATGGCACGACCCGAGATTCTTTACTTGGCCGAAATGATGAACTGGCCGGGAACTGTCAACCGAGATGCGCTCGTGATGGAGAAAATTGAGATTTCAAAAAAATACGGCAAACCCATAGACGGCCACGCGCCTGGCCTGATGGGAGAATTGGCAGAAAAATATGTGTCCGCAGGGCCAAGCACGGATCACGAATGCTTCACTTATGCCGAAGCCTTGGGCAAAATCAAACTCGGAATGAAAATCTCCATTCGGGAAGGTTCGGCCGCCAAAAACTTTGAAGCACTGATTGATCTGATCGATGACTATCCCGATATGATTCTATTTTGCTCCGATGACAAGCATCCTGACAATCTGGCCATCAGTCATATCAATGAACTCGCCGCCCGAGCAATTGCCAAGGGAAAAGACGTATTTGACGTGCTGAGAGCAGCCTGCCTCAATCCGATTGCTCACTATTCCTTAACGGTGGGTCAAGTCCGGGAAGGGGATCCTGCTGATTTTATTTTGGTAAAAGATCTGGAACAGTTTGAAGTCCTGGCCACCTATATTAAAGGAGAAAAAGTAGCCGAAAACGGAAAGACGCTGATTCCCCGAGTCAACAATGAGGTCATCAATAATTTCAATACCTCGCTCAAAAGGCCAAAGGATTTACGGCTTTCTGCCTCAGGATCAAAAGTGCGAATCATCGAAGCCTTGGACGGGCAACTGATTACCCCTGAGATCGAGGGTGAAATTTTGATCCGGGATGGCTTTGCGGAATCCAATCCTGAAAAAGACATTCTGAAAATCACCGTGGTCAACCGCTATCAGGACGCTCCTCCTGCGGTAGCTTTTATCAAAAACTTCGGACTGAAAGCCGGAGCCATCGCTTCTTCAGTCGGACATGACTCCCACAATATCATTGCCGTGGGAATCGATGACGAGTCTATCTGCAGAGCGGTGAATCTCCTGATCGAAGTAAAAGGCGGGATTTCGGCAGTTTCGGCAGAAAAAGAGGAAGTGCTCCCGCTACCTGTAGGAGGAATAATGTCAACGGAAGACGGCTATCAGGTGGCCGAAGCCTACACCCGAATCGACCGGATGGCCAAGGAAATGGGTTCTAGCCTGAATTCCCCCTTTATGACCCTGAGTTTTATGGCCTTGCTGGTGATTCCGGATTTGAAATTGAGTGATATGGGATTGTTTGATGGGAAGAGGTTTGAGTTTACGAACGTTTTTAAAGTGGAATAAAGAATTTTTTCGATTTTTTCAGAGGAAATAATTGGATTTATCCCACCCATACTATTTTGCTAGTGATCTTACTGGCCAATGATCATCTGGGAGTTTCTAGAATCCCAGGCTAAAAATCAATTATCAAACGTAAATTTTAAAATTATGAAAAAGTTAAAATTGTTGGCACTAGGCATTAGTCTATATGGAGCAGCACTCTTCGGTATGACTTACTTAACTTCCTCAGAAGCTGAAGCTCAAGGTGAAATTGCAAAATGCGAATGGGATGGTAAAACCTGTACCAAGCCAAAAGACAAGGCTCCTTGCGGCTGTGAGGATGAGGGAGCTGTAATTTAATAATTAAATTAACGGGCTGTTTCTTGAGTTTGAATTTTCTTTCCTCTGATAAGAGAAAATTTGCTTTAAGAAGCAGCCTACCTACATTTCATGAAAAATTTCATCCTTCTTTTATGCACGGTTGCATTATACAGTTGTAATCCAAATCAAAATGAAATCAACCAAATCGAAAAACAAGTTTATTCCACCCTCAAAATTCCAATTGATGAAAATTTTAACCCAGATCTATCTCGGATTCAACACTTTGATAGTGATTCTGGTGAATATATAGCGATACAAAACAAAACCAATTTTGAAGTAGGAATCTTTGATATAAATTCTCTCACCCTTCATCAAACTATTCCATTAAAAAAGGAAGGGCCAAATGGGCTTGGATTAATGAATGGATTCACCATAAAATCGAAGGATACAATTCTAATTGCTTCAATAGCACCTAGAATTCATTTTATTAATTTCCTTGGGGAAAAGTATTTGACAATCAAAATTGAAGACCCAGAGAAAAAAGCAAACTACCTTTCTTCTAATAATGAAACTCCCCTCATTTTTCAGAATGAAAAAATATTTGGTATCCAACCCTATTTTCAAGACTTATACAACATAAGCTTTAAAGATATTGAAAGCACACGTCCAATTTTTAGATTAACCTTAAATCCAAATGGGAAAAGCGAGCTAGAATGGTTAGAAATTAACCGTCCAAAAGATGAATGGGATAATGGAAAAAAAAGTCTTGACGTATCATGGGCGGATAATGGAGATTCAATTATCATAGCACCCCAATTAGATCATAGAATCTGGATTATATCTAAAAAAGAAGGAAGACTACTTGGAATGAAAGAACTAAAATCCAGTCATATTAATGGCTTCAGAATTATTAAAGAAAGCCCAGTTGGTGATGTTGAAATTATTAAAGATTTGGAAAATGGGCGATATGAACTTTTGCTTTATGATCCATACAGAAAAATTTATTACCGCTTCTTCTATCCAGCTATTCAGATTGAGTCTTATAATTTGACACCTAGAAAAATGATGGAAAATCATCCAAAGCTTGGAGTAATGGTGCTAGACAAAAATTTGAAAATAATGGGACAACATTTATTTGAAACGAATTATGCTCAACCTTGGAACTATTTCGTCGGCAAAAAAGGACTTTATGTGTCCACCAATAACCCAAACAGAGACGATTTTGATGAGAACTTTCTT
>FWPV01004421.1_pt1 | contig 30025 bp, 28 predicted proteins | sample 2228371 | NCBI WGS metagenome assembly FWPV01 (sample SAMEA103939776, study PRJEB20133) | metagenome | reverse complement strand
GAAATCCTTTGCGTCCTTCGCGTCTTGGCGGTGAAAAACGCTATTCTCGATAATGTCTATTGGATCTGCTGAGCTAGTGATGCAAAATCTGGCTGAGAAACAATTTGGTCCGGTCGTGCTGTGGATTGGTAAAAATCTGACTGGGCGGACCGGCTTCGATGATGCACCCGCTATCCAGAAAAATCATGCGGTGCGCCACCTGGCGGGCGAATCCCATCTCGTGCGTGACCACCACCATGGTCATGCCCTCGCGCGCCAGGTCTACCATCACGTCCAGGACTTCTTTGATCATTTCGGGGTCGAGCGCGCTGGTTGGCTCGTCAAAGAGCATGATGCGGGGCTTCATCGCCAGCCCGCGTGCAATCGCCACCCGCTGCATTTGCCCGCCCGACAGTTCGTGCGGGTAAGCATGCGCTTTGTCGGGGAGTTTCACCCGTTCCAGCAACTTGAGGGCTTCGGCCTCCGCCTGGGCGGCCGAGATTTTGCGTACGTGGCGCGGCGCCAGCGTGATATTGTCCAGGGCGGTCAGGTGGGGGAATAAATTAAACAGTTGAAACACCATCCCAACTTCGGCGCGCAGCTTGTTGATGTCCGTCTTGCGATCGTGAACCGGGACGCCATCTACCCAGATGTGACCGCTGCTGATGGGTTCCAGGCGGTTGATGCACCGGATCAGTGTGCTTTTGCCGCCTCCGCTGGGGCCAAAGATGACCACCACCTCGCCTTCGGCGATTTCCAGGTCAATGTCCTTGAGGACATGATGGGCGCCAAAGTATTTGTTGACTTTTTCAAAGACAATGAGCGGCCTGGACATAGTGACCTCCCTCAGCGTTGGAAGTGTGTGAATTCTAATCAGATTACGGAAATAAGTCAAATCCCCGGCCGGCGCGCTTGTCCCTCGCCAGGCGTGTTGTTTGGCGTGAGCGGTTTGATAGTTGGCTGGTTTGCGCCTGCGGGGTTTGACAAAAACCTTTCGCCACTATACAATTTCATCGTATGTGGCGCAATGTTTCCTCTCACCTGCCTGACCGTGACCGGCTCGGGATGTTGGTCGGTGTCATTTTGCTGGGACTGGCTCTCACGCAGTTTGTCCGGTTGCCCGGCCGGCAATTAGGGACCACTGTGTTGGGGTCGGCCTTGAACGTGGATATTTCCGGCTACTGGATGCTGATAGGTGTTCTGGTCATCCTGGCCGGCGCCGGCACGGAAATGCTGATTCGCTCGCATCCGCGTTTGAGCGATGACCGGTTGCGGGTTACTTTGATTGCCTGGATTCTGCCGGGTTTGACCGTGTTGACGGCCGGCGGTATGTTGCAAACAATCCCCAACTGGCCGATGTGGTGGGCCGGGTTGCTGCTCACCGGGGTCCTTTTTAGCGCTGTGGTGACGGCCGAATATGCGCTGGTAGATGAAGGCCAGCCGGCCAGCAGTCGCGCCCGTTTGCTGCTGAACATTATGGCTTATCTGCTGGTGTTGATTTTGTACGCGGCCATCTATCGGACGCGCAGTCGAAGCCTGATCACTGCGACGGTCGTCTTGCTTATCAGTTTTCTCGTTGCCCTTGACCTGTTGTGGACGGCGCGTGCCGGACTGGGGCGGACGGCCTTGTTGGCCGGCCTTATCGGGCTGATCCTGGCCGAGTGCAGTTGGGCGATCAATTACTGGCGCGCCGGTGTCATGACGGCCAGCCTGACCTTGCTCCTCACCTTTTACACGGCCAGCGGTCTGGCGACGCAATACTTGCTGGGCAAACTCTCCCGACAGGTTCTGATCGAGTTCGCTGTGGTCGCCGCCGTGGGAAGCGGATTGTTGATGGTGTTCCACCCTTGAGATGGTATGGTGTGTTGTTCAGTATTACGGTGTGGCCGGGGGGGGCGTAGCAGACCAGTCCGGTGTGGCCGTGAAGGTGACCGGGACCTGAGCAGGCAGGGTGGCCGAGGGGGACAAGACAGGCACGGGCCTGCGAGGTTCAGGAATAAAAGTGGCGATCAGACTGACGCCCATGCTGACCACCACCAGCACGCTGAGAATTAAAAAGAATATTTGTTGATTGCGCCTGGCGCGTGTAGATGAACGAGACATAGCGATAAACCTCGCGCCCATTATAAGCGGCTCAAGCCGGGCTGTCAAGTCCGGTCCAAAGTTTCCGTTCTCGCGCAGAGGCGCAGAGAACGCAGAGAACCCATAACCTCTGCGTCTTGGCGCGAGCAAAACAGTTGAGTCTTTCGGGACCAGGCGGTGTGTCTCGCGCAGAGGCGCAGAGAACGCAGAGAACCCATAACCTCTGCGTCTTGGCGTCTTGGCGCGAGCAAAACATCTGGACATTATCGGCCCGACTTGTGCGCTTGACATTTGTTTGGCGTTCGCTATAATATCGCTATCCAGTTTCTGTCTGGAAAGCTGACTGGTGTCCTCAGCCAGACCAGCAGCATGAGCCTGCGGCTTTGCAGGTTTTCAGACAGGAACGATTACCGGGTTCCATGATGACCTGGCAGGCGTTTGTGCCACACCGGGTGCCAGTGGACGGTTGGCTTGAACATTCTGAGACCTGCCCCAAGTGTATGCGCATCCTGACGTGTGAAGGAGGTGATTGCGCCTATAATTTGAGCTGAAGCAGGGATCGGGCCTCCCCATTTCGCCGTGCGGGCCAATCAGGCTCGCCCAACTCCCATCAAAAATTTTTACGGAGGAGAAGTTACCATGCGTACCTTCAAGATTGCAAGTCTGTTCGTTCTGGTAGCGATGCTCATTTCAGCTTGCGGGCCGACCGCCAAACCTTACGAGTGCACGGACCAGGTTGGCTGTGTGACCGTTGCGCCTGGCAAGCCCATTCGTCTGGCCTACATGTTCGTGGTTTCTGGCCCCGATGCCTCGCTGGGCACCGATACCAAGCGCGGCGTGGAGATTGCCATTGATGACAAGAAAGAGGTATTGGGCCACCCGATCGAGTTGATCGGCGAGGATTCAGGCTGCAATGCCGAGGGAGGGCAGACGGCTGCTACCAAGTTAGCGCCCGATAGCAGCATCATCGGTGTTGTGGGCACCAACTGCTCCAGCGCAGCCCGCGCCGCCATCCCCATCATGTGCAAAGCCGGCATCCCCATGATCTCGCCGTCCAACACCGCGCCGGACCTGACCGATGCGGCCCGGCCGGCCGAGTATTGGTGCTATATGCGCACGGCGCACAATGACCTGGTGCAGGGCAAGGCCGCCGCGCGCTTTGCCTGGGAGAAGCTGGGCGTCAAAAAGGCCGCCACCATTCATGATGGCAGTCTGTATGCGGACAAATTGCAACAGGTCTTTGCCGACGAGTTCAAAAAGTTGGGCGGCACCATCACGGCTCAGGAAGCTATCGCGCCGACCGACACCGACATGAAGCCCATGCTCACCCGCATCGCAGCCGGCAAGCCCGAGTTCATCTACTACCCGATCTTTATCGCCGCTGGCGGTCACATCACCAAGCAGGCCCGGGAAATCCCCGAACTGGCTAACGTGGCTCTGATGAGCGCGGATGGTACATTCTCGCCCGATTTGCTCAAGGCCGCCGGAGAGGCGACCAAGGGCATGTATCACTCCAGCCCTGACTTTGCCGCTTTTGGCGCGGGCTATCAAGACTTTTTGAAGAAGCACGAAGCCAAGTATGGCGAAAAGACGCTGGCCCCCTTCCATGCCCACGCTTATGATGCGGCCATGATGTACTTTGCCGCCATTGAAAAAGTTGCCGTCAAGGACCCGGATGGCACGCTCCATATCCCGCGCAAAGCCTTGGTTGATGCGCTCTTGGCCACCAAAGACTTTAAGGGATTGACCGGCAACCTGACTTGCACCGCTACCGGCGACTGCGCCGATCCCAAGATCGCCGTGTACCAGGTCATGGACTCTGACCCGGCCAAGTGGAACCCCGGTGCCGCTGCGGACAGCAACCCCAAGAAGATCTGGCCGTAAAAACAAGAAACCGGATGGCTTTGCTCAATCGGGTTTCTGAAACCCAAAGCAGGGACAGGCATCCTGCTTGTCCCTGCTTGTCCATTCTCAGGGGATAGTCTCTATGTTACAACGTTTGACCAGACAACTATCGGTGACCAATGTCATCATGTGGGTGATCGGCGGGGCAATCCTGATGGCTGTGGTCACGGGCGCGACCAATACTTTGGTCGCCGGCAAGTATGAGAACAAGACGTGGCAGGATTTGATTGTATCGGGCCTGACGCGAGGGAGCATCTATGCGCTCATTGCGCTGGGCTATACGATGGTCTATGGCGTCTTGCGCATGATTAACTTTGCCCATAGCGAAGTCTTTATGAGCGGCCCCTTTATTGCGTACTTTGTCGCTGTGCCCCTGGCCGGGGCCGGCTGGTTCGAGCGCAGTCCTGTTCTTGGCTTGTTGATTGTTCTGGCCGTGTCCATGGCGACCTCGACCAGCGTGGCGGTCCTTCTGGAGCGTGTGGCTTACCGGCCGTTGCGCGGCGCGCCTCGCCTGGTGCCGTTGATCACGGCCATTGGCGCCTCCTTCTTTTTGCAATACACTTTTAAAAGTCTGTTCGGCTCCGGCATCAAGGGCTATCCGGATATCCCGGCCTTGAAAGGGATGGTGACGCTGGGCGGCGTCGCCGCCAAGCGCGTGGAACTGGTGGTGATTGTGGCCGCCGTGCTGATGATGGCCGGCCTGTATAGTTTTGTGCAACTCACCAAAACCGGCAAAGCCTTGCGCGCCGTATCGGAGGATAAGGATGGCGCCCGGTTGATGGGGATTGATGTGGATCGGGTGATTGTGATTACTTTTATCATTGGGGGCGCGATGGCCGGCGCGGCCGGGGTGCTTTATGCCCTGCTGTTCAGGCAGATCAAGTTCGACATGGGATTTATTCCGGGCATCAAGGCGTTCACCTCCGCCGTGTTGGGCGGCATCGGCAATCTCCCCGGCGCGATGCTGGGGGCCATTTTCCTGGGCATTATCGAGTCGCTCTTTCCCAATCTGGTGCTGGATGGCCTGGGCATCCCGGCGCCTTATCAATTGCAGGATGCCGTGGCGTTTGTGATGCTGGTACTGGTTCTGATCTTCCGGCCCACAGGTATCCTGGGTGAACGTCTGGCGGTCAAGAAAGCATGAGAGGTGACATCATGAACCAATCTCGCTTCAACTGGCTCGAACCTCTCAAGGTGGGTTTGCTGGGCGGCGTGATAGCGTTGCTCCTGGCGCTGACCGGTATGATCGAAGCCTTTGGCAAGCGCGACATCATCGGCGGTGTGCTTTCGATGGGCTACACCTTTTTATTGCTGGCCTTGATTTACGCCGGTTATACCGCCGGGCGACGCGCCGCACAGGGGGCCACGGCCCAAGGGGTATCGCGTTCGTCTTGGCTATTGAGCGGCGCCCTGGCCGGGGCCACGGTCAGCGTGATGCTGGCTCTCCTGGTGCTGATCGGTCCGGTGATTAATCTGCGCGCCATGTTCATCAACGCCTCGCCGGGCCTGTATGCCATGTTGACCTTCAATCAAGGTACGGCCGTCGGGCTGGTCTTGCTGCTGGTGCTGGGGGCCGCCCTCGGCGCCCTGGTGGCCAGCATAGACTTGTTGCCGGCTCATCTCCGGCGGGCCATCGTGCTGGCCCTGCTCATCGTCATGCTCATGGGGACCCTCCAGGAGTTGCTGCGCGTGATGATGGAAGGGTGGGGCGCATTGGGCTATCTGTTCCTCTGGATGCTGGCCGATCGCGGGCTTTCGATTCCGGGGGCCATTGTCGTGTTTGGTGTGGTGGCCGGGGGCAACCTGCTCTGGCGGGCGCGCGGCGCGCAGGTCAGGCAGCGCGCGGCTGCCCTGTCGCCGACCGGCCAGCGCAACTTGCGCCAGGGCAGCCTGGGCCTGCTGATTTTGTTCATGCTACTCTTGCCGCGTATTCTGGGCTCCTATCCCAGCGAAGTTTTGGATATGGTAGGATTGTATGCTCTGATGGGGATGGGACTCAATATCGTGGTTGGCTTTGCCGGGTTGCTGGATCTGGGTTACGTGGCCTTTTTTGCCATCGGCGCCTACATCATGGGCGTTCTGACCTCGCCCGAAATTGCCTGGCTCGGATTTCACCTGACGTTCTGGGAAGCATTGCCGTTTGCCATCGGCGGGGCCCTGCTGGCCGGCATCATCCTGGGCATTCCGGTTTTGGGTATGCGCGGGGACTATCTGGCGATCGTCACCCTGGGCTTTGGCGAGATTATCCGCCTGGTGGCCCTTTCGGACTGGCTCAAGCCTTTCATCGGCGGCTCGAATGGCATCACCCGGATTCCCAAAGCCATGGTCGGGCCGCTGGGCGAACTGGGCACCCCCCAGACCTTGTATTATCTCATCCTGGCCGGCTGTTTGCTGGTAGCCTTTGTTTCGGCGCGCCTCAAAGATTCACGCCTGGGGCGTGCCTGGATGGCGATGCGCGAGGATGAAGACGTGGCGGAAGCGACCGGGATTCATCTGGTCAGCACCAAGTTGCTGGCGTTTGCCACCGGCGCGGCGTTTTCGGGCCTGGCCGGGGCCATTTTTGCCAGCAAATTGACCTCCATCTATCCGCACAGTTTTCACCTGTTGGTCTCGATCAACGTGTTGTGCGTCATCATCATCGGCGGGATGGGAAGCATCCCAGGGGCCATCGTCGGCGCCCTGATTCTGGTGGGCGCGCCGGAACTTTTAAAAGAGTTTGCCGAATACCGGTTGATGTTGTATGGCGCCCTGCTGGTCTTTATGATGTTGAACCGGCCCGAAGGTTTTGTGCCCGAAGCCACCCATCGGCGCGAGTTGCATGAAGAATTGGAACAGGGGAATAATGAGGAGCGTATGGCCGTCCCGGCTTAGACCCTAAGGGTTTCCCAAACCCTTAGGGTCTGGAAAGAGACCCTTTACGACAAGCGAGAAACACTATGGCGATTCTCACAGCAAAACAAGTCACCAAGCGATTCGGCGGCCTGACCGCCGTCAGCCATTTCGACGTAGAAATCAAAGAACACTCTATTCACAGCATTATCGGCCCCAACGGCGCCGGCAAGACGACCTTTTTCAATTGTGTGACCGGCTTTTACCGACACGAAGAAGGCACCATCTTGTTTGAAGGGCGTCCGGTAGATGGCCGCTCACCGGACCAGGTCACGCGCATGGGGATTGCCCGCACCTATCAAAACATCCGCCTGTTTGCCAACCTGACCGCCATCGAAAATGTGTTGGTGGGGCAACATATCCATTTGCGCTCTGGCATCTGGGGCGGGATTCTCCGCACGCCGCGCACGCGTCAGGAAGAAGCTGAGGCTCTGGAAGAAGCCCGGCGGTTGCTCCGCTTTGTGGGGCTGGCCGGCAAAGGCGATTTCCTGGCCAAGAACCTGCCCTACGGGTTGCAGCGCCGGTTGGAACTCGCCCGCGCCCTGGCTACCAAGCCCAAGTTGCTGCTGCTTGACGAGCCGACGGCCGGCATGAACCCGGCCGAGACGGCCGAGATGACGGCTTTCATCCGGCGCCTGCGCGACGAGCTGGGCATTACGATCTTGCTCATCGAGCATCAGATGCGCGTGGTCATGGGCATCTCGGAAACGGTGACGGTGATGGACTTTGGCGAAAAGATTGCCGAAGGCACGCCGGTCGAAATTCAGAACAACCCCAAGGTCATCGAAGCCTACCTGGGGCGCGGCAGCGCGGCCGAGATGATGCGGACAGCCTGAGATAGGGATGTGGCATGATCTTGACTGCATCTATTAGCACCATAGGTAAGGAGGGAAAAATAAAACGTTTGCTTAACCTTATCGGCAATTGGTTGGGAGCATTGATGTTAATCATCCTGGCGGCAGGGCTGGTCGCGTTATTTGGAAAGATGCCAGGAACAGGAGAATCTCCTGCGCCGACGACGGCTCCAGTAATGCTGCTCACGCCAGCCAGTACACCCAAGCCTTCGTTATTGGATGACATTCAGGTCGCCCGGAGATATTCGCTGGCGGTTGAGGGGAATGTGTTGGATAATATCTATAATTCGTACCCTGCCCCGCTCTTCTCACCGGATGGCAGAATAATGCTCTTCAAGAAGCAGGTGACAGGAAGAAGCGAATTGTGGCGTACTGATGCCCAGGGGAGGACGGTCCAGCGGCTTCTCGAAAGTGTATGGCATTTTGCTTGGTCACCTGATGGAGAATGGATTGCTTATACCCAATACGCTCCCCAAGGAAAGTCATCCCTCTGGGTGATGCGACCAGATGGCTCAGAAAAGCGAATGGTCATCGAGGGTATTAAGACAGGGCAAGTTAGCTGGTTAAATGGAAGCAGGCTGGTCTACGTGGCGGCAGACAATGCCATCATCGGCATTTCTTTAGATGGAGCACAGGTTCAACAACTGGTTCCACCATCAGAAGAGGAACATCTCGGCAGAGAATTTGCTCTGTCGTCCACAGGCGACCGACTGGTTTGGGTGGATGACAAGTTTCGGCTATGGCTGATCAAACTGAATTTAGGAAAGACAGCATCGCCAACGAGAATAGACCCTTTTGATGGGGCTTTTTTCGGCCCGACATTTAGAGGGATTGCTTGGTCCCCCGATGGAAACCAGGTAGCCTTTGCTTCCAGAACCTCGATTTATTGTGTGGATAGAGATGGAAGTATCGTCACGAAAGTATTGACGGCTTGGGAACCTTCTGACTTAGTTTGGTCGCCTGACGGAAAGACCCTGGCTTTTATTGCCAGGACGGATGAGCGCGCCAGTTCTTGGGAAGTTTTCCTCACCGAAGGGAGCGCTGTTAAAAGATTAACCATTGACAATGAGAATATACCTAACGGACGCAAGACGACCTTAGCTTGGTCTCCTGATGGCACTAAATTGATCTATGGGACACTCAGATTGCCAGGGCAAAAAATGCAGGTTATTGAGCTTGGGAGAGGAAAAAACCAGGGTAAGTCAGATAGGTTGACAGGGGTTACATCACTTTCTTCTGACTTGTCTTCCGAGGAAAGTAATGTGCCAGTTATAAGTGATTGTCCTTACCAAGGGGGAAATGTTGGCACGATTTGGGTATTCAGGGAACAATATTGCCCTCCTGAGATACCTCCTGAACAGTGCACCCGGCAAATTCCTTTTGAGGAGGGGGTTTATCAAGAGGATCCGAGTTGGAGTAATTATCTAGGTGGAGTGCTGGAAGTGGAGATCGGGGGAACAGCTGAAACATCGCTCCTGGATTGGCAACCGGCAATGGCTCGTGCTTTCGCTATAGCGGCCAGAACAGTAGCTGCCCACTGGTGTCCTTACTCTGTTGTGACTGATACACGGGATGGAACCACTCATTATGGGTTAAATGACTGGCGCTATCAGGTATACCGACCTGGCTGGTCAGCAGCCCGGGCGGAGGAATACCGAGGCTTTGTAGCCGATACTGCAGGTCAACGCTTGACGTACAATGGGAACCTTTTCGACGTGCAGTACCGCACTTACACAGGCCGGACGACCTACAACCGTGATCCCAATGGCCCCCATAAGGGAGTCAGCGACCCGGTGGCAGCTACAGATGAAACCCCGGATCCCGGCCTTGGTCAGCACAGCGCCAATCATTGGGCGATGGGATTACACAACGAACGTTTGGGCGAGCCAGTCAACGTGCTTAATGTCCAGTGGACTGACTACCGCCAAATTCTGGCGCATTACTATACTGGCATTTCTATTGTCAACCAGGCTGGTCAAAGCCTTGCCCCATCTGCACGCTGGAATGCCCTTGATGTAGTAGCCCCTGCTTCGATGACCGTCGGCCAGACTTACGCCGTCCGGGTGCTGCCTCAGAATACAGGGATCGCAGCTTGGGACAATTCGATTGGCCTGGCGTACTGGTGGGAAGGTCCCATCGGACGATATGATCCTCCCGTCACGCGTGTGCCTGCTGGAAACATTGCCCCCGGCGAGGTGCCAGGTGGGGGTAATCCTGCCCCGTTGACGCTTTCAGTCAGCCCGCCGCCGGAGGCCGTCCCCGGTCAATATACACTGATGCTGGACATGAAGCAAGGGGATATCTTTTTCTCGGCAGGGGGGTGGGCGCCTCAGCCGGTGCTGGTTGAGATTGTTGGTGCTACGGTCACGCCGACCCCGACGCCCACGCCCACGTCTACACCTGCTCCACCGGTGACGACCACGGTGGAAGCGCGGGTGCTTCAAGGGAGTGACGACGCCGGGCACGATCCGGGGCGCAATTGTGCCTACTCCATCAGCTCGAATGAAATCTACTTTGGCGAATGTTACGATGGGAAAAATATCACCAGCGGTTTTCGTTTTCCCAACGTGCCTGTTCCGCGAGGAGCAACCATTGTAGAGGCCTACATCCGGTTCACCGTGGACGGGCCGGCTGATCGTTGACTACAATGCAACCGAGCCCGGCCAACAGGCAATCTGGGGCATCCGTATTAGCCAATAGAACCATTAGGTATCTGAGTGGGCATGGCTGAAGCCTATCAGAGATGAGGACAAGAAAGAGTGCACAGCGACGGGGAAACGCTTCAGGCTGCAAGGCGTTATTATCGCGAGCGTGAAGCACGGCGGCGCGCTCAGCGCGAAGCCGAACGGCAACAGTGGCTGCAACGCACGCGTGAAGCGGTAGCGCGCCTGGCTTTACACTGTCCGGGGGTGCGGCGCGCCTACCTCTTTGGATCGTTGGTGACGCCAGGACGCTTCCGGCCCGATTCGGATATTGACGTTGCGGTCGAATGTGATACCTTGGAAGCCGAAAGTGCCTTCTGGCGCGCCCTGGAACGCGAATTGAAGCGGGAAGTAGATGTGCGTTCATTGACCGGCGCGATAGCGGAGATTGTAGCGCAGGGAGGCGAGCAGGTCTATGGATGACAAGATTCTCCTCCTGGCAAACAGCATCCGCCGTGACCTGGAAGCCATGGCCACCATCTATGGCGAGTTGGAGCGTCACCCTTTGCACCCGGACGCCGATGACGATACACTCATCGTGGTCGCTTATCATCTTCATAACCTGTACAACGCCTTTGAAAACGTGTTTCAGAACATTGCCGCCGTTTTCGAAAATTCGGCGGATGATATAGAAAGATGGCACGCCCAATTGTTGGAACGCATGCGATTGGATGTGAAGCCATTGCGCCCAGCCGTCATTGATGAGGCAGCCTACGAGGCCCTGGATGAGCTACGGCGGTTCAGACACCTGTTCCGTCACGCCTACAGCGTAAAGCTCGATCTACTACGGCTGCAACTGGTGATGCGCAAGGCGATGGCGCTCAAGGAGTTATACGCGGCGCAGTTGGAGCAATTCATAGATTTCCTGCAAAATCTACTGGAGAAAGATTAGACATTATGGCGCTACTCGAACTCGAAAACATTCACACGTACTATGGTCATATTCACGCCCTCAAAGGCATTTCGCTCACGGTCGAGCAGGGCGAAATCGTCACGCTGATCGGCGCGAACGGCGCCGGCAAATCCACCACGCTCAACACCATCAGCGGCATCCTCCGCCCCCGCAAAGGCACGGTTCGCCTGGCCGGCGAAGATTTGAGCGCGTACAAGCCCCATGAAATCGTCGCCAAAGGTGTGGTGCAGGTCCCGGAAGGTCGGCGCATCTTTGGCCGGCTGACGGTGACCGAGAACCTGGAGATGGGCGCGTTCACCCGCACCGACAAAAAAGAGATCGCCCAGAGTATCGAGCGGGTCTTTGCGCTTTTCCCGCGCCTCAAGGAACGGCGTAACCAGTTAGGCGGCACGCTCTCCGGCGGTGAACAGCAGATGCTGGCAACTGCCCGCGCTTTGATGGCCAGGCCCAGGGTGCTGTTGATGGACGAGCCTTCGATGGGATTGGCGCCCGTCCTGGTGGATAGCATCTTTGATACCATCAAGCAACTCCACAAGGAGGGCACGACCATCCTGTTGGTGGAGCAGAATGCGCGTATGGCACTCTCGGTTGCCGACCGGGGCTATGTGTTGCAGACAGGTGAAGTCGTGCTGCAAGATACCGCCGAAAACCTGCGCGCCAACGAGATGGTGCGCAAAGCTTATCTGGGCATTACATAGTCGCATATCGCTTATCGCATATCGCTTATCGCATATCGCTTATCGCATATCGCTTATCGCATATCGCATATCGCTTATTGCCTGTTGCTTGTCTCGAATCATCAATCGAAAGGGGGTGGTCTGCCGGCGGTGACGTTCTCGTTGTTCAGGTGTCCATCATCAGTGAAAAATAAAGGAGGAAGAAGAAAATGTTACGCAAGTCTACGTTCGTAGCTATTTCGATTCTCGTGCTTGCATCTATCTTGCTCAGCGCGTGCGGCGGAGGGGCAGCCGTAACCCCCGGCCCCCAGGCCACCAAGCCGCCTGAGCCAACCAAAGTGCCCGAAAAGGTCACGTTCATCTTTGGCGCCCAGGGCGAGCCGGTCTGCCTCGACCCGACCATCATCACCGACGGCATCTCGGGCCGCGTTACCAACCAGATTTTCGAGGGGCTGGTCAAGTTCGACGGCAGCACCACCAATGTTGTCCCCGCGCTGGCCGAAAAGTGGGACGCCTCGGCCGATGGCAAGGTCTGGACGTTCTACCTGCACAAGGGTGTCAAGTTCCACGATGGCACCCCGTTCAACGCCGAGGCGGTCGTCAAGAACTGGGACTATTGGCACAACACTTCCAACCCGCTGCACAAGGCGCAGGTGGATGCAGGCCAGACCTTTGAATATTACGAAGGACAGTTCGGCGGCTTTGATGATGACAGCATCATCGCCAAAGTCGAAGCCAAAGACGAGTACACGGTTGTGTTCACGCTCAAGGAACCGCAAGGTCCCTTCCTGAACAACCTGGCGATGTTTGTGTTCGTCTTCTGGAGCCCGACCGCGTTGGAAAAGGCGGGCGTCAATTCGTGCAAGAACCCCGTTGGCACCGGCCCCTTCAAGTTCGTCGAATGGAAAGCCGACCAGTACGTCAAACTGGAAAAGTTTGCCGACTATTGGGACAAGGCGCATGTTGCCAAGGTGGACGAGGTCATTATCCGCAACATCAAGGATAACTCGGCCCGCCTGAACGCGCTCAAGGCCGGCGAGATTCACGGCCTGGAAGGCATGGAACCGGACGCCATTCCTATTGTCAAGAGCGACCCGAACCTGCAGCTCATCCTGCGACCACCCAACAACACCGGCTATGTGGCCTTTAACTTCAAGGTCAAGGAATTCCAGAATGTCAAGGTGCGCCAGGCGTTTGCTCACGCCATCAACAAGAAAGCCATCGTGGATGCTTTCTACGCCGGCAATGGCCTGGTGGCCAAGGAATTCATCCCGCCGTCGCTGTGGGGCTACAATGACAAGATTGTGGACTATGAATATAGCACCGACAAAGCCAAGTCGCTGCTGGCCGAGGCCGGCTTTAAGGATGGGTTGAAAGAAATCACATGGGAAGATGGCACCAAGGGCGCGCTGGAACTGTGGTACATGCCCGTGTCACGCCCCTACTTCCCCAATCCCAAAGACATCGCCGAGGCCATGGCGGCTGACCTGGCGAAAGCCGGCATCCAGGTGTCGCTCAAGACTGCCGACTGGTCCACCTACCTCGACATGCGCAAGAACGGCAAGCTGCCTTTGTACATGTTGGGCTGGACCGGCGACAATGGCGACCCCGACAACTTTATCTGCTATTTCTTCTGCAAGACCGGCGACAAGGCCGCCCGCGAAGGCTTTTTCCCGGATGAAGAGGTCGCCAAGCTCTTGAACCAGGCTGCCGTTTTGATCAAGCAGGAAGAGCGCATCCCGCTGTATCAGCAGGCCGAGCAACTGGTGCACGACCGCGCGCTGCGCCTGTTCATCGCCAACAACCAGCCCCCGCTGGCCTTTAGCGCCAAGGTCAAGGGCTATATCCCGAACCCGACCGGCACCGAGTACTTTAACACGGTCGAAATAGTCAAGTAGTAGAACCATGTGAGACCTTTAGGGTCTTCAAGACCCTAAAGGTCTCTTTTTAAGGAGAGGCCGCGTTGATTGGATACCTGGCACGCCGCACTTTGTCTGCTCTCCCGGTGTTGATAGGCGTCTCGATCCTGGTCTTTAGTTTCGTCCATTTCATCCCCGGCGACCCGGCTATCGCCATGTTGGGCGAGCGCGCCACGCCCGAAAACGTGGCGCGGATCCGCGCCAGCCTGGGGCTGGACAAGCCGCTGTGGGAGCAATACCTGATTTACATGGGGCGGGTGCTGCAAGGTGATATGGGGCAATCTATCCTGCGCGGTTATCCCATCACCGAAGAATTGATGCATCGCTTCCCCGCCACGGTCGAGCTGGCTTTATCGGCCATGCTGTTGGCTCTCATCTTTGGCATCCCCGCCGGCGTATTTTCGGCCGTCAACCGCAACTCGTGGTTCGATAACGGCACCATGCTGGTTTCATTGATTGGCGTTTCGATGCCCATCTTTTGGCTGGGGTTGATGATGCAGGCCTTGTTCAGCGTCATCCTGCGCTGGTTGCCCACCAGCGCGCGCCTGTCGGCGACGCTCGAATTTAGAACGATCACTTATTTCGTCCCGATTGACGCCCTGCTGCAAGGCAACACCATCGTGCTGATGGATTGGCTCAGGCATCTTGTCATGCCCGCCATTGCGCTGAGCACCATCCCGCTGGCGACCATCGCGCGCATGACGCGCTCGGCCATGCTGGATGTGCTGAATCAAGATTACGTGCGAACGGCGTGGGCGAAGGGATTGGACCCGCTGTCGGTCATCCTCAAGCATGCTCTGCGCAACGCGCTGTTGCCGGTGGTCACGGTCGCCGGCTTGCAGGTGGGGCGGCTGCTGGGCGGCGCGATTGTGACCGAAGCCATCTTTTCGTGGCCCGGCATCGGGCACTGGGTTTACGAATCTATTCTGGCGCGCGATTATCCCATTGTACAAGGCGTGACGCTATTCATCACAACCTTGATCGTTGTCATCAATCTGCTGGTAGATATTTCTTATGCTTTTTTGGACCCGCGCATCCGTCTCAAGTAACGCCGGCAAGGATAGTGGACATGAGCGAAACGGTATTTGACGAAATCAGCCAGCGTGCCGAAGCCATTACCACGCCTGCGCGCAGCCCGTGGGTGATTGTGCTGCGGCGGCTCATCCGCCATCGCTCGGCGCAGGTGGGATTGGCGCTCATCCTGTTTTTTGTTCTGATGGCTGTCCTGGCGCCTGTGATTTATCCTTACGATGCCACCACCGATTCGGACCCGGCCAATCGCCTCAAGCCCCCCAGCGCGGCGCATTGGTTCGGCACCGATTCGCTGGGGCGCGACGTGCTGGTGCGCCTGGCGCACGGCGCGCGCGTTTCACTCTCGGTGGGGATTCTGGCGACGTTGCTGGCCGCAGTCAGCGGCGTGCTGATCGGGCTGGTCGCCGGCATGGGGGCCGGCTGGCTGGATAACCTGCTGATGCGTTTGATGGACATTCTGATGGCTATCCCCGATGTGCTGCTGGTGATTGTGATTGTGTCGGTGCGCGGGGCGGGCCTGGAAAACTCGCTGATGGCGATCAGCATTGTCAACATTCCCGGCTATGCGCGGCTGGCGCGCTCGATGGCGCTCTATCTGCGCGAGCAGGATTTTGTGATGGCGTCGCGCAGTCTGGGCGTGAGCGAATTCAACATTCTGCTGGAACACATCTTGCCCAACAGCCTCTCGCCCATCATCGTGCAATTCAGTTTGGGCACGGCCGGCGCGATTCTGGAAATGGCCTGGCTGGGCTTTTTGGGACTGGGCCAACAGCCGCCCTGGCCCGAATGGGGCGCGATGCTATCCGATTCGGCCAAGTTCCTCAGCGCGGGCGCGTGGTGGGCGATCACCTTCCCCGGCCTGGCAATTATGCTCAGCGTGCTGGGGTTCAATTTGCTGGGCGATGGATTGCGCGATGTGCTGGATCCACGGTTGAAGCGTTAAACGGTGGTGATGATTCACCGCAGAGGCGCAGAGCACGCCGAGGAATACTTGTAGGGCCAGAGCACGGTCTGGAGGCCAGCTCTGCGTGAAAAACGCTATTTTTGATAATGTCTGTTGGATAGCAAGCGATGAACGACAAGTTGCTCCAGGTTAAAAACCTCAAAACATATTTTTACACCGAAGATGGCATTGTCAAAGCGGTGGATGGCGTGGATTTTGATTTGCGGCACGGCGAGATTTTGGGGCTGGTGGGCGAATCCGGTTGCGGCAAGTCGGTCACCTCGTTTTCCATCATGCGGCTCATCGGTCAACCCGGCAAAATCGTGGCGGGTGAAATCTGGTTCGACGGGCGCGACCTGGTGAAACTTTCGGAACGAGAGATGCGCCGCATTCGCGGCAACCGCATTTCGATGATTTTCCAGCAGCCTACCTCGTGCCTGAACCCGGTCTTTAAGGTGGGCGACCAGATTTCCGAAGTGCTGAACATTCACCAGAGCCTGGGCAAGGAAAAGGGGCAGGCGCGCGCCATCGAACTGATGCGCCAGGTGGGCATCTCTGAACCGGAAAAGCGCATCCACGCCTACCCGCACGAAATGTCGGGCGGCATGGCGCAGCGCGTGATGATCGCCATGGGATTGGCCTGCCTGCCCGAATTGCTCATCGCCGATGAACCCACGACCGCGCTGGATGTGACCATCCAGGCGCAAATCCTGGATTTGATGCGCAACCTGCACCGCAACATGGGCACCTCGATTATCCTGATCACCCACGACCTGGGCGTGGTGGCCGAGATGTGCGAGCGGGTGGCGGTGATGTACGCCGGGCGCATTGTCGAACAGACCGATGTGCGCCGGCTGTTCCGCGAACCCAAACACCCCTATACGCAGGGATTGATCGGTTCGGTGCCGGTGTTGGGCCAGGTCAAAGACGAACTGGCGATCATCCCCGGCAGCGTGCCTAACCTTATTGACCTGCCGCCGGGTTGCCGCTTTGCGCCGCGCTGCCGCGCCCGCCTGGAACATAAACTGGAACGGTGCGGGACGCAGGAGCCAGACCTGTTGCCGGTGGGAGAAAACCATGCGGTGCGGTGCTGGTTGTATGGGTGAGGCGTGAGGCGTAATGCGTGAGGCGTGCTGAAAGATGAACCAGCAGTTTTGCGGATTTTACAAACTCGAGGGGGAAGCGAGCTGTCAACGGCTTTTTGGAACGGATTGAACGGAGACAGCCGCGCGTGAGTCGCTCCATCCGTTCAATCTGCTCTCGTAATCCGTTGACAGCGTGCCCAATTTGCCTGCGGCGGGGGCAGGCGCTGCCAGGAACGCCAGGTTTTATATTGAAATCCTTTGCGTCCTTCGCGTCTTTGCGGTGAAAAAACGCTATTCTCGATAATGTCTATTCATAGATAAGCAGGAACGAGCGCAAACCGATGTCCACTGAAAACCTGATCGAAGTCAAAAACCTGAAAAAGTATTTCCCGGTGCGGGGCGGAGTGTTGCAGCGCGTCCAGGCGTGGGTGCAGGCGGTGGATGATGTGAGTTTCACGGTGCGCCGCGGCGAATGTCTGGGCATGGTGGGCGAATCCGGCTGCGGCAAGACGACCGTCGGGCGCACCCTCCTGCGCCTGATCCCGGCCACGTCGGGTCAGGTCTTGTTCGAGGGCCGGGATGTATTCTCGCTGCGCGGCGAAGAACTCAAAGCCCTGCGGCGCGATATGCAAATCATCTTTCAGGACCCTTATTCATCGCTCGACCCCCGCATGCCCATCGGCGAAAGCATCGGCGAGGGACTCAAGGCGCACGGCATGCGCGACGCCAACCAGCGCCAAAAAATCGTGGTGGACATGTTGCGCAAGGTGGGCCTGGAAGAATATCACGCCCGGCGTTACCCGCACGAGTTTTCGGGGGGCCAGCGCCAGCGCATCGGCATCGCGCGCGCGCTGGCGATGAAACCCAAGTTCATCATCTGCGATGAACCCGTCAGCGCGCTGGATGTTTCCATCCAGGCGCAGGTGCTCAACATCTTGCGCCAGCTTCAGCGCGAGTTCAACCTGACCTATCTGTTCATCGCCCATAATCTGAGCGTGGTCGAACACATCAGCGACCGCGTGGCGGTGATGTATCTGGGCAAGATTGTCGAGCTGACCGACCGCGAATCGCTGTATAGCCGCCCGCAGCATCCTTACACGCAAGCCTTGATGTCGGCCATCCCCATCCCCGAACCTGACCTCAAACGCGAGCGCATTGTGCTGGCCGGCGACGTGCCCAGTCCGCTGCACCCGCCCACGGGTTGCCGCTTTCACACGCGCTGCCCGCTGGCTTTTGATCGCTGTCGCCAGGCGGAACCGCCTCTGGTGGATTTGGGCCAAGGGCATTTCGCCGCCTGCCACCTGCGCGAGGCGGGGTCGCTGCTGGCTTGAGCTGTTGCGGGAAAATGTGATCTCACGCAAACGACGCGCACGCGATGAAAACCTCTGACCATCAGGCCCGCGGCTATGCGCTGGTGCTCCTGGCTGCGGCGCTGTGGGCCACGCTGGGGCTGATTTTCAAGCAACTCCTGGATGTCTATGCCTTGCCCGGGTTGACCGTTTCGTTTTTACGTGCGGCCCTGGGCGGTGGCGCCATTTTGGCCGGCCTGGCGGTATGGCAACGTTCGGCTTTGCAGGTTGCCCGGCCGGATGTCCTCTTTCTGCTCGGCTTTGGGACGCTGGGGGTGGCGGCCTTTTTTGTTGTGTACGTCAAAGCGGTGGACCTGGCCGGGGTGACGGTCGCGGTGATTTTACTGTACACGGCCCCGGCGTGGGTGGCTCTCTTTTCGGCGTTGTTTCTCAACGAGCCGCTGAATCTGGTCAAAATGATTTGCATTGCCATGTCTATGATAGGGTGCGCGCTGGTGGCCCGCGTTTATCGGCTGGACTCTGTTCACAACGCGGGCGGTCTTTTGGCAGGGATCGCCTCGGGGATTACCTATGCGCTCTACAGCGTATTCATCAAGGCCGGCGTGCGTCGTTACCCTATGTGGACGGTGTTGGGATACGGCTATACCATTGGGGCCGTTCTTTTGGTGCCGTTTCAATCGGCGCAGGCCCTGATCGCGCTGGGGCAACCTGGGGTATGGTTATGGCTCTTGCTCTTGGTCGCCGGTCCCACGATCGGCTCAGGGGCTTGCTTTGCCGCCGGCCTGCGCTATGTGCCAGCTTCCAATGCCAGTGTGGTGGCCACTGTCGAACCTCTGATCGCGGCCGGGCTGGCTCATCTCTTTTTGCACGAACAGTTGGAACCGGCGCAGTTGCTGGGCGGCGGCTTGATTTTGGCGGCGGTCATCTGGCTGGCGCAATCCGAAAGGAAACAAGGTATCACAAAGGAGGAATATGCTGGTCAAAGATCAAATGACTCCCAATCCAATCTGCGGGCATCCTGACATGCCGTTGGTGGATGCCCAGGAGGTCATGATCCAGCACGGCTTTCGCCATTTGCCCATTGTGGATGAACATGACCATCTGGTGGGGCTGGTCACGCGAAGGTTGTTACGGGGCACTGTCAGCGCCGATGCTCACTTTAGCCCGCACGAGATTAAATATGTCCTGGCTAAACTCAAGGCCGCCGATGTGATGGTGACCGATGTAATTACCATTAGCGAAGATACGCCTCTGGAAGAAGCCGCCCGCATCATGGCCGACAAAAAGATTGGCTGCCTGCCGGTGGTGCGCGAGGGCAAACCGGTGGGCATTATCACCGACAATGATTTGTTTGGTATCATGGTGAACCTGCTGGGCAGTCGGCGGGGGGGGGTGCGCGTGACTGTGGTGCATCCGGACCGGCCGGGCGAGGTGGCGCGCTTGAGCAAGGCGATTGCCGACCAGGGCGGCAACCTCAGCGTGTTTGTAACTTATCCCACAGCCAATCCAGAAATTTGGGCTTCTGTGATCAAGGTCGCCAATTTGCCGAAAACAACGGTGGTCGAGGCGCTCAGCAGCCTGCCGGATGTGCGCGTGCAGGATGTACGGGAAGTAGCGAGCTATTGAGCCGGACCCGTTGTGGCAGGAGGTGATTCACTCATCCTGCCCCAACTTTGATGGGGGATTATTCGGCGCGTGGACCGATGCGCGGTTCTGTGCCGGCGCGCAGGCGTTGGATATTGGGCCGCAGTGCCCATAGCACGGCCGCGGCGGCCAGGATGCTATAGATGACATAGCGCCAATCGGGATCGGCGCCGATCGCCGCGCGGATGAGGAAGGTGATGAGAATCATCGCCGCGACAATCATCGAGGTCACTGAGGCATAGCCGATGACGAACAGGCCAAAGGGAATCATCGGTACCAGGTAGAGACCTGAGAGCGGCCAAAAGGCGATAGCGGCGCCGATGTTGGGCGCTGTCCCCGCGCCGCCTTTGAAACTGATGTAGATGGACCAGTTGTGTCCCAGCACGGCCATAAGGCCGGCCATGACTTCGACCACCGGACCAGGGCCGGCGATGGCGCGGGCGATCACTACGGCCAGTAACTCCTTGAGCATGTCCCCGGTCGCCGTCAAAAAACCGGCCACCAATCCCCCGGCCCGCATCGCGTTCGTGCCGCCGGTTCGGCCACTGCCCACCTGCCGGACATCTACACCCTTGATGGCATGCACGACCAGGTAGCCCATAGGGATCGAACCGATTAAATAAGCCAGCATCACCGCCACTGCAATCTTGAACACGGTCATCACTTTCCTCCTGCTAACATGTTTGCATGAGGTAACACCCTGGCGCGTAACAGGTTACGCTTGCGCCTTCACTTGTCCTGGGCCATGACGGCCGGCAGGCAGTTACTTTCCCCAAATTGAACCTGCGTCACTGCTCACCGCAGAGTCGCAGAGTGCGCAGAGCTGCTTTTGGGGGCCGCAGAGTCGTTTGGACCTCTACAAAAACACAAAAACTCTTCTGTGCGTCTCGGCGGTAGGATTAGCGTGTGGGTGAGCAATTACGAACCTGCCGAGATTCGCCGCACACCGGACAGGAGGGCGCGCGCTCGATGCCTACGGTGATAAAGGTCATATCTTCTCCATCGAAAATGCCCAATTTCCCTTTCAGATTAGTGCCAACGCCTGTGAGAAATTTGAGGACTTCCATCGCCTGGATACAGCCGATCAGGCCGGGCGTCACACCGACCACCGGGAACACGGCTTTGGGCGGCGCGGCCGGGAAAATGCACTTGAGACATGGCGTCTCCGGCGGATGCAAAAAAGTGACCTGCCCGGTTAATCCCGAAATGGCGCCATGGACAAACGGAATTCTGTTTTCAAAACAATAGGCATTGAGCAGATAGCGGGTGTCATAATTATCCAGACAATCTACCACAATATCAGGCTTGCCCACAATGCGCTCGACCGTGTCGGCCTCGAGGTAATCGGCGCAGGGCACAATCTTGATGGTGGGGTTGATCTGGCGGAGCATCTGAGCGGCCGAGAGCGCCTTGGATACACCGATTCTATCATCGGCATGAAGGATTTGACGATTGAGATTGGAGAGTTCCACCGTGTCCGCATCGCAGAGTTTGATTTCGCCCACGCCGGCTACGGCCAGGTAGATAGAGACCGGGCTTCCCAGTCCGCCCGCCCCGGCCAGGAATACCCTGGCACGTTTGAGCTTGAGTTGTCCTGCTTCTCCCCAACCGTCTATGAGCATCTGTCGGCTGTAGCGTACCCGATCGTATTCGGTGAGTTGTTCTTCCATATCTACGCTCCTGGTCAAACAAGTCTGCTTTTTCGGCAAGAAATTTTACCACAAAGTACACAAAGGACACGAAGTGAAAGCCTTTGTGTACCTGGTGTCCTTTGTGGTTTTGGTTCTGGCGCCGCCAGGCTAACCGTTTGTTGGAGAGACGCTCAACGCCTCGTCCACAGGGCGGGTTGCCCCCGTGGACGGGGGCAAGAGCGAGGTTCAGCGGCTCTTGCCGGTCTCTGACCGAGCAAGTGAGAGCGCGGTCTGGAGACCGGCTCTGGCTTGGGACGCCTCGTAATGACAGGAGGCTGAATAGCGGCGCAAGACAAAAATATCCCTCTGCGCGCTCCGCGCCTGTGCGGTGATATGCGGTTTTTGTTCTGACCAGGCCAGGGGCTCTAGCCGATGATCTTGATCTTGGTGATGCGTGGATCGAGTTTGCGACTAAAGTCAGTCACGTCCTCTGCCTTGAGCGCCAGCAACGCCTCGCGTTCTTTGGCGGTCAGCTCATAGCCCTTGAGCGCCTTGTCGGGATTGGAGAAGAACAATTCGCGGAATTTGGAATCGGTCACGATGCGTCCGATGACTTGTTCGACAACTTTTTTCGTCATGGCTGCCTCCCATTTTTGCTTGTGTATCGTTCTGGATTATACCACACCTTTCCGCGCCGGTTTGACCGCGATCAGCGTGACGATGGATAGCAAGAAGCACGCGGCATAAATTCCAAACACCACCAGATAGCCCGCGCCTTGCGAATAGCTATTGAAGAAATCCGCCAGCGGCCCGCCAATGCCCGCGCCGACAATACCCGCGCCCGCGCCGGCCAGATTCGAGATGCCCATATAACGCGCCGCTTCGGTCTTGGGTGCCAGGTCGGTCCCCAAAGCCCAACTGGTCGTCATGAATAACCCCGCGCTCAGCCCCAGGATACTGCCGCTGATGTAAACAACCGTCATATCAGGGGAAAGAATGAGCAAGAGAGTACCGGCGGCGGCGATCAGGCCGGCCAGCGACAACAATTTCTTGCGTTCGATCCTGTCGGCCAGAAAGCCGCTGCCAAGAGCAGCCAGCAAGGTGAACACGCCCACCACAATCATCAAACTGGCCGTGGCCGAAGCCGGCTTTTCCACGCGAATTACATCCTTGAGGAAATACTGAGCAAACGCCTGAATCGAGCCGATGGAAGCCAGGAACATCAACCGGTTGACAATCCACCAGGTAAAAGAGGACTGGCCCGCGCCGAGGCCGGCCCGTGCGCTGCCCCACACGCCGATCATAATCGAACCGGCGATCGCCACCAATCCGGCCAGACCGACCCCGATGATTTGCACGGTCCCCGGCTCACGCAAGAGGCGCGCCGTAAAACTGACCAATCCGCCCAATACGCCGGTGACGCCCAAAAAGATGACCGTCAACAAGATGGCCCGCACCAACGCCGCGCCCAAATCGCTGCAAGGGGGTTCGGCATCGGTGCGCTCGCGGGTAAACAGAACGGTGAGCAGCATGGTCAGCACCAGGAAACCCATGATAAACATGATGGCGGTCCAGACCCGGCCTTCGTCCACCGAAGGGCCGACCGTAAAGCGCACGAGTATCAGCGGCAACAGTTCCATCATAGCTTTCAGCCCGGAAGCGCGCCCGCGCTGGTCTTCGGGCACCAGGTCGGGGATCAATCCTTGCTGCGCCGCTTGAGCCACATTGGACGAAATCTGTAACAGGGCGACCGCCAGCAGCAACATCCAAAAGTTGCCGGCCATGGCAATCATGGCCAGGAAGAGCAAATCAACCAGCGTGCCGCCCACGATGTAGGGCCGACGGCGCCCCCAGCGCGTGCGCGTGCGGTCCGAGACCGCCCCCATCGCCGCCTGCACCAGAATTGCAATCGTCAGACCGACCACGCGCAACGCGCTGTTGAAGGTGTTTTTCATCTCGTCGGGGACGAACAGCACCACCAGCGCCGGAATCACCACCGGGGTCAGACTGCTGGCGGCCATGCTCAGACCAAGAGAATAGGCGTTCAGGGTAAAGAACTCGTACCATTGCAGACGCTTCATTTTGACCACTCCGCTCCTGGCATCCTGGTTGGCTCACATTTCAAGTGTCGGCAGGAATAGTATACTCGATAGCGGCCGCCAATGCAAACACGATTTGACAGATTGAGCATACTGAGGATAAAATAGCTAGCAGCAATCTGGCTTAAAGGAGGTTCCTATCGAGTGACATTATAAAACTGCCGCTATTTACTACCTTACCTACCCCATTTGAGACAGGAGAGAATTTTATGAATCGAAAAGTCGCTATTGTCGGCGTCGGGTGGAGCGGCTACCGCTCAATCACACCCGACCTCTCGTACAAGGAGCTGATGTTCGAGGCGGCGGCCAAGGCCTATGCCGAGGCGGGCATTGATCCGCGTAACGATGTAGATGGCTTTGTCTCGGTCGCCGAAGATTTTCACGAAGGCACAAGCATCTTTGACGAATACACCCCCGATCAAGTTGGCGCAGCGCAGCGCCCGATGCACACCATCACGGGTGACGGTTTGCAGGGCCTGGCGGCGGCCTATATGCAGGTGGCCTCCGGTTTGATGAACATTGTCGTGGTCGAAGCGCACAGCAAGGCCAGCAATATCCTCACCTTGTCCGAGATCACGGCTTATGCTATGGAGCCAACCTTTAACCGCCCCTTGCGCGCACACCCCTATTTTATCGCCGGCATGGAAATGAACCGCTTCATGGCCGAAACCGGCACAACGCTCGAGCAATGCGCTTACGTGGTAGCCAAGAACAGGCGCAATGCCATGCTCAATCCGCTGGCAGCTTTCCCGGCCGACATCAGCCTTGACGACGTATTGCTCAGTTCGCCCGTAGCCGAACCGTTGACGCGCCTGCAAATCGCTGCGCACGCCGATGGCGCCATCGTGATGGTGCTGGCCGATGGACAAACGGCGCGTGCCCTGACCGATGTGCCCATCTGGATACGCGGCCTGGGTTGGGCCAACGATACGTACACGCTGGAAAGCCGGCCATGGGGCCGGGCGGTCTATGCCGAGCTGGCGGCGCAGATGGCCTATCGCACCGCCGGCATCCGCAGTCCACGCATGGAGCTTGATTTTGCCGAGATTGATGATACGTTCGCCTACAAGGAGCTACAACATCTGGAAGCCCTGGGGCTATGCGATGATGGACAGGCCGGCGCGTGGACGGCTTGCGGCGGCACGGAGTTGAGCGGCGAGTTCCCGGTCAATCCATCCGGCGGCGGCCTGGGCTGCGGCAATCTGCTCGACGCCAATGGCCTGGCGCGCGCGCTGGAAGTTGTCTTACAACTGCGTGGCGAAGCCGGCCCGCGCCAGCTGGAAGATGTGCAAACCGGCCTGGCCTTTGCCTGGCGTGGCGTGCCCACAACCGCCGGCGCCGCAGCGATATTGAGCATCTGATGGCGTGAAACATGAAACGTACTGCGTACTACGTGAGGCGTAACATGTCACGTATTCATTACGCAGCACGCATTACGTATTACGCAATACGCATTACGTATACCCAATATGCCTCACGATAGAAAGGAATAGCTATGCGACGAGTAGCCATTGTCGGCGCGGGGATGACCAAATTTGTCCGCCGCGCTCAAGAAACCGCTAGAGAACTGGCGTGGCAGGCCTCTAGCAAAGCATTAGAATCATGTGAGATGACGCTGGACGATATAGATTGCGTGGTGATCGGCACCGCGCCCGAAGCGTTTGACGGCGTCCACATGAACCACGAATATCTTTCGGATGCCTGTGGCGCGTGGCGCAAGCCGGTGATGCGCGGTTACGTGGGCGGTGGCACAGGCGTATTTAGCCCGCTGCAAGGCTGGTATCACGTCGCCTCGGGCCTGTTCGATACCTGTCTGGTAGTGTGCGAAGAAAAAATGTCGTCGTGCCAACCGCACCCGCAAGGTGCGTTTTTGACCATTTTCGACAACATGACCGAGCGGCAACTGGGCCCGAACTTGCTATGGATTTTTGCAATGGAAATGAACGCCTACATGACGCGCTATGGACTTTCCAAGCGCGACATTGCCCTGGTCTCGGTCAAGAACAAGCGCAACGCCGCGTTGCACCCGGCCGCCCTGTTGGGCGACCCCAACATTACGGTCGAGGATGTGTTGGCCTCCGAGGTGCTGGCGTGGCCGGCGCAGCGGCTCGACATCAGCCCGATCTGTGACGGCGCCGTGGCGCTGGTGCTGGCGGCCGAAAACGTGGCCCGCCGTATCACCGACAAGCCGGTGTGGATCGAAGGGGTTGGCTGGTGTCTGGACACAGCTTATTGGACCAACCGCGATTTATCGTATCCAACCTATGTGGAAGAGGCGGCGCGCATGGCCTACAAGATGGCCGGCATCACCGAGCCGCGCAAGCAAATCCACATTGCCGAGCCGTATGACCCGTTCGACTACAAGGAGCTGCATCACCTGGAAGGTTTGATGTTGTTCGACAAGGGCAAAGCTCCCGAAGCGACCGTGCTGGGCATCACCCAGCGCGATGGCGACCTGCCGGTATGTCCTTCCGGGGGCCTCTTGGGGGTGGGCAATCCGATCGCTGCCGCCGGCCTGATGAAAGTCGCCGAACTGTTCTGGCAACTGCGCGGCGAAGCGGGCGCCCGCCAGGTGCCGGGCGATCCACGCCGCGGCGTGGCACAGGCCTGGGGCGACTTGATGCAAGTCGGCACGGTGATCGTGGTAGGAAAGTAGCATCAAACGTCCATGTTTTACGGGCGACGTTTGACGAATGACAGGAGCAGAAACACATGGAAGCTCACGTTTATCCAACGATATATCTTAGCCAGCAAGATTTGGATGAAAAGCGCGTGTTAACCGAGCGCTGGGAGCCCAATGCGCGTTATGCGTGGGATGCCGGTGTTGCCATTGGACGCTACTTGGAAGAACTCAAGGCCGGGCGACTGATTGGGCGCCGCTGCAACAGTTGCCGGCGCATCATGATTCCGCCGCGCATGTTCTGCGAGCGGTGCTTTCGCCCAACCGATGATTGGGTATATGTGCAAGACACCGGCACGGTCAAGACATTCAGCCTGTGCTATATCACCTGGAACATGATACCACTCAAAGAGCCGCAGATCCCGGCCGTCATTGACATGGACGGCGCGTCAAAAGGCATGGGCATCCTGCACCTGCTGGGTGAAGTCAAGCCTGACGAGGTCAAAATCGGCCTGCGCGTAAGAGCGGTGTGGAAGCCGACCGCCGAGCGGCAAGGAGCCATCACCGACATTTTGTACTTTAAACCTTTGGGATGACCAACGACCGCCGACCAAGAACCAATAGGGGCGTTTGTCGTTCGTCACTCCTCATTCGTCATTCACAAAAGGAGCAATCGTTATGCCTGTTCTGGAAAGACTCGATCACTTGCACTGCGTCAGGGCAATAGAAGGCGAGCTGCCGTTTTACAGCGTATATACCGCCGGCCTGGCGGGCGAGAAATTCTTGCGCGCCATCAAAGACGAAGGGAAAATCATGGGGACGCACTGCAAAGACTGTGATGTGATGTACGTCCCCGGCCGGCTGTATTGTGAGCGGTGCTTTGCTCATCTGGGCGATGACGCCTGGTTTGACGCAGGCACAGAAAGCTATGTTCACACGTTCACGTTGATGCATGTGGGGATGGATGGCACCCCCCTGGAAACCCCGCGCCTGATAGCCTTTATCCAAATCGGCGAAAGCGATGGCGGCCTGGTGCACAACCTGGGTGAAGTCGAGCCAGAACAAGTTTTCATTGGCATGCCTGTCGAAGCCGTCCTCAAGCCGCCTGCCGAGCGCACAGGAGCCATCACAGACATCCTCTACTTCAAGCCTATTGGATAGCCCATACGCAATACGCCTTACGCATCACGCATTACGCATCACGCATCACGTCTTCCGTATCGCGTGTTCCGTATAGAATTGTAAACTAATGGCCACCATTACTCCTTCCTTCATTGTTCACGGCGGCGCATGGGACATTCCCGATGCTCAGGTAGAAGCGCACGCGGCCGGTTGCCGCCGCGCCGCGCAGGCCGGGTGGGACCTGTTGCGCCAGGGTGCGACGGCGGTGGATGCGGTCGAGGCGGCCGTGCGGATTCTGGAAGACGATCCGACCTATGACGCCGGTCACGGCGCATTCTTGAACGCGGCCGGCGAGATCGAACTCGACGCCATTCTCATGGAAGGCGCCACGCTTCAGAGCGGCGCCGTGGCCGCCATCCAACGGGTGCGCAACCCGGTCAGCCTGGCGCGCATGGTGATGGAACGCACCGAACATTGCCTGCTGGTCGGCGCAGGCGCCGAAGCCTGGGCGCGCACGCAAGGCGTGCCGGTCTGCCCCATCGTCGAATTGCTGGAGCCGCGCGAGCTGGAACGCTGGCGGGCGCAACAGACCGATCCCAACTTCAAGCCGCAGAACGCCTTTGAACTTTCAACAACCCGACGGGGCACGGTCGGCGCGGTGGCGCGCGATGTGTACGGTACGATTGCGGCGGCCACCTCCACCGGCGGCACGCCCAACAAATTGCCGGGGCGGGTCGGCGATAGCCCCATCATCGGCTGCGGCGCCTACGCCGATAACCGCACCGCCGGCGTATCGGCCACCGGCTGGGGCGAGTCGCTGATGAAAGTGATTTTCAGCAAGACCATCTGCGACCTGGTGGGACAAGGCCTGACGGCGCAACAGGCGGCCGAGGCAGGCGTGCGCCTGCTGGCCGAGCGGGTGAACGGTTTAGGCGGCGCCATCGTGATTGACCATGCCGGTCGCCTGGGAGTGGCCTACAACACGCCGCGCATGGCCCGCGCCTATATCGTGGCTAACGAGATCGTCGTCCACGTCTGACGCCCCCCGCAACCGATGACAAACCATAGACCGATGGCGCTTGTCGGTCGGCAAGCGAGAGCGCGGTCTGGAGATCGGCTCTAGCTTGCGCGGTCTGGAGACCGGCTCTAGCTCTGAGTACCATTCGAGGCTCTAGCTTTGAGTTTTGTACCAGAAACCAGATTAGCGTCGGTGGTCATCGGTCGGCGGTCATTTCGGATAAGGATGTGCCGCAAACAGGATTAGAGCCAAGATGGACCGAAGAGCACAAGACGAATTACTCGAAATGCTGGACATGCTCCGGCCTCAAGTGGGGCCGGGCGGCCTGATCGTACCTTTGGGCTCGGTGCGCTATCACCCCTCGGCGATGGTCGTATCCGGCTTTCTGTACCCGATGGGATTGGTGGCGCGTGTGTTTGCCGATCCCGAAACCGGGCATGTGGACCTCTCTACGCCCCGAGTCCTGGTGTATGATGGCGTGTTAGCCGAAAGTGCACAGATGCGCTATGGATTGGTGCCGGTGCTCGAACAAGTGATGAGCAGCAAGACAGCACGCACCCTGGCGATATTTGCCCTGGACCTGGATGGCGTGGTGCTGGATACTTTGGTAGGCAGTCACCAGCGCAAAATGTGCAGTGTAGCGGCCATCAGTTGCACCGGATTGGAGACCGAGGAAGCCCGGCATTACCTGAGGACGATTGCGCGAATGTGCGGCGCAACGCTGCTCGGCACCGCCGTGCGCGAGGGATCGCCCTGGGCATGGCACGAAGCGTTGGGGAACGCAGGCCGCCTCCTTGCGGATCGCTACCGGACGGTCATTGTCGAACCGGCTCGAATCGAACAGGCCGAGTTTGTGGCGCAACCGATCGGCTTGCTCTCGGTGGGCGGCAAAGATGCCCAGGAAGTGCGAGAGGCCACTGAATGGATTGAAGGACTGTTGGGACGATGATGGGTGTTCATGGAGGGCGAACAGACACAAATTTTTAAACCATTCGTGCAGATGCGCGTAAATTCGTGGAAAGTCAGGTTGCGGCAAGCATTACGTTATGAACGACACACAGGAGAATCCTATGGACTTTCAACTCAATGAAGAACAAATCATGTTTCGCCAGATGGTGCATGAATTTTCGGAAAAGGAATTAAAAGCGCGAGCGCGGCACACCGACGAAGCGTCCGAGTTCAACTGGGAAGCCGTCAGGAAAATGGGCCCGCTGGGGCTTTTGGGTCTGAACGTGCCGGAGGAATATGGCGGACCGGGCCTTGACCCCATTGCGGCCGCCATGGCCATCGAGGAAATCGGCTGGGGGTGCGGCAGCACCGGCCTGGCGATAGCCGCCCACAACGGGCTGGGCTGCGCGCCGATTGCCTTGTTTGGCAGCGAGGAACAAAAGCGTCGCTGGCTGCCGCCGCTGGCGACCGGCCAGGGCAGGCTGGCCCCCCTGGCGCTCACCGAGCCGGGGGCTGGCTCGGATCTGGCCGGCGGCGTGCGCGTGACCGCCCGACGCGACGGCGATGAGTGGGTCATCGTCGGCGAAAAGATGTGGTGTACGAACGCTTCGGTGGCCGACCTGATCATTACCCTGTGTCGCACCGACCCGGCC
>FWPV01004420.1_pt1 | contig 30027 bp, 23 predicted proteins | sample 2228371 | NCBI WGS metagenome assembly FWPV01 (sample SAMEA103939776, study PRJEB20133) | metagenome | reverse complement strand
GGTGGTGCCGTTTGACAACCGCAACGGGTTCGGCACGGCGGTGGCCGTGGTGAATCCTTACGCCAGCGAGCCGCTCGAGCTGGACGTGGAGATCTATGGCGAAGACGGCAAGCTCGTGCAGAAGTACCGCGAGCGGCTCGACCCGGGAGGCCACGCGGCATTCCAGACGGCCGGGCAGTGGCCGGCGACGGCGAACCGGGCTGGCCTGATCCGGATCCGCCGGGTCGCCAATTGGGACTTCACGGCGCTGGGTCTGCTGTTCAACCCGAGCCGGTCGGTGACGACGGTGCCGGTGGTCAGCAACCGGTGAGATCTTCGCGAGCGAGGTTGCCAGGGAGAGCTAGCCATGCAGGGAACGGCAGTCATCATGAAGAGAACGGTCTGGAAGGCCTGGTTTGTGCTCGCCGGTCTGGGGCTGGCCTGCCCCGGGCAGGTCTGGTTCAGCCGGGATTGGGAGGAGGCGCCTGCCGCGGGCAAGGAAGGCCGAGCGATGCTGATCGACCGCCGCGGGGGCCATATTGCGCACATCGCAATCGGCGGACCGTGGAAGACGGTCTTCACGGTGATCAACACGTCGGAGACGGCCGAGGCGGTCTATGATTTCTGGTTCCGCACGAGCCGGGGCGAGCAGATGACATTGACGCTGGACGATGGAGCGAAGCGTCAGACCGGTCATACATTCGAGCTGCGGCTGCCGCCGTCGGGCTCGCTGCGGCTGGAGACGGTTTCCGGCAGCCCGGATGTGCAGGTGGGCTGGGCGAGCTTTTATCCAAAGACAGGCCGGGAGGGCGACGGGATTGTGTTTGCCACGTTCCGGGCGAAAATTCCCGACAGGCCCGACTATGAGGCCCTGGTGCCGCTCGATTTCATCATTCCCGGCACCGGTCTGGTGCCGTTTGACAACCGGGACAGGTTCGGCACGGCGATCGCGGTCGTCAATCCCTTTCCGAGCTATCCGCTGGAGCTGGAGGTGGAGATCCGGGACCGGGAAGGCCGCACTCTGGCCACGTACCGGGAGCGGCTGGCCGAGCTGAACCATATGGCGTTTCAGACAGCGGAGCGGTGGCCGGCGACAGCGGGCCGCGAGGGCCTGATCGTTCTGAAACGGGTCAGCGAGTACGGCGGCTTTGCCGCGCTGGGGCTGCTGTTCAACCCGAGCGGGTCGGTGACCACGGTGCCGGTGACGACGCCGGTGACCTGGTGAAGCGGCCCGGCGCCGCCGCGCCAGGCGACGGCGCCGGGGCGCACCTGCAGCAACCGGCGCCGGCGGGGGACGGCAGACCGCAGCCCGGCCGCCGCCCTCAGCCAACCGTGGCGAGCCGGTAGGCGCCGAGCCCGGCGCTCGTGCCGGAGCCGACCTGCAGCCACTGGCCGGCTTCCAGATACGGCAGCAGCGGGTCGAGCTCGCCTTCGGCTTCGAGCGAGCCGAGCAGGCCGTCCATCGGGATGTCGGCCTGCTGGCGGCCGCTCGGCCGCGACCAGCGGTACAGCGTCCATTCGGCGCGGCGCGTGGCGATGCGGTCCGCGGCCTCGAGCAGCGGGCGCATCCAGCCGGAATCGGCCGGCCCGCCGGCATGGACGGCGGCCAGCAGATGCAGGCGCCGCAGCAGCGCGTGGGTGATGGCGATGAAGCCGGGACGCGGGTTGTAGCGGCCGCGGGTGCGGATGCGCAGCGGCGTGAGGAACTCGAGCCGCACCGCGCGCACGGGCCCTCGGACCGGGCCAGGACTCCAGAGAGGCGGCTCGCGCAGCCAGCCGTCTCCGTCGCCCCGGGCCAGCTCGGCGCCGGTGACCGCAGACCGCACGCAGACGAGCCGGAACGGGCCGCCGTAGCGGCCTGAGCGGCCCATGCGTTCCAGCGCCTCGAGCAGCGCGGGCAGCAGACCGTGCGCCAGTCCGAAAACCGCGAGGCCGGCGCGGAAGACCGTCCCGGCGGCCAGCCGCGTGCCGGGCTCGAGCGGCGGCCGCAGCACGAACGGGTGCGGAGCGTGCGTGTAGCGGCGCAGCACGGGCGCCTCATCAGGCTGGATGGGATTCTCGAATACAAGGGGGTAGGCGCAGCGGGCCAGGTGGGGGCAGCCGCCGCAGGCGGGCGCGCCCGTGATGCAGGCCTGCTCGCGCAGGAACAGGCCCAGGCCGCTGCGGAACAGTCCGCCTTTGTATTCCGGCCAGCGCAGCTCGCCGAGAGCGGCGAATTCGAGCTCGAGGGGCGCAAAGGGGAAAAGGCCGGGCGGATAGTCGCTCTCCCGGCAGGAAGGAAACGGCATTTCGAGAAAATCGGAATGCATAAAAAAACCCGCAGCGAATTTCCAGCTTATCGGATCCGTTGCCCGCAGCTCCGGGCGGCCTTGCCGCGGCCGAATTCCCGCGGCTCTTCCGGCTTAAACAGGATCATCATGGCAGAAGGGCGGCCCAGCCGGCCTGCAGCGCGGCGGCCCGGGCGGCGGCGGTTTCCAGCGCCTCGCGCAGCGCGTCCCGCCGGGGATCGAGACCCAGCGTGAACAGCCGGAAGACGGCCGCGAGAACCGCCAGGCGGATGGCCGCGGCGAGCCAGTGCAGAACGGGCGGCCAGCCCGCAGCCGCCGGCAGCAGCACGACGCGCGTGCGCGCGCGGCGGTCCCAGACCGGGCCGAGATGGAAGGTACAGGCCAGCCCTGCGTTGATCATGGTGAACACCGCCAGCGGCGTGCCGAGAGCCACGCCGGACAGCAGGCAGCGTCCTTCGCGCCGCATCGCCGCCGCCAGCCCGACGCGCCCTGAGTCCACAGGCCGCACCCGCAACCGCAGCAGCATCTTTCCGGGCGTCGCCCCGAGGAGCGCCGTCCACAGCGCCATCCACGGCGCGGCCAGCAGCGCGAGCTTCACCGGCAGCCAGAAGCCGGTGAAAGCCCAGCGGCCGGAATGCATGGAAGCCAGCATCAGCAGCAGTCCGAACAGCGCGTAGTCGAACATCCGCGCCAGCAGGCGCAGCAGGGCCAGGCGCGGCCCGCCCTTCAAGCCTTCCTCGCGCCTTCGCCGCCATGGCCACCGCAGGAACCCGCTCATGGCCGCCTCTGGGGACCGGGCGCCGGCTTCACGCGTCGTCCTCCTGCCTCCCGCCGCTCCGCATCAGCCACAGCAGCCCGCCGCTCGCGGCGGCCAATGGCAGCAGACGGTCGAACAGCTCCGGGTCGCTCACGGCCACTGCGACTGCAGGCAGCCAGACGAGCAGCACGGCGAAAGCGCCCAGCGTGCCCATCCGGCCGTTCCTGGCGGCGGACGGCTTTGGTCCCGCCTTCCGCTGCCGCGGGGGCGCCGCCGCACGGGCGCGCCACCACGTCCGGATCCTTTCCCCGAGTCCGGGCGGAGGCGGTGGCGGCTGCGGCGGCTGCCACCCTCTCCGGATCCGCTCCCAGAAGCTTGGTGGCGGGGGCGGCGCGGGAGGTTCGGGACGGCTGAACCAGAACCATCGCCGGGGCGGTCGTCCAGCCTTGCGCACCGGAGCGGACTGCACAGGGCGGAACTGCAGGCTCTGGCCGCGAGGCGCCGGGAGGGGGCTGCTCGCGTCCTTTCCGGCAGACGCCGCGTCCAGTTTCCGGACGGCGGCCAGGTACAGGAACCGGCAGGCGCGGATCGCCAGTCCAATCCAGGCCAGCTGCGCAGGCGTCATCCGTGTCTCCGGTCAGAACCCGGCCGGGCGGACCGCCGTCCCTGCTTCATGCCTGCGCCCGGAATTCCGGGTTCTCTGAAACACGCTCGAGTCCATCGTTTCTCTGATCGGCCGCTGCAGGCCGATTCTGCAGAGATCCGGACGTTCGGCCTCCCATTCTGGCTTTGATTCCGGGCCCATTCTTCTTCCGCGGCCTTGTTTCGCACCGGGATGGCAGGCGCATTTTCCGTCCGGCAGCAGGCGCCGCGGGCACTCAATTTTCATCCGGAAGCACGGCCGCAGGGATCGAATTCGGGATGTTGTACCGGAATTTCAGCCCGGAGGTCTGTCAGATTTCAACATCGTACTCTTCCTGCGGGGGCGGTGCCGTGGCCTTCTGGCGCCGGCGACCGGAACCGGCAGCGGGCGTCCCGCCGGGCGGCGCCGGCGCGCTGCGGGGGTTTTCCTTTCGACATGCGATTCGGATAGCATGACTGGCGGAGGCCCGGCCATGTTGCTTATCCGCTCTGTTGCAGACAAACTCGGCATCCCCGAAGACGCCCTCGAATATTACGGCAAATACACCGCCAAGCTCCGGCTGGGACTGCTCGAAAATCCCCAGCGCCGCGGCAGGCTGATTCTCGTCACCGCCATCACGCCCACCAGCCACGGCGAAGGCAAGACGGTCGTGTCCATCGGGCTGACGCAGGCGCTTGAAAAACTCGGCCGCCGCGCCGCCGTCACTCTGCGCGAGCCGTCGCTCGGCCCCGTTTTCGGCCTGAAAGGCGGCGCCACGGGCGGAGGCCGTTCCCAGGTCATCCCCAGCGAGATGATCAATCTCCACTTCAACGGCGACTTCCACGCCGTCACCAGCGCGCACAACCTGCTGGCAGCGATGATCGACGCGCACCTCCACCACGGCAATCCGCTGGGCATCGATGTCGACGAAATCACGTGGCCGCGCGCCCTCGACATGAACGACCGCGCCCTGCGCCACGTCATCGTCGGCCTGGGCGGCAAGGCCAACGGAGTTCCGCGCGAGACCGGGTTCGTCATCACGGCCGCCAGCGAGGTCATGGCCATTCTCGCCCTGGCCCGGGACCGCGAAGACCTCCGCGCGCGCCTCGGCCGCATCGTCATCGGCCTCAACCTGAAAGGCGAGCCTGTCCGCGCCGCCGATCTCGGGGCCACAGGCGCCATGATGGTCCTTCTCAACGAGGCCATCATGCCGAACCTGGTGCAGACCACCGAAGGCGCGCCCGCCCTGGTTCACGCCGGGCCTTTCGCCAACATCGCGCACGGCACCTCCAGCGTCATCGCCCAGCGCATGGCGCTGGCGCTGGCGGATTACGTCGTCAACGAGACCGGCTTCGGCGCCGACCTCGGCGCGGAGAAGTACTTCAACATCGTCATGCCGTCCAGCGGGCTGCGCCCCGATGCCGCCGTTCTGATCGCCAGCGCCCGCGCCCTCTGCGCCCAGGGCAACGGCGGAGAGAAAGGCCCATACACGGCCGACGCCCTGCGCCGCGGCCTGTCGAACCTCGAACGCCACCTCGACAATCTCCAGAAATTCCACGTTCCCGTCGTCATCGCCATCAACCGGTTCCCCGACGACACCGACGACCTGATCCGCGAAATCCGCCTGTTCGCCAGCGAACGCGACATCCCCGCCGCGCCCGTCGACGCCTTCTCCCGCGGGGGCGACGGCGCCATCGAGCTCGCCGAGGCGGTGCTGGACCTGCTGGAAAACCGCACGGCCGCGCCCGAGCCGCTTTACAAGCCGGAAGTCAGCCTGCGCACGAAAATCGAGACCGTGGCCCGCGAGATTTACGGCGCGGCGGCCGTCTATATCGAGAGCAAGGCGAAGAAAAAACTCGAACGGTTTACGGCGGCCGGATTCGGGCATCTGCCCGTCTGCATGGCGAAAACCCAGTCGTCTTTCACCGATAATCCGAAGATTTACGGCGCGCCCACGGGCTGGACTCTCACCATCACCGACGCCGACCTTGCCGCCGGCGCCGGCTTCGTGGTCGTCATCGCCGGCAACATGATGCGCATGCCCGGACTCGGCCGCGAGCCGCAGGCCGTGCGCATGGATGTCGATGCGGACGGCCAGATCATCGGCCTGCGCTGAACGGACGGATCCGCAGGAAGACTACAGCACGACGACGGGGTGGTAGATGTTCGGCATCGCCGCCTCGCCGATCGCCACCAGCTCGCCGCGGCCGTTGACGGCCTTCACGTATTTCGCCCCGCCCGCCCCGCGGAAGGGCGACACGCGGAAGTCGCGCCCCTGCCGGATCTGCGTCTCGGTGATCGTGTCCACCACCTGCGCCGGAAACTCGGGCAGCAGTTCCGACGCCGGCACGAGCGCTTCTTTCAGCCGCCCTTCTTCGGCGAGCCGTTCCAGCTCCTCGAGCGTGCGCGCCTGCCGTTCGGCGAACGGCCCGGAAACGGTTCTCCGCAGCGACTCGAGAAACGCGCCGCAGCCCAGGATGCGCCCTGCCTCGTGCGCGATCGCCCGCAGGTAGGTCCCGGGGCTGCAACGCACCTTCAGCTTCAGCCGGCAGCCCTCCACGCCCAGGATCTCCACCGCATAGACGGTCACTTCCACGGGCTTCAGCTCGAACTCCACGTTTTTCCGGGCAAGCTGGTACGCCGGCCGGCCACCGATTTTCTTCGCCGAAACCGGCGGAGGCGTCTGCAGGAACGTGCCGCGGAAGGGCTTCAGCGCGCGTTCGACGTCCTCCCACGTCAGCTCCGGCGGCAGGTCTTCGCCGAGCGGCTCGCCATCGGCATCGTAGGTCGTCGTGGCGTGGCCGAAGCGGATCACGCCGACATATTCCTTCTGCCCCGCGTTGAAGAACTGCGCCAGGCGGGTGGCGCGGTTGATCAGCAGCGGCAGCACGCCTGTCGCCGGCGGATCCAGCGTGCCCAGGTGGCCGACTTTCCTGGTTCCGAAAATGCGGCGGACTTTGTTGACCACGTCGTGCGACGTCCACCCGGCCGGCTTGTCGACGACCACGGCTCCGTTCAGTACTTCGTTCATGCAGGAGAGAGCGCAGGCGCGCTCCGCGCGGCCGGCGCAATCTTCCATTGTACCGTCCGGCCCGCGAATCCGCCTCCTGAACCGCTACACTGAAGGCTGAGTGCAGGAAGAGGTCTCGCTCTCCCGTTCCTTCGATCCCCGCCTGACGCGCCGCCTGCTGGCTCTGGTTCTTCCCTACTGGCCGTTTGTCCTGCTGGCGCTCGCCTGCCTGCTGGTCAACAGCGTTCTGCAGATTCTGTCTCCGCTGCTGACGAAAATCGCCATCGACCGCTACCTGGCTCCGGCGCCGCAATCGACGCTCCCGTGGCTCGAACAGCGCCTTCCGTCCGAGCCGATCGCAGGCATCGCCGGCGTCAGCCTGCTGTACTTCGGCATCCTCGCCGCCGGGCTGCTGCTCGATTTTTCCCAGCAGCTCATCATGCAGTGGACCGGCCAGCAGGCGATGTTTTCGCTGCGCCGGCGCATTCTGGATCACCTGCACCGGCTGGATCTGCGCTTCTTCGACACGAACCCCGTCGGGCGGCTCGTGACGCGCGTCACCAGCGACGTGGACGCTCTCAACGAGCTGTTCGCCTCCGGTCTGGTCTCGCTGCTGGGCGACGCTCTGGTCGTGCTGTTCATCCTCGGGGCCATGTTCCGGCTCAGCCCCGCGCTGACGCTGCTGATGCTCGCCGCGCTGCCGCTCGTCTTCTTCGTCACCATCCTCTTCCGGCGCGCCGTCGCCGCCAGCAACCGCCGCATCCGCGCCGCGGTGGCCAGGATCAACAGCTTCCTTCAGGAACACGTCTCCGGCATCGCCGTCCTGCAGCTGTATAACCGCGAAGCCCGCGCGGCGCGCGATTTCGCCGCCGTCAACGCCGCGCACCGCGACGCCTACTTCGACTCGATCCGCGCCTACGGCTGGTTCTATCCGTCCATCGAATTCGTCAGCGTCCTGACTGTCGCCTCGCTGCTTGTCGCCGGCGGGTGGCAGGTCCGCGGGAACGCGCTCTCGCTCGGCATCCTCATTGCGTTTTTCCAGTACGCGATGCGGCTCTTCCGGCCCATTCAGGATCTGAGCGAGCGCTACAACATCTTCCAGGCGGCCCTCGCCGCCGCCGAGCGCATCTTCGAGCTGCTCGACACGCAGCCCCGCATCCTGCCGCCTCCGCGCCCCCGCCCCTTTCCGGAATCCATCGCGCCGATCGAGTTCGAAGACGTCTGGTTCGCCTACAAGGACGAGGACTGGGTTCTCCGCGGCGTTTCGTTCACCATCCAGCCTGGAGAAGTGATCGCCGTCGTGGGCCACACCGGGGCCGGCAAGACGACGCTGACCAACCTGCTGCTGCGGTTCTACGACGTTCAGCGCGGCTCGATCCGCATTGGCGGCGTGGACATCCGCGAGTTCGACCCGCGCGAACTCCGCCGCCGGTTCGGCGTCGTGCTGCAGGACCCGACGCTGTTCACGGGCACCATCGCCGACAACATCCGCCTCGGTTCGGCCCACGTCACCGAAGACGCCATCGAGATGGCCGCCGAACAGGTCAACCTTCTCGACTTCATCGAGGAGCTGCCCAGCCGCTTCGACCATCCGGTCCGCGAGCGCGGCGCCGGACTGTCCACGGGCCAGAAACAGCTCATCAGCTTCGCCCGTGCGCTGGCCCACGATCCTCTGTATCTGATCCTCGACGAGGCGACATCGAGCGTGGACACGGAAACGGAACTCAAGGTCCGCGAGGCGCTCGAGGCGATGGTGGAAGGCCGGACGTCCATCATCATCGCCCACCGCCTGTCCACCATCCAGCGCGCGCACCGCATCTTCGTCATGCACAAGGGGCAGCTGCGCGAGACAGGCACGCACCAGGAGCTGCTCGCCCGCCGCGGCATTTACTGGAAGCTCTACCAGCTGCAGTACAGGGATCAGGAAATCCGCCGCTGAACGCGCGCCGCCTCGTGCGCGATCCGCTCCGGAAGCTCGTCCAGCCGCAAGGCCATCGGCACAAACCGCGCCGCGCCCTGCGGCACCGCCGGACCCAGCGCGCGGAAGCCCATTTTTTCGTACATCCCGGCGCGCTCTTCGAACCCGCTGATCAGCAGTGTGGCCGCGCCTGCCCGTCTGACCTCTTCCAGCAACTTCGCCAGCAGTCCGGCGAACACCGTTGTATGCCGGAAGTCCCGCGCAATGGCCAGCAGCCGGACCTCGCACAGCGGCTGAGGCAGGGCGTCCAGCACGCGCGGATCGCCGAGCCGCGACTCGACGGAAAACGGCCGCTCCATGGACCAGCAGACCATCGCGGCCAGCCGGTCGCCGTCGAGCGCCAGAAGGAAGCGGCTCTTCGCCTCGAACCGGTCGATCAGGCGCCCGTCCGCGCGCCGCTCGTGCTGGCCCAGTTCTTCGGCGAAGGCTGCGTGGTTCAGCTGCCGGATTCGGTCGAAATCCTCCGGTGATTCCGCGGCCCGGTAGACGAATTTCACCCCATGGCGCCGATCATCCGCAGGTTTTCTTCTCTCGATCTGACCGTCACACGGAGATATTTTCCTGCCAGGACTCCGGAGAAAAACTCCCGGACAAAGATGCTGCGGGCGCGCAGCCGCTCGGCCAGTTCCGCGGGCTGCGGCGGCCGGATCAGGAAATAGTTCGTGCAGGAAGGCAGCGGGTTCAGGCCCGCGAGCGCCTCCCGGAACTCCTCGCGCAACCGGCGCGTTTCTTCATAGCGCTGCCGGTAGTATTCCGGATGCCGCAGCGCCTCCATCGCCGCCGCCTGCGACAGCAGCCCGACGGGCCAGGGCGGCAGCCACTTCGACATCTCTTCAGCCGTTTCCGGATGAAGAACCATGTAGCCCACGCGCGCGCCGCTCAGCGCATAGACCTTGGACATGGACTTGACCACGGCCAGGTTCCGCCGCCGCGCCGCCTCCGGCTCCAGGGACAGTCCTTCACCCGCAAACTCGAGATACGTTTCGTCCACCACGACCAGCGTGCCGGAACCCACGGCTGTCACGAATTCCAGGGCTTCCTCCCTCGGCCAGCACCGCCCCGTGGGATTGTTCGGGTTGACGAGCAGAACCGCCTGCGGCCGTTCCCGCCGGACCAGATCAATGAGCGTTTCCGTCCGGACGGCGAACCCGTCTTCCTCGCTCAGCCCGGCGCGCAGCAGCGGGCAGCCGAGAAGCGTGCCGGCGATATGCTCGTACTCGCTGTACATCGGGTCCAGCACGGCCACAGGACACCCAGCTTCCAGCATTCTCGGCAGGCATGCGAACAGCAGGCTGGAGGAGCCGACGCCAGGCAGCACGCTCTCCGGCGGCACGCCTCGCCGCCGCGCCACCTCTTCGACGAAACCCTCTGCGTGGCTCGGCGGCGAGCTCTTCAGCAGAAACGCCAGGTGCTCCCGCAGCGCCGCCAGCACGTCCGGCGCCGGGTCGAACCAGGCGTCCAGCACGTCTGCCGTGATCACTTCGCCAGCCCGCTCGAGGTGCGTCAGGTCCACTCCGATCGCCTCGAATGAAGCCCCGCCGTGGTAAGCCTGAACCTTCATTGCCGTGCTTCCGCCTCCTGCATGCCGCGCTGCACGTCCACCCGGCCGAGCACGAGAATGCCCGCCACGAAGAAGACGATCAGGCTGGCCACCGCCCACTCATAGCTGCCGGTAAACTGCAGCGCAAGGCCGAAAATCAGGGGCGCCAGCCAGCTCGTGCCCTTGTCGCTGATCTCGTACAGCGCGAAATATTCGGCTTCTTTGCCCTTCGGAATCATAATGGAGAACAGCGACCGGCTCAGCGCCTGCGTGCCGCCCATGATCAGGGCGACCAGAGCAGCCGCGATGAAGAAGTCGCGCGAGCTATGGATGAAAAAGACGCCGCACATGAGCGCCGTCCAGACGAACAGGCTCCCCATGACCGTCCGGTAGGCGCCGAAGAGCTCCGCGATTTTCTGAAATCCCATCGCTCCGAGAAACGCCACGAACTGCACCATCAGGATGGCCATCGTCAGCTCGCTCATCGGCATCTTCAGATGATCGGCGCCGAACTGGCCCGATAACGTGATGACCGCCTGAATCGCATCGTTGTACAAAAGATACGCGGCCAGGAACAGGAGCGCCTGACGGTACCGCATCAGGCTCCGGACGGTGCGGCCGAGCTGCGTGAAGCCCTCTTTCCAGACGGCCTGCTGCTGCGGATGGACCGCGCCGCGCGCCCGCAGGCCCATCATCGGAATCACCGTGAAAAACGCCCACCAGGCTCCCGCCGAGCCCAGACTGATCCGCACGGCCATCGCTTCGTCCAGCCCGAGCCGCGGCGCCTGCTGGTACAGCAGCAGATTCAGCCCCAGCAGAATCCCGCCTCCCAGATATCCGATTCCCCAGCCCCGGCTCGACACCGCGTCCCTCTGCTCCGGCGGCGCGATGTCGTTCAGAAAGCTGTTGTAGACCACGATCGACGCCCCGAACGCCAGGTTCGCCAGCAGGAACAGCGCTCCCCCCAGCAGGTACATGCCGTCCGTCAGCGCGAACATCGCGATCGTCGCCGCCGCGCCCGTGTAGGCCAGCACGCCGAGCACGCGCTTCTTGTTCGGGCTCGCGTCGGCAACGGCGCCGACGACGGGCAGCACGGCGACCTGGCTCAGCACGGAGATCGAGATCAGATAGCTCCAGTAGCTGCGCGCGTCGACGGGAATGCCCAGCGGGCGCACCATGCCGTCCGCATCCGCCGCCGCTTTGGCCAGAGCCGTCAGATACGGCCCCAGAAACAGCGTGACGACGGTCGAGGAAAACGCCGAGTTGGCGAAATCGTAGAAGTACCAGGCGCGCTGTTCGCGCGGGCTGTATTGCGGCTCAGCTCCTGCTTCCGCCAAGACGCTCCTCCACCATTGCGGCGATCTTCGGGTAATCCAGCTTGCCGGTTCCGAGCAGGGGCAGCTTCTCCACGGCGACGATGCGGCGCGGCAGAGCCAGCTCCGGCGCGCCCATTTCGCGCGCCGCCGCCTGCAGGGCTTCGCGCGCCAGAGCGGCGTCTTCCGTCGCCAGCACGATCATCTCGCCGCGCGCCGGATCCGGGCGCGCCACCGCCGCGTGCAGATGCTTCGGCGAAGCCCGCCCGGCGATCCGCTCCGGCAGTTCGAGGGAAATCATTTCGCCGGCCACTTTCGCGAAGCGCTTCTGCCGTCCCAGCAGCCGGATGAAACCGTCTTCGATGACCGCCAGGTCGCCCGTCGCATACCATCCGGGGCCGAACCGCGACTCGGGCGGCTCCAGCACGCCGGGGCGGCTCTCGCGCACATAGCCGAGCATCACATTCGGACCGCGCACGTGCAGCATCCCGCCTTCCTCCAGCCCCTCCACAGGCTCGAGCCGGACTTCCATCATCGGCAGCGGCTCGCCCACCGTGCCCCGCCGCGCCCGCATCGGCGTGCAGACGCTGATCACCGGCGAACACTCCGTCGCTCCATAGCCCTCGTAAATCTTCTGCCCGAATTTCTCGAAATAGGTCTGCTCCACTTCTTCCGTCAGCTTCTCCGCGCCTGCCACCAGCAGCCGCGTGCGCCGGAAGTCATAGGGATGCGCGCGCTTCGCGTAATGCTTGAGAAACGTCGGCGTCGCAAACATCACAGTGGCATCGCGGTCGTAGTAAAGCTCCGGAATCACCGCGTAGTGCAGCGGCGTCGGATAGAGATACACGCGAATTCCGCTCACCACGGGCAGCAGGAATCCGGCCATCAATCCGAAACTGTGGAACACCGGCATGGCCGAGAAAATTTTGTCCGCCGGCGAGACATCCAGCACGGTCAGCGCCTGTTCAATGTCGCTCAGGATGGACCAGTGGCTCAATACGACGCCCTTCGGCTTGCCCTCGCTGCCTGAAGTGAACAGCACCGCCGCCGGCTCCTCCGGCGCCGCGTGCAGCGCAGCCTTCCGCGGGAAACGCAGCGCAAACAGCAGCAGCCACAGCTTGTCGGCGGGCGTCAGCCGGGCGCGCAGGTCTTCGAGCAGCACGACGTTCGCACCTTCCAGCCGCGCAACCGTTTCGTCGAGCTTCGCCCGCTCGAGGAACGTCCGCGACGTGATCACGGTTTTCACCTGCGCCGCGCGCATCGCGCTCTGCATCCCCTCGAGCCCCGCCGTGAAGTTCAGCATCGCGGGAACGCGCCGCCGGCTCATCAGACCCAGCACAAGAGCGAGCGTCGCCGCAGCGTTCGGCATCAGGACGCCCACGGCCTCGCCCTCGGCGGTGAACTTCGCTGTCAGCCGGCCCAGGGCGAGGGCGCCGCGCAAAAGCCGTCCGTAGGTCATCCGTGTACCGCCCGCGTCCTCCACCATGCCGCGGCCGCGGCCAAAGACGTCCACGGCTTCCAGAAAGGCTTCAAACAGGCTCCGCTTCGGCTTCGCCAGGCACATCGACCTCTGCAGCAGCCGCCGCATCGCTTCGCTCGCCGCGCGCCGCCGCTCGCGCCCTGTGCGCCCTTCCGGCATCCGGATGACCTGCGGCTCGAACCACGTCACCCGGATCTTCGGAAGCCACGCCAGCGGATAGTCGCCGCGCATCCGCGTGAAGCCGCGGGCGCGCGCCGCCCCGTCGATCACGGCCACCGTCACCGGAGCTTCGGTCTTCGCCGCGATGAACGCGGGTCCGTCGTAGATTTTCATCAGCGCGCCGGTCACCGTGACACGGCCTTCGGGAAAGATGACCACCTGCCTTCCGCGCTCGAGCGCCGCCATCGCCTCTTTCACGCCCAGCGGTCTGGTGACGTCGATGACGATGTAATCCGCCGCCTTCAGCAGGAAGCGGAACACCCACTGCTCCATCACCTGCGTATGAACCAGCCAGAGCGCGTCGCGCGGCAGCATCGACCAGAGGATCGGCGCATCCAGAAACGACTGGTGATTGGCGATCACCAGCCCTCGGCCGCTGCGCGGCGGCTGCCCATGCACCTCGAGCCGGTACAGCAGACGCAGCAGCAGGCGGATCAGCAGTTGCAGCATCGCTCCTCGATGGCGCGGATTTCGCACCGCGTTACCGCAAGTGTACGACACGCCGGACAGCCCCGATACAATCGAGAGGTGGCCGCACTGCACATGACGCCGGAAGGCTCCCGCCGCTTCGCCGGACGCTTCGCCGAGGCTCTGGACAACGGTTTCTACCGTCTTGCCCAGGGTTGCCTGCTGTCTTCCATCGGAATCGGCACGTATCTCGGCGAACCGACCGAAGAAGACGACGCCCGCTACACGGCGGCTGTCGAAGCCGCCGTCCGGAAAGGCGTCAACGTCATCGACACCGCGATCAATTACCGGCATCAGCGTTCCGAGCGCTCCATCGGCGCGGCTCTGAAAACGCTGTTCGGGCAGGGCGCCGCCGCGCGCGACGAGCTCCTCGTCTGCACGAAAGCGGGCTTCCTTACGCCAGGCGCCATTCCCGAGGGCATCCTCGATTCACCCGAAGTTGCAGGCCGCATGCACTGCATGGCGCCCGCCTTTCTGGAAGATCAGATTGCGCGCAGCCTCTCGAATCTCGGTCTGGAGACGATCGACGTTTTCTATCTGCACAATCCGGAGACGCAGCTTCGCTTCGTTCCGCGCGCCGTCTTCGAAGACCGCCTCCGCGCCGCGTTCGCCACGCTCGAGCGCCTGTGCCGCGAGGGCCGCATCGCCGCATACGGCATCGCCACCTGGGACGGGCTCCGGCTGCGTCAGGACTCTGATCTCCGCCTCAGCCTGCCGCGCGTAGCTGAAATCGCGCGCGAAGCCGCGGGCGAAGACTGCCATTTCCGCTTCGTGCAGCTTCCCTTCAATCTCGCCATGCCCGAGGCCTTCACGCGGGCGCATCAGGGCGAGCCGCCGAACCACGCCACGCTGCTCGAGCTCGCCGCGCGTCTCGGCGTGACCGTCGTCGCCAGCGCGCCATTGTTGCAGGCCCGGCTCGCATCGTCCCTGCCGGGGCGCGTGCGCGACGCCTTCCCCGAGTGCTGGACCGACGCCCAGCGGGCGCTGCAGTTCGCGCGGTCCGCGCCCGGCATCACCACTGCGCTCGCCGGCATGAGCTCGCTCGGGCACGTCGAAGAGAACCTCGCCCTCAGCACCGTGCCGCCGGCGACGCTGGAGCGCTGGCTCTCGCTGTTTGAAACGGAAGCATGACGCCCGCCGTCCGCATCGAGCCGCCCTTCGATCTCTCGCTGGCGCCCGATGCGCCGGCCGTGTTCGTCATCCATCTGCGCGAGGGCGAGCCTTACGTCAGCCGCACGCGCCGGTTGCGCCGCCGCCTGCGCCGCCTGCTCTCGCCGTCGGGCATCGCCGGCCGCGCTCTTCGTCTTGGAGAACTCGCCACCGCCGTCGAATACGAACTCGCCCCGTCGAACCTCGCCGCCCTGCTCCGCCACTACGAACTGCTGAACCTGCACTCGCCCGAAGGCGCCGCCCGCCGCCTGCGCCTGCGCCCGGCCGTATTCGTCAAGGTGCTGCTGTCCAATCCGTGGCCCCGCACATCGGTCTCCACGCGCCTCAGCCGCGGATCGTCTTTCTGCTTCGGCCCGTTTCAGAACAGGACGGCGGCATCACGTTTTGAACAGGAAGTGCTCGATCTGTTTCAGATCCGGCGCTGCCTGGAAGACCTGGTTCCCGCGCCGGACCACCCCGGCTGCATCTACGGCGAAATGGGCAAATGCCTGCGGCCCTGCCAGGAAGCCGTCTCCCGTGAAGAATATTCAGCGGAAGCCGCGCGGCTGGTCCGGTTTCTGGAAACGCGCGGGCGCAGCCTGCTGGAGTCCGCCGCCGCCGCCCGCGACCGCGCCAGCGAGGAGCTCGACTTCGAACAGGCCAGCCGCTGGCACGAGCGCTGGCTCCGGATCCGCGAGGCTGCTTCGCTGTGCGGAGATCTGGCGGCCCCGCTCGACCGGCTGTCCGGCGCAGCAGTGCTGCCGTCGCCCGCACCCGGCGTGCTGCACATCGCCGTCATGCTCTCCGGCGCGTGGCTGCCGCTGTGCGAGTTTCCGGTCTCGGCGACGGGACAGTCGCTCAGCCTCGACTCGCGCCTGCGCTCCCTCTTCACGTCGCTCGCGCCGCCCCGTCTGACGCTCGCGCAGCGCTCCGAGCACATCGCCCTGCTCGCCCAGTGGTATTTCGGCGCTGCGCGCGACGCCGAGTGGCGGCCCTTTTCGTCGCCCGAAGACATCCCCTACCGCGCCCTGGTGCGCGACATTTCACGGACCGCCGCGCGCGCGCAGGGCCGGCTGTTCGAGCCCTGAGTTGGCTCGCCTGCTGCGGCGTGTCACACTATGTCTGAAGGGTGGACACCCGCCCCCCTGATCCCAGGAGGTCATCGGCCCGTGGCATTGAAACCCCAGTCCTCCCCTGCATCCCCCACAGGCAACTCCTCCTTTCCCGTCTACGCCATTGTCATCGTCGCCGTTCTCGCTCTCGCCGGAGCCGCTGTCTGGTGGTTCGTCCTGCGCACTCCTCCGAAACCTCCCGAGCCGCCCCCGCTGACGGAAGAGGCGCGCGAGTATGTCCGGAACGGCTATCTGGCGCTTTCGGACGTCGAGATGAAGGCTGCCGAGAATTACATGATGACCACGCTGGTCGAAATCACGGGCAACATCACGAACAAGGGTCCGCGATCGATCGCCGTGGTGGAACTGAACTGCATCTTCTATGACCCTTACGGACAGGTCGTGCTCCGCGAGCGCGTCCCGATCGTCCGCCGGGTGAAGGGCAAGCCGTTCCAGCCCGGAGAAACGCGCCCCTTCCGGCTGCCCTTCGACAACATTCCATCGGGCTGGAACCAAGTGCTGCCGCAGCTCGTCATTGCGCGGATCGACTTCGAAAACTGAGGCCATGCCGCGCATCCTGCTCATCGAAGACGACCCCGATCAGCGCGTCCTGCGCACGCTCCTGCTCGAGTCGCGCGGGCATCAGGTGCACCCGGCCAGCTGCGCGGAGGAAGCCCTGCAACAGCTTTCCGCTGCGGACACGCTGCCGGACTGCGTGCTGATGGACCTCCGCCTGCCGCGCACGGAGGACGGACGCCGCCTCATCCGCGCGCTGCACGAGCAGCACCCCGGTCTGCCGGTCATCGTGCTGACCGGCGCTGCCGGCTTCGAGTCGTCGCCGGAGCGCGCCCTGGTGCGCGAGGTACTGAGGAAGCCCGTCCGGACAGAACGGCTTCTCAACGCGCTCTCGCGGCTCGCGTCCATCCTGATGGCGTGCTGGCTCGCGCTGCCCGCTCTCGCGCAGCAGCGCAGCTTCCCGTTCACTCTGGCGGGCGCGGCTGAAGCCGTCGCCGAGCTGGAGCTGTCCTCTCCGTCCTCCGACTGGGGCTCGGCCGGCCGCGAAGCCGCCGTGGCCGCCATCGGGCTGGATGGCGAAACAAAACATCATGTTCTTGTTTTCGGCGAGAAGGACTCGCGGCGCTACACCGTCTTTCTCGGACCGCTGGCGCCCGGGCCGCACACGCTCACCGTGGAGCGCGATGCGCGCCACTCGGCAAAAGGCTCGGAGCTGGTGATCGGCGATGCCCGCATCCGGCCGCTGGCGCCCGGCGATCCCCTGTACGAACCCGTGCGTCACGCGCCCGTGCTGTTCGCCCGCGCTGACACGGTCGGCCGCTTCAGCGACGCGCTGCTGCTCGTCTATTGCAGGCGCGGGCGAGACGCCCGCGGTCCATGGCTTGAATACACGGCCGTGTTTTCGAATGAAGACGGCGGCACTTCGACGCGCGACCTGATGGCGCGGTGGGGCCGCACGACCGACATCGAATACGTCTACCGCGTCTGGCTCGACGCTGAAGGACGCCCCGCGCGCACTCTCATCCAGACCCGCGAGCACCAGGATGTTCCTTACGACGGCCCGTACTTCGGGCTTCATCCGATGCTGGCGCCGGTCACCGACAACAACATGGTCGAGCCCGTCGCGGGCGATGCGCCTCCGCTGCGGTTCCAGCTCGCGCCCATGCTCGCCGATCTCGCCGGCGGCTCCCGCGAGCTTGTCATGGACAGCGAGCCGTTCACCTACGAGATCGCCTGCAAGGAGATCCGGCGCGAGGGCAAGATCCGCGCGCCCGGCCAGTGGATCGACGGAGAGAAGATCGCCGACCCCCGCCGCTATTTCGTCGCTGAATTCCGTGCGGAAACGCCGAATGCCGCTGTCCAGATTCTGTACCGGTTCCGCGGCGAAAGCCTCTGGCGCGGCTCTTCTCTCGGGATCGCCAAAAACTTCATCGAGCGCGACGGCTGGGTCCGCACCGCGGCCGAGCTGCCCGAAGGCCGCGATTTCTCCGAAATCGGCGAATTCGCTTTTCAGTGCCTCTCCCGGCGCGACCTTGAAAGGCAGCCGGTGCCGAAGAACGGCAGCTGCCGCATCGTGCGTCTGGGGAAATTTCTGACGTTCGACTCACGCTGCCGCCCTGTTGACGCCGCCGCAGCCCCTGCCATCCCGGAGAAGGGCTGGCAGCTCAACGTGGGAGAAATGGTCTCGTTCCGCCATGACTAACGCCATGGATATCGCCCGTCTCCATGACCGTCTGAAAGCCGAAGGCAAGCTGTCTCTTCAGGTGCGCATCGTCCCCCGCAGCCCGCGAACCGAGTGGGCCGGGTTCCTCGAAAGCGGCGACTGGAAAATCAAAGTCGCCGCGCCTCCTGAACGAGGCAAAGCGAACGAAGAACTCATCCGTTTCCTCGCCGCCGAATTCGGCGTCTCGCGCGAGTCGATTGAAATCGTCGCCGGCGCCACGAGCCACCACAAACTGATCCGCATCACGCCCCGCTGCTGAGCACGGGGAAACCCGCACTCCCGGGCTTTACCAGGGAACCCGTTCCCGGTCCCGGAAGAAACCGCCCGTCGGCCCATCCTCCGGCAGCGTTGCCAGCCACACGGCCGTCTCTGCTCCCTCCTCGGGCGTGCGCGGCGCGTCTGGACCGCCCATCCGCGTCCGCACCCAGTCCGGGCACATCGCATTCACCTTGATGAACGGCGGAAGCTCGATCGCAAGACGCACAGTCATCGCGTTCAGCGCGGCCTTTGTCACGCCGTACAGCCCTTGCCCGCCCATGCCCTCTCCGAACGACCCCCACCCTGAGGACACATTCACGATCCGCCCGTAGCGCCGTCCGATCATGCCGGGCACAGCGAGCCGCACCAGCCGCAGCGGTCCGGTGATATGAACCGCAATCGATTCCGCGATCTCGCTGTCTGCCAGTTCCAGCATCGGCTTCTCGTGCAAGACGCCTGCGTTGTTCACGAGAATTTCAACCTGCCGGCCGGTTGATTCGATGTCTCGCATCGCGTCCAAGATGCTCTCCGCATCGCACAAGTCGAGCCGCACACTGTTAGCCTTCCATCCCTGCCGCCGCAGGGACTCGGCAGCCTCCTCTCCCGCCTTCACATCGCGCGCCCCCAGAAACACGAAATGCCCCAGCCCTGCCAGCCCCTGCGCGATCGCCAGCCCGATCCCGCGGTTAGCCCCCGTCACCAGCGCCGTTCTCTGAGCTTCGCTCCCCATGTTCCCTCCCACGCGGCCCCTCACGGCCGCAGCAGAGCCTTGATCGCGCGCCGCTCGTCCATCGCGCGGTAGGCCTCGGAAACCTGTTCCAGTGGCAGCTCCAGATCGAACACCTTGCCCGGCTGAATCTCTTCGCGCACCACCAGATCGATCAGCTTCGGCAAGTACCGCCGCACCGGCGCCGGCCCTCCGTGCAGATGCACATGCGAGAAGAATAGATGCCACCCGTCCAGGCTCACCCCGTGCGGCACGCCCACGAACGACACATGCCCTCCAGGACGCGCGCAGTTGATCGCCTGCATCATCGCCTCCTGCGTCCCCACGCACTCGAGCACCGAGTCCGCCCCCACCCCCTGCGTCATCTCCTTGATCCGCGCCACGCCCTCATCGCCCCGCTCCGCCACGATGTCCGTCGCCCCGAACTCCCGCGCCAGCCGCTGCCGCGCCTCGTGCCGGCTCATCACAATGATCCGCTCCGCGCCCATCACGCGCGCCGACAGCGCCCCCAGCAGCCCCACCGCCCCGTCGCCCACCACGACCACCGTCGCTCCTGGCTTTACATTCGCCGCATCCGCCGCGAACCACCCCGTGCCCAGCACGTCCGAGCACGCCAGCAGACTCGGAATCAGATCCGCGGACGGCGCCTCTGGCAACGCCACCAGCGTTCCGTCCGCCAGCGGCACCCGCAGATACGGCGCCTGCGCCCGCGTCATGAACTCGCGCCGCATGCACGAGGAGTGGTAGCCGAGCTGGCAGTGCGGGCACGTATTGTCCGACGCGGCGAAGGACCCCACCACGAACTGCCCCGGCCGCACGCCGCGCACCTCCCGGCCCACCTCTTCCACAAACCCGCAGTACTCATGCCCCATCGGCGTCGGCCCCGCCACAGGCTGCAAGCCGCGGTACGGCCACAGATCCGAGCCGCACACGCACGTCGCCGGCAGCCGGATCAGGGCGTCCGTCGCCTGCTCGATCCGCGGATCCTCCACCGTTTCAAAACGGATGTCCTTAGGCCCATGCAATACGGTCGCTCTCATTCGCTCATTTCTCCTGTCTGGTTCCGGCGAAATCCGCCGGTCACGGTTCCCTGCTCCCCTTCGCGCTCCCGCGGATGCGGCTCGCGTCAGCGCCCGCGCCCGGCGTCATCAGGTAACTGCCCACCCAGTCGATTGAATCGCGGCGCTGCTTCGCCGGCTGCGCCGCCACGAAATTCTCCGCCTTGTCCGGTCCCGATGGGTCTTTCGCGGGATCAGGCCCCGTGTACCGCGCCTCCAGCGGATACCGGAACACCGGACGCCGCCGCGCGGCTTTCGTCACGGGGTTCTGATCTCGCGCTACAACCGCCTCCGGCGCCTGCCCCCGCTCCACCCACTTCACCAGTTGCTGCAGCATCTCCGAAGTGTCCGGCGTCGGACCGCCGGAACAGTGGCTCATCCCCGGAACCATGAACAGCCGGACAAACCGGTCCGCCGGCTCCTGCCCGCCCATCGCGCGCCGCACGGCGTCGTAGTACATGAGCACTTTCGACGGAGTTACTCCCCAGTCCTCCCACCCCGAATACAGCATCAGTTTGCCCCCGGCGTCGCGGAACGCGCGCAGGTCCGGATCCAGCGGCTCGTAGTACTTCGCCTGCAGCGCCATGCGCTCGAACTCTTCCACCGTGAGCTGCACCTGGCTGAATGGCTTGCCCTGTCCGAGCGGAAAGCTGAACCACCGCGCCGTGTTGTCGCCCCATCGCCACGCGGCGGGCACAGAAAGCCCGCCCGGCCCCGCCACAGGGATCCAGAACCCTCTCCACGTCAGCTCCGACCCCCGCGGCAGCACGCGCGGATCCAGCCGCCGCCCCTGCACATCGAAATTGCCCGCGTACAGTGAACGAACCACTCTCACCTGTGCCGCCGTCAGGCAATCCGGCCCGTCTCCGCCCTTGCATTCGATCGACGCCGGATCAAAATCGCAGTCCCGCGGATCGCCGATCAGTCCGTCTCCCCAGACGCCGTCGTTGGCGTCGCAGGCGCGGATCACGGCTGCGTGCAGCGGCGCCAGCTTGTCCGCCGTCAGAATCGGGCGTCCCTGCGCGTCCGTGTTCGTCCGCAGCACCCACGCCATGAACAGCGGATTGAACGTCTGCAGCTGCGCCGGCGCGCCCGCCAGAATTCCGTCAAAATCCCGCGGATACCGTTGCGCCTCCATCAGCCCCTCGCGCCCGCCCGCCGAGCAGCCCATCCAGTATGATTTCGCCGGCGGCCGCCCGTAGTACGCAGCGAGAATCGCCTTTGCCGCCACCGCCACCACGTGCACGGCGCGGTAGCCGTAATCGATCCGCGCCTGCTCGTCGAGCCCTGCCCAGAGCGCGTCTTCCATCGTTGCCGCATCGTGCCCGTCGTTGGTCGCCGCCACGGCGAAGTCGCCTCCCATCTCCTCCCCGCAGGCGGGAAACACAGGCGGCCTCAGCACGCCGCACAATCCGCCGCAGCCATGTTGCAGATACCGCCCGTTCCAGTTCTTCACCGGCATCCGCAGCATGAATTTGATCTGCGGCTGTACATATCCGCTGACTTCACAGAATTCGGGTTGATTCCCTGAGGCGGACGCGATTCTCGCCGATGTGATCCGCGCCGGAGCTTCAGGGATTTCCTGAAAGTCGGGGACTTCTGTTACGCCCGGCAGTCCGTTTTGCGCAAGCAAGGAACATTCCACCCGTGCCGCTATGCCCGTTGCCGGCTGGATTCCAGCGGCAGCCGCTTCCGGGCGCGAAGCGGGATGCAGGGCGGCTGGTGCCGCCACCAGCAACGACGCGGCGGCAACTCGTGCTGGAAGAAACGCAATGCGGAGATTCATTGATTCCCTCCTGCGGCCAATCCGGCTGTGCTGACCCGCGGCTCCGCGTCCCGGCGGCCGTGGGTGGAACAGGCGCGGCACGGGCGGCCCGCGAGCCTGAAGGATCGCACGCCCATAGACTACCTTCCCAACTCCCGGCAACGTTTCCCTGTTAGTGTCAATTTCTTGCCTGATCCTGCCTCGCGCGGCGCGGCGCTGGCTGTCACCCGCACACCGATTGCGGCGAGTGCAGCACGCCGGAAGCGTTGCAAGGCGCCGCGCGCGGGGCGCTGGATCCGTGCACAGCGCCCCCGTGATTCACGCCGGATCCGTGCGAAACAAGCGGCCCACGGCAGCGCTGCAGCGCGGCACAACGCGCGGCCTCCTCCCGCCGCCCGGGGAGACTTCGGACTCTGCACTTCACTGCGTTGCCAGCCCGCTCTCTCAGAAAACGAGCTTCAGCCCGAACTGGATCTGGCGCGGCGAGTTCGCCTGCGTCGTCACGAAGCCGAACGAGCCGCTCGTCACCGTCGTGTTCGGCCCGCCGAACTGCACGCGGTTCAGTGCGTTGAACGCCTCCGCGCGGAATTGCAGGTTCAAGCCCTCGCGGATCGCAAACACCTTGAACAGCGAGAAATCGAGGTTGTTCGTGTAGTGCGTGAAAATGTCCGGCACCCGGGTGCCCAGATTGCCGAACGTGAAGGGCGCAGGCTGCGAAAACACCGAGGTATCGAACCAGCGGTTCAGGCGGTCGTGCGCGCGGCCCGAGAGGGCGCCCGATCTGCCATTATTGTTCGCCCGCGCCGCCATCGTCGCCAGCCCGATCGTGTTGTTCGCGCTGATCGAAATCGTGCTGCCGGACTGCACGGTGAGAATGCCATTCATCTGCCAGCCGCCCAGCAGCCACTGCCCCGGCGTGTTCAGGTTCGCCAGAAAACGCCGGCCGCGGCCGAAGGGAAGCTCGTAGATGCCGGAAAAGACCAACCGGTGCGGGAAGTGCACGTCGCTGACGGACTTGGAAATGCTGATGTCGTAGCTGTTCATGTGGCTCTCGCCGCTGGCGATCGCTTTGGCAAAGGTGTAGTTGCCCTCAAAGCTCATGCCGTTGGCGAAACGTTTCGAGAACGTCGTCTGCAACGCGTGGTAGCTTGTGTTGCCGCCATTCGAAAACAGCGGCAGTACGTCCGTGAACTGCGGGAACGGCCGCAAGAGCTGCGATAGCGCCACCGTGCGGCTGGCCAGCACGCCGCCGAGCCCGCGGCCGAAAAACGGATTCGGCACTTGCTGGTTCAGTTGATTTCCCAGCGAAAGGTAGCTCGGATGGATCTGGTTCAACGTGAAGCCGCCCTCGCCCCCGCGCGACTGCTGGCGCCCGCCGTTGCCCACATAAGCGGCTTCAAACAGAATCGCGCCCGGCAGCTCCCGCTGCACGGTGAAATTCCATTGCAGCGTGTACGGCGTCACCTGGTTCCGCAGCGGCGCTTCCAGACGCCCGCCAACTGCGGTCAGCAGGCCATCGGAAGCGCCCGGCAGCGGCCGGAACCCTTCCGGGAACGGATTGCGCAGGTAATTGTACGGCGTCAACCCGTTGTCGAGACTCGTCACCCAAAGATACTCGTTGCGGAAACCGTAAGGGCCCACGGTCCCCTGTGCAGCCATCGTCGAGGGTCCGAACAACTGCGCGAACCCGCTCCGGATCACCGTCTTCGCATTAAGCTGATACGCCAGGCCCACGCGCGGCGCGATGTTGTTCCAGTCGCCGTCATACTGCCGCCGCGGATTGCCGTCCACTCCCACGAACTTCAAGCCCCCGGTGAGGTTCGCATAGCCCGGCGTGTTGTTCAGCGGCGACGGAACATCCGGATCGAACCAGTTCATGCGGTTGTAGCGCTCCGTGCGCGGCACGTCGAAGTCGTATCGGACGCCGAGATTCAGCGTCAGCTTGCTGGTGAGCCGCCAGTCGTCCTGGATGTAAAAGCCGTGATATGTGGATGCCGAGGCCACGTTCTTCCAGCCTTGCAGCAGGTTGCCCGCCGAGCCTGCCCCCAACAGGAAACTGGCGAACCCGTATCCTGCCGTGGCCGATGCAGCCACCGGGTTCGGACCCTGCGTAAAGCCCGCGGTGAAGCTGAATGCGCCGGCGTTCCGCGCCTCCCACACATTGATCAGCAGGAGCCGCCCTTCGTAGCCCATTTTCACCGTGTGCTTTCCCGAGATGCGCGTTACATTGGAAACCAGGCTCCACGAGTTGAAGCCCGACTGCCGGTGATCCCCGCCGCCCAGCGACCGCTGCCCTGCAACGCTGATGGCAGGAAACATCATCCGGTCGACTGTCGTGTCGATCGCTGCGGGCAGCCCGAGAGAAGAGGGCCGGAAGCCCAGCCCCGTGTTCTCGTAGAGAAACTTGTTGCGGGCGAAGCCGAGACGCGCGCTCCAGATCGTCGAAGGGCTGAGGCTGTTGGTATAGTCCACGACTACGTTCGTACCCCAATCGTTCAAGTTGATCCGCCCCTCAGCAATGGCCGTCTCGCCCGGAAACAGCACCGGCGGACCGTCGAAAGACCTGCGGTACGAGTACCGCCCGAAGAGCCGCTGCCGGCTTGTCAGATTGCGGTCGATCCGCACGTCGAAATTGTCTGTATCCACGGCCGCCGAACCGGAATTATAGAAATTCTGCTGGCCCGTTCCCGGAATGCCGGGTTGATTCGGCTCCGGCCAGTACCGGATGATGTTGCGGCTGACGGGATCAAATCGATCCCCTGGAATCCGGTTGCCCGGGAATGGATCCCGGATCGATCCGCTGCCTGCCGGGTTCGGCCGGGTGGTCAAGGGATCAAAGATTACGATTGGACGGTCCACGCCCGCGCGCGTCTGCGAAAAGTCGCCCGCCCTCTCCAGAGCCGTCGGCACGGTCGTCAACGTCTCCCGGAAGCTCCGCTGCCGCAGCGCCTCGAACGATGTCATGAAAAACGTTTTGTCTCTCTGCAACGGCCCGGAAAAAACGCCGCCGAACTGGTTGCGCTTGAAGCTGGCCAGCGGAATGCCGCGCCCGTTGTTAAAGAAATTGTTTGCGTCCAGCTTGGAATTCCGCAGAAAGTTATACGCACTTCCGTGGAAATCATTCGTCCCGGACTTGTACACCAGGTTCAAAACACTGCCCAGCGACCGCCCGAACTCGGCTGAATAATTCTGCGCCTGAACCTTGAATTCTTCGACGGCGTCCACGGAAGGAAACACCGAAATCCCGTGAAATCCGTTCACCGTCGGAAACGCCGCCGTCACGCCGTCGATCAGCGTGTCCATCAGCCCGCCGCGCACGCCGTTCACCGAGTAGCCCACCTGATTGTGCGAGTTCCCGATGCTGCCCGCCACGCCCGGCGTCAGCCGGATCAGCTCGTACACGTTGCGCGTATTCAGCGGAAGCTCCCGGATCCGCTTGTTGTCCACTACCTTCCCGATGGATCTGGCCGTCGTCTCGATTACGGCTGCGTCCGCCGTCACTTCGATCCGCTCGGTCACTTCTCCCACCGTCAAAACAACATCCACCCGCGCCTGCTGGTTCACCTGAAGACGGATGCCTTCCTGCCGGTACGCCTTGAATCCGGAGGCGTTCACCTCGATCACATAACTGCCCACAGGCAGCAGAGGCAGCGTATAGGCGCCTTCCTCGTTCGAGACCGCCTCGCTCACCGCGTTGGTGCCCGCGTTGCGCGCCACAACTCTCGCCTTGGGCACAACGCTTCCCGTTGCATCGTGGATGACTCCGAGGATCGTCCCGGTTGCCGATTGTCCGAACAACGCACCCGGCGGCACGCATGCCGCCATCAAGAGCCACAAGCACAATCTCCGCGTCATGGCTGGAGATTATATACCGGCGGATTGGTCGGCTCGTGAATCCCGCGTCACAATTCGGTGAGAAAGGACTGGGGCCGCCACCCGTTCCTCAATGATCCGTTCGGAGCTCTCCATCGAGCTCCGCACCGCCTGCCGGCGTCACGCGGAGGGATGTCCGAAAAGAAAAAGGGCCGCTGCCGCCAGCGGCCCTCTTTCGATGCGCTGCTAGACTAATTCCGCCGCTTCAGGGTCGGACGCTCGTCCGGATCTTCGGTCTTCTTGCCGTCGCCTTCCACCGGCTCCGTGCCCGCGCCCGGCGCTTTCTTCAGCCGCGGGCGGTTCGGATCATCATTCGGTCCCAGCTTCCGCCGGTTGCTCATCGCGATGATCCGCTCCTTCACCTCCTCAAACTCGGAGGTCGTGATCACGTACTCGGGGCGCTCCTTCAGCAGCTCGGCAATGTTCTTCTGGGCTTCCTCGATCCGGTCCGCGGTCGGAGGATGGCTGCGGAAGGCCTTGGAGATCGTTCCGGGCTTGCGCTTCTCGAGCGACTCCAGCCTTTCGAAGAAGTCCACGAAGCCGTTCGGGTCGTAGCCGGCCTTGTACATGTACTGCAGGCCGAGCAGGTCCGCTTCGCGCTCGAAGGCGCGCGAGAAGGACAGGAAGCCCAGCGGGATCGCCACGGACGCCGCCTGCCGGATGCCGAAGCCGGTCCAGCCGCCCATGAAGATCAGCGGAATCGTCGCGAGGTTCGCCAGGTTGCCGCGCGTGGCCTGCCGCGTGCCATGCCGCGCCGCGATGTGCGCGATCTCATGACCCATCACGCCCGCTAGCTCGGACTCGTTCTCGGCCAGGGTGATCAATCCGGTGTTCACGTAGAAGAACCCGCCCGGCAGCGCCATCGCGTTGGGCTCTTCGGTGTCGATCACCTTGATCGTCACCGGCACCTTGGCATCGGAGTTCCGCACGAGGTTCTGACCCACGCGGTTGACGTACTCGGCAATGATCGGGTCGTCGACGATTTTGGCCACCCGCTCGATCTCCATCGCGAAGGCTTTGCCCATCGCGATCTCTTTTTCGATCGAGTACCAGTTCAGCCCCTTGCCGACGTCCCGCTCGCCGATGGCGTCGGGGTCTTTCTTCTTGTCCTTGATGACCTTCTGCTTCTGCTGCTTCTGGTCTTTGGACTGTTCAGTCGACTCCTGAGCCCGCACCGGCGGCGCAAACGACGCCACGGCCAGGGCGAGTATCGCGGCCAGGATTGTACGCTTCATGGGCCCGTCCCCTCACTTAAGACTAACGTACATTGAAATGGATGGGTTACGACAATCCGGCGACGCAAGAGATCTGGCGCGCGTGGCGGCACGAGTTCCCGGTTACGAAAAACCTCGTTTATATGAACCACGCCGCCGTCGCTCCCCTGCCCCGGCGGTCGGCCGAAGCCATGCAGCGCATGGCGCAGGACGCGCTCGATTACGGCGCCCTGCACTACCCGGACTGGATGGACGCCGTCGATGGCGTCAAGCGCGCCGCAGCCCGCCTGATCCACGCCGAGCCCGCGGAAATCGCCACCGTCAAGAACACCAGCGAGGGCATTGCAACCGTCGCTCTTGGCATCGACTGGCGCCCCGGCGACCGCATCGTCGCCTTCCGGGAGGAGTTCCCCGCCAACTTTTACATCTGGAAGAAGCTGGAGCAGTGGAAGGGCGTCCGGGTGGAATGGCTCAGCTGCATGGCGCCGCTGGAAGAGATCGACCGCGCCGCCCGCGGCGCGCGGCTCCTTTCCATCAGCTTCGTCCAGTATCTCAGCGGCTACCGCGCCAACCTCGAAGCCATCGGCGAGATCTGCGCGCGGCACGGCGTCTTCTTCTTCGTGGACGCCATTCAGGGCCTTGGCGCTTTCCCCCTCGACGTCCGCAAGGCCCGCATCCACGCCCTCTCGGCCGACGGCCACAAATGGCTCCTCGGTCCCGAGGGCTGCGGCATTCTCTACATTCAGCGCGACATGCAGGACCTGATCGAGCCCGTCGAATTCGGCTGGACCAACGTCGCCGGCTGGCAGGACTACTCCTCCCGCGACATGACCCTGCGGAGCGACGCCGGCCGTTACGAGCCCGGCACGCTGAACGTCATCGGCTGCTTCGGCCTTCGAGCCTCGATCGAATTGCTGCTGGAGGCGGGCATCGACAACATCGCCCCGCATGTCCTGCACCTTGCGCGCCTCCTCGCCGGATGGGCGAAAGAAAAGCGCTACGAAGTGATGTTCGACCCCACGCCGGACCACGGCTCCGGCATTGTCTCCATCCGCAAGGAGGGCGTCGACGCGCGTTGGCTGTGGACGCGCCTCCGCGATTCGGGCATCATCGCCGCCCCGCGCCAGGGCTGGCTGCGGCTCAGTCCGCACTTTTATCTTTCGCCTGACGATGCCGCTCAGGCGGCCGAACTGCTCCCCTAGCGCCTGCTGTCGGGGCCGGGGAAGGTCTGAGATCGTCTATAACTGATTGATTACATTATTTGTCACTGCATAGTGACAAACGGTGAAGCATATGCCACGATAGACAGTGGAGGGTGTTTCCGATGCTGAATTCCGGTCGTTGGGCAGTGGCGGTTCTGATCCTCTCATTTGCTGCATGCGGAAAGCGGACCGCACAGGCGCCGGAGCCGGTGGCCGCCGTGCAGGTTCGGGAGGCGGCGAAAATCGAGCGGGCCGAAGTGATCCGGGTTGGCGGCAACGTGGAGGCTTACGAATCCTCCGAAGTCGGCTTCCAGGTGGCTGGGCGCATCCGCCGCGTGCTGGTCGAGGAGGGGCAGGTCGTCCGCCAGGGGCAGCTGCTGGCGGAACTCGACCCCACCGACTATTCGCTCGGCGCGGAGATTGCGGAAGGCGAAGCGGCGGCTGCGCGGGCGATGGCCGAGAAAGCCCGCGCCGGGGCGCGCAGACAGGAGCTTGAGCAGGCCCGCGCCGCTTACGAGCAGGCCGAGGACGAGTACCGGCGCATGAAAATCCTGTTCGAGCGGAAGAGCCTTGCGCCGAACGACTTCAAGAAAATCGAAACGCACTGGCAGGTGGCGAAGCAGCGGTACGAGGAAGCCCTGGAAGGCGCGCGCCGCGAAGACCGCGAGGCCGCGGAGGCCAAGGCCCGGCAGGCCGAAGCCAACGCGCGGCTCAATCGCAAGCGCGTCGAGGACACGCAGCTCCGCGCGCCCATTTCCGGCGTCGTGGCCCGGCGGCTGGCCGACACGGGCGAGATGATCGCCGCCGGGATGCCCGTGGTGGCGCTGATGCAGCTCCACCCGGCGCGCGTCCGAGCGGGCGTGCCGGAAGCGGAAATCGGGAAGGTCAGGATCGGGCAGACCGCGCGCGTCCGCATTCCTTCTCTTGGCGGGCGCGAATTTCCCGCAAAAGTCGAACTCGTTGGTTTCGCTGCGGAGCCGCAGTCGCGGACCTTCCCGGTGCGGCTGCTGGCGCCGAACCCCGCGCTGGAACTGCGCGCCGGCATGATCGCCGAAGCCGAGATTGAGACCGACTCGCGCGTCCCGGTGCGCACCGTTCCCGCGGAAGCCGTCTGGCGCGATCCGCAGGGCGCCACGCACGTCTACGTCTACTCGCCCCAGAGCGGACGCGTTCATGCGCGGCGCGTCCGCACCGGCCGCGGGGCTGGCCGCGAGGTCGAGATCGCGGAGGGGCTTGGCGATGGCGACCTGGTCGTTGTGGGCGGCCAGCACAAGGTCAAAGACGGCATGCGCGTCCAGGCGGAGGTGCTGCGATGAACCCCGTCAAGTCCGCCCTCCGGTACCCGCAGGTCACGCTGCTTCTCACGGCCGCCGTCCTCGCCACCGGCATCACGTCGCTGCTCACCATGCCGCGGCGCGAAGACCCGAAGATCACCATCCGCACAGGCCTCGTCATCGCCATGTACCCGGGCGCCACCGCCGAGCAGGTCGAAAAGCAGGTCACGCGCAAGATCGAAGACCGGCTCTTCCGTTTCGAGGAAGTCCGCAAGGCGAAGACCTGGTCCACCAGCCGCAGCGACCTCTGCGTCATCCATGTCGAACTCGAAGACCATGTCAAACAGCCCGACGTCTTCTGGTCGAAGCTCCGCCATGCGTTGATCGAGCTCAAGCTCACGGAACTGCCGGAGGGCGTGCAGGGCCCTGTTGTGCGCGACGATTTCGGCGACACGGTCGCGCTGCTGGTGGCCGTGCACGGCAGCCGTTACAGCTACACGGA
>FWPV01004419.1_pt1 | contig 30030 bp, 29 predicted proteins | sample 2228371 | NCBI WGS metagenome assembly FWPV01 (sample SAMEA103939776, study PRJEB20133) | metagenome | reverse complement strand
AGAAACATTATGCCAGCCAAATTCAATTTACAAACTGCCACACCGCGAGATCAATTGCTTGCTTTGGGCAAACAATTGAAGCAATACCGCAAGGCCAACAAATTAAGTGCCGAGGCGGTGGCCACTGCCGCAGGCCTTTCACGAACTACTCTGCACCGGATTGAACTGGGGGAGCCCTCTGTAGCCGCGGGCGCCTATTGGGCTGCTGTGGCCGCACTGGGCTTAAGGTGCGGAATTGTGAGTGCTTGCGATGATAGAACCGCACCGATTCCTGAAGTGATCGCTTTGGGCAACTATCCTCAATTGAAATCGCTTGCCTGGCATGTGCAGGGGGCTGAATCGATTACTCCCCGGCAAGCCTGGGATATTTATGTGCGCAATTGGCGGCATATTGATGAAACGAAAATAACTGCGGATGAACAACAGTTGATCGAGCAACTGCGGGCGAGGTTTGAACCTGGTTCGAAGGACGGTGCCTGAATGTTTAAACGCACACACCACCAGGCAATTGAACAGGTACTTCGCTTGATGAATGCCGACTTGCTGAAAGCACACCAGTGCTACTTTGGCGGAGGTACGGCAATTGCGCTGCGACATGGGGAATACAGGGAGTCAGTGGACATCGATTTGATGGTGTCTGACCTTGCTAGCTACAGGGCCTTGCGTACATTGGTGCGGGAATCTGGAAGCGTGCTGGGGCTTTTCAATGAAAACACAACTTTGATTTCGCAACTTCGAGAAGTGCGTGCAGACCAATACGGCATTCGCACTGCAATTGGACTGGGCCAACACAACATCAAATTTGAAATTGTGCTGGAAGGCCGGATAGAGTTTGAGATGCCCAAACCTACTGATGAAGTGTGCGGGGTTGCCACGCTGAGTGTTGTTGACTTGCTTGCAAGCAAATTGCTGGCGAATTCCGACCGCTGGGCGGATGAAGGTGTGTTCAATCGCGACTTGATTGACCTTGCCATGATGAAGCCGAGTTTTGACGTGTTTGCGAAAGCACTTAGCAAAGCTGAAACTGCCTACGGCCAGAGTATTCAGCAAGACCTTGAAAAAGCAATTGGTAAATTATTGGACAAACCAGACTGGCTGGAAAAGTGCATGCGTGCCATGGGTATGAGTGACACTGCGCCAGCCAGTCTTGTCACTGCAATACTTTCGATTCGCGGTGTATTACGGAAACTCAACGGCATTTGATTTCTTCTTTGAACTCGTCGTATTTGGCCTCTCGCTTCACCTTGCATTCGCCATCGCGATATTCCTCTTTCCAGGGTGCATCGGCCACAGGCGAAAAGCCATCTTCGCACTTCACTTCTTTTTTATATTCATAGGGCTTGAATTCAATTTTGACCAGGCACGGGCCATCCCAATACTCCTGCTTGCTGCGTTCCCAATAGCCATAGTCGCCGCCACCCCAAGCCAAGGCAGGTGCGGTGAAGGCAAAAGCGGTCACGGTTGCGGTTAAGGCGATGAACGGCTTCATGGGTACTACCTCGAGGTGTTTGCAGTGAAGTAGTAACGGGTGGGGCGAAGGGGGAGTTGACGAGTGCTGATTGCGTTATTAGATTTGGACGTTACTTACATCTTGGGATTGACTAATGAAAAAATCACTATCGAATACATGGAGCAGTTGGTTCGAAGGCGAAAAAGTTTCTGAGGACTTTATGGAAGAAAGGGAGCAGGATTTTCCTTCGCTGGAAAAATTTGAAAAACTTGAAGGTGAACTTTCTCTGTTTGATCAAAAGGTCGTATTAGATCAAAAACTATTAAAGCTGGATCAGTAAATTCAATCCGGTTGAATTAGCGCTTTGAAGCAAAAAAGGACTACTCCTCGACAAGCACCTTAAACGACATCGGATCTTTTACCGAAAATCGCCCACCATCCGCATCTACGATTATGTTGTAGCAATCACAATAAACCGCATTTTTAGGCTGCGAGTTTAATACGGCGCCACATTTCAAACATTCATAACTTACGTTCGTCCCCACGGGAGGTGAATCTATGTGAAAACTTTCCATGTGAAGTCTTCTTACCAAAATACACTCCCACTTTATTTAACCGCTCGGAATTTTTCGTCCGATTAGTTCAATTTGACCACTATCAATATATTTTTGAATTGGAAAAGGTAGTTCATGCTGAATACCTCGTCCGGTATTAACATCTTGTAAGAGTGGTCCGTGTACCATCAACCCAAGCAATTCTAATGTAGTCGCCTGAAAGAAATCCTTGATCGCGAAAAAACTCAAACAATTCTGATGGTGACCATTCACGGCCAGCAGAGAAGGCAAAATCACCGTCTCTAAGCTGCTGAAATAACTTCACTCGATCATTCGGATGATCAATTGACAAAATAAAACTCAAAGGACTCTCTTCTTTGAATCCGAGTTGCTTCAAGCAACTCGCGCCTATTTGAGACAACGCTATGACCCTCAAGAAGGAGGAGTTCGCTTCAACAACGTAACCTAAAATTTCAATCATGGTCCAATCTTGATTTGAGTAATCGTTTTTACCTGTGGAACATCAATAGTAGGTATGGAATCTATGACAAGCTCTGGCGCACCTCCCGGCAGATGCATTCCAGGTCCCTCAAAAAATCTATTCCCTTCCAACGGACTTCTTGGCGCCATAGCCTGAATGTTAGTTACTTCTCGAATTTTGAAGCCCCCATCGAGTGATTTAGGTTCTAAACCAAAAGCACTTTCCAACTGCGTTGCCTGACTTTGTGAAATCCCCGAAAGATTATCAAATTCACCAATTACGTCGGATATCCCTTGTCGATCAGTTACAAAGCTACCGTTTCTGCCGATAGTGGGGTACTGATCCCACTCCACCGGGCTGATGTTATAAGCGACGTTACCCTTCAACATTTTCGATTGTCTTACTCTGGCATTAGCCACTCGATCGGAAGCACCATCCTTACAACTCAACCCCCACGGATCCACCCAAGTCATGGGGTTCGGCGCGTACTGATAGGCGTTCATTCCACCCAGCAAACCAATGGGGTCTTGCGTGATGAACTGCCCGCTGTTGGGGTCGTAGTACCGGTGCCTGTTGTAGTGTAGCCCCGTCTCTTCGTCGTAATACTGCCCTTGAAACCGCAGTGGGTTGTCCACTTCGTTCACGTGGGCCAGAGCCAGTGCGCCGTAGGTTTTGAAGGTGCTGGACCACACCACTTCGGCGCGGGCGTTGGTAATTTCTCGCGGAGTGCCGATGTGGTCGGTGTGGTAGTGGTACACCTGCCCGTGTTGCACCAAGGCCAGCGGTTTGAAGCTGAAGGGCTCGAACAAATAAGTGCGGCTGGTGCTGCTCACGCCCTCATTGATTTCACCCAGCAGCACATCACCATTCCAGTAAAAGGTGGTGGTGCCCTGCTCAGTGCTTTTTGAAATCCGCCTGCCCAGTGCGTCGTAGGCGTAGCGGGTTACCACCCCCGCCACGTTCACTTCAACAAGCTGGTTTTGGGCGTTGTAGCGGTAGCGCGTTACCTGCCCTTGGCGCGGGCCGCGCTCAACAATTTCTTCTACGCGGTTGCCGCGATCGTCGTAATTAAAGCGCCTGTTGCCTTGGCGCTTTAACCTGTTGCCCGGGGTTTGTTGTGGCCTGCGGGCATTGGGGCTGGCAGGCTCTGGCAAGGCACGGCTTGCTTGTGCATCGGTGGCCTCTAGCCCCTCCAACGCCTCAAGCAAATTGCTTGCGGGATCGAATAAAAATGCTTCCGGTGTGGGGCCTTCCACCACGCGCAAGCGGTCCAGCAGATCATAGTGATACAGGCTGGTGCCGTGGCCTTGGTCGTCAATGCGTACCAGTTGGTTGCGCTGGTTGTAGCAGTAGCGCCGGCGGGAAACGGTGGGGGAAAGTTCATCCCCTCGTTCGGTTTTAAAACCGTTTGCTCTGCGATTGACCTGCCCCACCAGCCTGCCCTGTGGGTCGTACAGGCTTTGGGTGTGAACCTGGTTGCCCAGCTTGCGCACCACTTCACGGCCCAAGGTGTCGCGCTCGAACTGCGCCAGCAATTCACCGTTGAAGTTAATTTCGCTGAGTAAACCCAATGCGTTGTACTGGTAGGCCAAAGCACCCGAAGGCAGGCCACCAGCTAAGCCACAACCCATTGCGCCCCAGCTGGTTTGCTTGAGCCAGCCTGCCGGGTTGTATTGGTGATCAATTCGATGCTGGTCTTGACGCTCGGCCAGTACGCGGCCTTCGGCATCTACCTCCCATTGCAGGGTACGGTGCGCGTTGCTGGCTTGAACCAACTGGCCTTGGGAGTTGTAGGCAAAGGTGGTTTCTTCACCATCGCTGTGCTGGGCTATCAGCAGACGGCCCAAGGCATCGCGCGTGTAATGTGTGTAAGCCAGTGGTTGATCACTCGAAACACCGCATTCCTGCTTTTCAAGCAGGTGACCCACTGCGTTGTACTGGTAGGTTTGAACGCGGCCATCGAAGCCGGTTTCTTTGCTTAGGCGTTCGGCCAGGTCGTATTCAAAATGGCAGCTTTGACCATTTTCGTTTTGCAGTTCGATCAAGTTGCGTTCGCTGTCGTAGCGGTAGCGAAGGGTAAAACCTTGTGCATCAATGCGTGCGGTGGGCTGGCTTAATTTGTCGGCATATTCGTAAATCGTGCTGCGGCCGGTGGGGTCGGTAATACGTTCAAGCTGGCCCAGTGGGCTGTAGCTGTATTCAGTGCTTAAGCCCTCGTGGTTGGTGGCGCGGGTGCATCGACCCAGTAAGTCGTAGGCGTAATAGGCACTGCGCCCCAGCGGGTTGCTTATGCTTGCCAGCCGCCCCCAGGCGTCGAATTGGTAAGTGTTGCTTTGCCCCAGTGCATTGGTTTGCGCTTGCAGCTGGCCTTGCGCGTTGTACAACATGCGCGTGCTTTGGCCCAAGGGGTTTGTTACTTCACACAACAAACCCAGGTGGTTGTAGCGGTAACGTGTGGTGGCACCTGTGGCATCGGTGTGGCTGGCCAGCAATCCTTCAGGCGTGTAAGTGTTGCTGCGCACATGGCCTGCAGCATTAATGTGCTTTAACACCTGCCCCTGTGCGTTGACTTCAAACCGGTGCGCCTGCCCAAGCTTGTTGGTGTAAGCCACCAAATGGCCTTGGCTGTTGTACTGAAACTGCTCGCGATGGCCCAGGGCATCCACGCGCTCCAACACCTGCCCACTGCTGTTGTAGCGTGTACGTGTAACGCCGCCTTCAGGGCCCTTTTCAAGCACGGGTAAGCCTTGGGCATTGAATTGGTATTCAGTGCGCGCACCACGGCTATCCATGGCAACGTTGGTAGCTGTGCCATGAATATCCCATTCAAACCGATAGTGATAAGTGGGTTGGCCGCCCACCGGGTCACCCCACTGGCGAACACAGCGGGAGTGTTCGCCCGCCTGCTCCCATTCAAAATAAATGTTGTAGCCGCTTTTTAGCGTGCGCTGAACCGGCACATTGCGTTTGTTGTAGGCGTATTGTTCTTCAAAGCCTGCGGCATCGCTTACAGCCACAAGCTGGCCCTGTGCGTTGTAGCGGTATTGCACCAGCACCAGTTGATTCAAACCCAATTGGTTTTGTTCAAGGGCGGTGTCGGTTTCGTCTGCGGAATAACCTTTGGCCAGTTGGGCAATTTGTGCAAGCAAGCCTTGTTCGTTGTAACCCAGTATCCAGCTGCTTTGGCTGCTGTTGATGCGGGTGGGCACGCCGTGCGTGTAGTCGATTGCAAGTGCATTGCCAAAGGCGTCTTCGATGCGAACCAGCGAGAAGCGCTGTGTTTCGTTTTGCGTGGGTTCGCTGCCCTGCGCCATTTCAATTTGTTCAAAGTACCAGGCCAAACCCAGACCGTTGCTGGCTTGCAGGCGGTAGGCTGTTTCTGCGGTGCGCGTCAGGGTTAAAAATTCACTGGTGTTGGTACAGCGCTGGCCTACCTTCAAGGGCTTGAAGTAAACCGTGCGGCCTTCCTCGTCGATGTAGTTCAGGCTGCTTTCCAGTGCACCCGCCTGGGCTAGCAGGTGCTGGCTTAAGGGGTGCGCCCAACCCACTCCCAGCCCTGCATTGAATCCTTGTTCTGCAAGGCTGCTGCGGTAGGTGCGCTGCCAGTTCAGGCCCACCAGGCCGGGCATTGAGCAATCGAGCAATTGCAGCAGTTCTTCACCGTTGATCATGCTGATGGGTTCACCGGCTGTTTGGGTGTCGGCCACTTTTGGTGTGTTTGCACCTTGTGTATTGCTCGCTGCCGGTTTGCCGGGCTCAGCAGGCTTTGCCGCTGCGGTGGTGGTGCTGTTTTTTGAAGATCGGTTGCTGGAAGGTGCACCATCGACTGAACGCAGTTTGGAGGCCTGTGCCTTTTCAAGCGCCTTGGCGTAATTGGCCAGGTGTCGAATTGCAGCCTGGGTGAATGGTCCCACTTTGCTTGCTCCGTTTGCAACCCTGGCACCCACTCGCGCTGCGCCCACGGCAAGGCTTCCGCCGAATGTGGCCAGTGCCAGCAGCACTTCAATGCCTATGGCCACCACCACCGTGGCTGCATTACGCAAGCGCCGCAGGTGGGGTACGCTTTCAGAATAGCCGTCCAGAAATTCAAACAGGCCTGTGCGCAACAGGCGATCTGATCCAATCAGGTTGAACAGGCGCATGCCTTCTTTCAGGGCAGCGATCATTTCTTGCGCGGTGTTGTAAGCCGCCATGCCCGCACCCACCAGCATTTGCTGAATTTGCGCAAAGTTGGAATTGATCAGCGTCTCGAACCCAGCGCAGGTGGCCTTTACTGCATTCACAGTGAACTCAACACTGATCTTGATCAGGCTCCACAAACCTTCAATAAAGCCCATGGCTGCGGCGCCAGCGCCCTGCCCAACGGCTTTGCCCTCTTCCCACAGTTCATGAATGCGGTGTTTCACCTTGAACTCAAGGTTTTGTGCGTCGTGTTCGCGCCAGCGGGCCAGCAAAATAGTGGCCATTTCAACCAGTGCTTTTCCGCGTTCGTATTCTGTGCTGCCCGCGGAATGAGCCAGCAGTTTTGCTTCACTGGTCCAGTAGATGCTGTTGGGGTTGAGCAGGTCTTTTTGCGGGTTGGCTGTCAGCGGTATTTTTATCACCAGCAAATCGCCGGTGAATGCGGCCGTTCGCTGCCTTTCGCTGCGCCCCACGAAAAAACCATCGGCATACAAGTCGCCCTGCACCAGACCAAAGTGGGTCAGCACCTTGCAATCGACGGTTTCGCCGGTGCGCGTGCGCGGAAACCCATGCAGCATCAGTTCATCGAGTTCGGTGTCATTGATTGACTCTCGGTGCAATGCCAGCCAGGGTGACAGTTCGGTGCGTTTTTCGAAGAACGCCCAATAGTTGCCACGAAAACGCAGCCCCAAACCAGGCTTTACCGATTGACCAAAAACGGGAATTTGAACGAAATCCATGAAAGCAGCGCGGGCGAATAACCGTGCGAAGTTACTTGCCTGCCTGGATTTCGGCGAATTGAATCAGTTTGGGTGATATGTGCCGGGTGATGGGGTGACCACCCGGCTTTCAAACAGTGAGGTTCAGACTATTTTTGCGTTTCTAAAAAGCTGGTCAACAGTAAGGCGGGCCAGGCTGCTTTCATCGCGAGGGTCGGTGGAGGAATACATGCTGACCTGTAGCGCATCAAGCACGGCAAACAGGCGGTTCACGCTGATCGACCCCGGATTCTTTTCCAGAGAAGACACCGTACGCTGATCAATACCAAGCCTCTCGCCCAATTGTTTTTGGGTGAGGCCCAATTCGCGCCTACGCGTGCGGATCAGCACGGTGACGTCACTCAGATTTACTTTTTTCAGTGCCATAGTGTTTTAAATCTACTCAGTAATTACAACTTGATGACCGCCATTTTTTCCTGTGTCATGTCGTGCATGGTGTGGCCAATTCCGCCAACCCCGTACCCCGACTGCCGACGACCGGCAAATGGCATCCAATCAACACGAAACGCAGTGTGGTCGTTGACCATGATCGCGGTGGCATCAATTTCACGCACACAACGCATGGCCACTTTTAACTTTTGGGTAAACACCGCAGCCTGAAATGCGACAGGCAGGCTGTTGGCCTGCGCAATTGCATCGGTCAGCGATTCTGTGCCATAAACACACACCACGGGACCAAATACTTCCTGGGTACTAACCTTGGCATCGCGGGGCGGGTTCAACAGCACGGTGGGTGCATAGCTTGTGTTGCCTAGCCTTTGGCCACCACACAACACCTGCGCACCGGCTGCTACAGCTTCATTAACCCAGTGCTCAACGCGCTTGACTTCATTCGGGTTGACGAGTGGGCCGCATTCCGTATCGGGCAAAATTGCATTGCCCACTTTCAGTTTGGAAGCCTTGTCAGCAATGGCTTGCGCCAAGGCGGTTGCCATATCTTCGGGTACGTAAACCCGCTGCACGCTGACGCAAACCTGCCCGGAATGATAAAAGCCACCCTTGACCAAGGCCGGGATCATGGCTTCAAAATCGGCACAGTCGTCGACGATAACCGGGGCCACACCACCGTGCTCTAGCGCGCAGCGTGTACCAGGTGCCAATTTGCTTTTTAGCCGCCAGCCCACTGCACCCGAACCAATAAAACTGAAAAATGCCACGCGGGGATCGGTCACCATTTGCTCAGCCACGTCGCTTTTGCAAGGCGCAAAGCGGCACCATTCTTCGGGCAAGCCTGCCTCGTACAACATGTTCACAAAGGCCTGACAACTTAAGGGAGTGGCGCTGGCTGGCTTTACCAGCACCGGGCAACCCGTGGCAATGGCGGGGCCCACCTGGTGCACAATCAAATTCAAGGGGTGGTTAAAGGCAGACACCGCCACCACCGGGCCAATGGGCTCGCGTGTGGTGAATGCCATGCGGCCTGAACCTGCTGCGGTCAAGTCCATGGGAATTTCCGCGCCGGTGAGGTGGCCCAATTCTTTGATGCACAGTTCAACCCCGTCGATTGCGCGTGTTACCTCAACCTTGGCATCCATCAAGGGCTTGCCACCCTCGTTGGCAATTTGAAAAGCCAGTTCATCAAACCGGCCTTGCATCAACTGCGCTGTTTTTTTGAGAATGGCGATGCGCTGGTGCATGGGCAGCCAGTTGGCGCGGGTTTTGTGCAATTGGTGAGCGGTGTTCAACCAGGCATCGATGGTGGGCCAATCGACCAGCTTCACTTCACCAATCGGCTTTAGATCAAAGGGGTTGACTACTTCCAAAGTAGAGTTGTTCATATCAAACACACCTTTGCGGCCAATTCGTCAATCAGCACACGTTTGTTTTCAGAATAATCCACGGGTACGTCTACGATGTGCACGCCCCCGGCTTTGAAGGCCCGGTCAAAGGTGGGCACCAGTTCAGCGGCACTTCCCACCCGGTGACCGGTTGCACCATAGGCCTCGGCGTACTTCACAAAGTCGGGGTTGCCAAACTCAAGCCCCCAATCCGCAAAGCCCGCGTGCTCTTGTTTCCAGCGGATCATGCCGTACGAGCTGTCGTTCAAAATGGTAACGACCAGGTTCAACTTCAGGCGCACAGCAGTTTCAATTTCCTGCGAGTTCATCATGAAACCACCGTCACCACAAATGGCCATGACCCGGCGATCGGGGTACAACATGGCAGCCATCATGGCCGAGGGTAAACCGGCTCCCATGGTGGCCAGCGCGTTGTCCAGCAGCACGGTGTTGGGTTCGTATGCTTTGTAATTGCGGGCGTACCACAGTTTGTAAATGCCGTTGTCCAGCGCAATGATGTCTTTGGCGCCCATGGCGCGGCGGGTTTCCGCCACCAGGCGCTGGGGAATGATGGGGAAGCGGTCGTCGTCTGCCCCCTCTTTGATGTGCAGTTCGACTTCGTCGCGAATGCGGTTGAAGTAAGCCAAATCGCACACCACTTTGCCACCAATTTTTTGGGTCAGTTTTTGTACAGAGCGGGCCACATCGCCCACCACTTCGCATTGCGGAAAATACACCTGGTCAACTTTGGCGGAGCGGTAATTCACATGGATTACTTTTTTACCACCATGGGCCATGAAAAACGGTGGCTTCTCGACCACATCATGGCCCACATTGACAATGAGGTCGGCACGTTCAATGGCGCAATGCAGGTAGTCGCCATCAGACAATGCCGCAGTGCCCAGAAAATGGGGCGAGCCCTCATCCACCACGCCCTTGCCCATTTGCGTGCTGAAAAACGGAATGCCCGTGGTTTCGATAAATTCCTGCAAGGCCAGCCTGGCCTGTTTGCGGTTTGCACCGGCCCCCAGCAACACCAGCGGCATGCGGGCTGAACGGATCATGGACACCGCTTCGTTCAGCACCACGTCGTCGGCCACGGCATAGTGGCGCTCGCTGCGGGGAATGATGGACGCGGTGGTTTGTTCAGCGGCAATGTCTTCGGGCAGCTCAAGCAACACGGCACCGGGGCGTTCTTCTTCAGCAATTCGAAAGGCCTCGCGAACCAGAGCAGGAATGTTGTTGCCATGAACAATTTGCTTGCTCATTTTGCAGATGGGCGCAAACAGATTGACCACATCGATAATTTGAAATTGACCTTGCTTGGACTTCTTGATGGGCTTTTGCCCGGTGATCATGATGAGTGGAAATGCCCCCAAGTGAGCATACGCGGCAGGTGTGGTGAAATTGGTTGCTCCCGGCCCCAAGGTGGCCATGCACACGCCGGCACGGCCAGTGAGTCGACCATAGGTGGCGGCCATGAAGCCCGCCCCCTGTTCGTGGCGAGTCAGCACCAGCTTGATGCTGCTGTTGCGCAGGCTTTCAACCATGTCCAGGTTTTCTTCGCCGGGCACAGCGAATATGTGCTTTACGCCTTCTGCTTCCAGGGCCTGAACAAACAGGTCAGATGCTTTGGTGCCTTGGGTCGACATGGTCGCTCTCCTTTTTTGGGGGAACGACCAGTGTCTGCCTCTTAGATTTCAATATCAATACCTTTATCCATTCTGGGTAGTAGAGCCAATGTTTTACTTAAGTAGGATTTTATGTTCTACTAAAATTACACTTTCATGTTGGGAACTAGCATGCGCCAAACTTTACGAAAGGCAGGTGGATCGTTGGTGATGACGATTCCAAAATCGTTTGTTGCCCAGAACGGGCTCTCTGAAGGATCGCAAGTGGAACTGGTGTTGAGCGGAAAAAAAATGATGGTGGAAGCGATGCCGAAGCCAAAATACAAGTTGAACGAGTTGCTTGCGGAAATGCCGCAAGAATTTCCATTGGTCGAACAGTGGGACGAACTGCAAGAAACCGGGTTGGAAAAGAACTGATGCCCTACGTTCCTCATCGTGGCGATATTGTTCACCTTCAATTCGACCCAGCCAGTGGGCAAGAAATGAAAGGACCACACTTTGGTTTGGTGGTCAGCAGCAAGCCATTCAATCAACGCGGATTGGCGATGATTTGTCCCATATCCCAAGGGGCCGCTGCCGCAGCACGATCATTCGGTACCGTGGTTACATTGATGGGGTGCGGCAGCGACACGCAGGGTGCAGTGCACTGCCACCAACTGAAATCACTCGATTGGAGAGCCCGCAAAGCTGCAAAAAAAGAAAGCGTGCCGCAACATGTTTTAAACGATGTGATGGCACGCCTCGAGGCCATTCTTTTCGAATAGCCACGCCAGCTTGTAAAGCTTTTATGCGGCTTTGATTGCCATCAAACCGGTGCTGATGTGGTCTGTCACCTTCGGCTTCACCGTTTTGCCATTGCTGCCAGTCAGCACATATTCTGCCGGGTTGAAACGAGCAATTCGCATGCGGTATTCGGCGTTCAAACCAGGGTACAAAGTGTTGTTGCGGCCATTGGGGCTGAGGTACCAGCTTGCGCAACCGCTTTTCCACACCGTGTGTTCGCTGCGGAAGTCCATGGTATTTACAAACTTCTGTTCCACCTCGGGCTTCACAGAAATGGCTTTCAGCTTGCGCTTTTGGCGCAACTTGATGGCCTGAATCACATAGCCAATTTGCGCTTCAGCATAAGCGATAACAGACGTGTGGCCAGGGCCAGTAAACGGACCCACGAGGAAGTACAAGTTGGGGAAACCCGCAGTTGAAATGCCCTGGTAGGCTTCCGAGCCGTCTTTCCACTTGTCGTTCAAGCTTGCGCCGCCAATGCCTTTGGCGTCGATTGGCGAACCTGTGTGGCGCACTTCATAGCCGGTGGCGTAAATGATCACGTCGAGTTCATGCTCCACGCCATCGGCGGTGCGAATGCCTTTTTCGGTGATGCAATCAATTGCATTCGTTTCCAAATGCACATGCTCTTTTTGCATGGTGGGGTACCAGTCAGAACTCACCAACACGCGCTTGCAACCGAACTTGAAAGTGGGGGTCAGCTTCTTGCGCAGCTCGGGATCCTTAACCTTGCGGGCCAGGTAGCTGCTTGCCATTTTCTCGGGCTGAGCCTTGAACATGTCGTACTTCAAAATCAAAAACGGTGCTGTCAATTCATTGAACCAATACACACCCAGGCGGTTCATTTTCATGTTCAGCGGGGTTTTGCGATTCAATGCTTTTTCAGCTTCTTCAATGTTGCGGTCTGGGCGCGGCATAATCCAATTGGCCGTGCGCTGAAACACCACCAGGTTTTTGACCTTGTCAGCAATGGCGGGTCCAACCTGCACGGCTGTGGCGCCAGTGCCGATCAGGCCGACACGCTTGCCTTCCAGGTCCACTGAATGATCCCAAGCGGCGGTGTGCACCGTTTTGCCTTTGAACTTTTCGGCACCCTTGAATTCTGCAACCTTGGGTGCGCTGAACGGGCCCACTGCCGTTACCACATTGCGGGCCTGAATGGTTTTGCCATCGGCTGTGGTGATGTTCCACAAACCAGCTTGCTCATCGAATACTGAACCAGTGATGCTGGTGTTGAATTGAATGTAAGGGTACACACCATACTTGGTGGCGCAGTGGCGCAGGTACTTGTAAATTTCGCCCTGCTTGGCGTAGCTGTTGCTCCACTCGGCCCAAGGCTCGAAGGAATAGCTGTACAGGCTGCTTTTAACATCGCAACCACAACCGGGGTAGGTGTTGTCGCGCCAGGTGCCGCCCACATCGTGGCCTTTGTCGAAAATCTTGAAATTGGTTTCACCTGCCTTGAGCAATTGAATACCCATGCCCAGGCCTGATACGCCCGCGCCGACGATTGCAACTTCAAGAATGTTTTGTGCTTCTTTTTTTGAGCTGGCCATGTGGTGTGTCTCGTGTTGTGTTGGTTTTCGATGAGATGCAGTGTAGGGGCTTGGGTGCAACAGGCGTGAGTGTGAAAAGTGACGACTTTAGAGTCAATTTGGGCCACAAACTCACCCCACTGATGCACAATCAATGCTCGAAGTAACTTTGCAGCAGGTGATGTATGGAATGGTTTCAAGCACTGACAACCTTGGCCCTGGGTGGTTTGTTCGGCGGCATTCTGGCCTTCTCGGCCTTGTTTGCACCGCTGGTGTTCACCAAATTGCCAATGGAACAAGCGGGGCCATTCATTCGCGCCGTGTTCCCTTGGTACTACTTGTACGTGATTGTATTTGGCTTTCTCAGTGCCATTTTTGCAGGGCTTTCCGGCGGCGGCTTTTGGGTGTTGTTTCCATCGGCTTTGGTTGGTTTGGCCAGCGTGTACACACGGCAAATTCTGATGCTTCAAATCAATGAACTTCGCGACCGGGAACTGGCTGGGGACACAGCGGCTGGTGCGGAATTCAATCGCAAGCACCGGCTTAGCGTGATTATCAACAGTGTGCAATTGCTGGTGGCTGGTGCCACCCTGGTTTACTGGGCATGGAACTGAAAGACCTGCCGCAGCTTCGGCTGCTGGAACAAACCACGGTGGCACAAGCCTACCCGCTGTTTTTCGTGAACTATGCGGTGCAACGCGGCTTTGCGGCCGAGCAAATTCTGGAACACAGCGGGCTGACACTGGCTCAGTTGCAAGTGCCCAACAGCCGTATCGCCGCGGCTCAGCATGGCATCATCGTGATGAATTTGCTGGCACTGTTTCAAAGCGAGCACATTGCCATCGACATGGGTTTGCAAAGCAGCCTGACCAAAGCGGGCATGATCGGTTTTGGTTTGATGAGTTGTGCAACCCTGCGTGAGGCCATTGAGCTGGGTATTCGTTTTTTGCCCACCAAAGTGCCCTTCTACACCATAGACACCAGTGAAGACGAACGCACCCTAACGTGCCACGTGCGCGAAGCCATGCCGCTTGAACCCGTGCGCAAATTCGCAATTGAAAATTTTGTGATTGAAGTGTGGCGGCTGTTTGAAAGCCTGTTCAACCCCATGGGCAGCAAGCGAGAGGCCAGCGGAATTGAATTGTGGTTTGACTGGCCCGAGCCGCCTTATTATGCGAGCTATGCCAGCAGCCTTCCCAAGTGCCGTTTCAATGCGGCTGGCAATCAAATCCGAATTCCCGGTAGGTGGCTGGACCTGCCCTTGCCCACCGCCAATGCCACCACGGCACAAATGGTGATTCAGCAATGCGAGCAGGAATTGATTGCGCTGGGCCTGGGTGACAACTTAAGCGGTCGCGTGAAGAACCTGCTGATTTGCCGGGAGGGCCGCTACCCGCAGCTTGAAGACATGGCCGAGACACTGCACATGTCGGTGCGCACACTCAAGCGCAAGCTACAAAATGAAGGGCGCAACTTCACTGATTTGCTGGGCGAGGTGATTCAACGTGATGCTTGTCTGCTGCTTGAAACCAGCAAATTGAATGTGGATGAAATTGCACAGCGTGTGGGCTACCAAGACCGTGCCAATTTCACACGTGCATTCAAAAAACTGACCGGCAAAACACCCAGCGAATACAGGGAGTGGGTGATTACGATTCGCTGATCAATCGATTGGCTTCGGCGCAGCTAGTGACTCAAAATGTTGAACTAGCATATCCAAGTCCGTCATTGGAGACGTGGAACCATCCTGCTCATTCAAAACTCGGATTAGCATAGCGTTAGATCGGGCAACCGCTAAGTTATCGAACAGTATGTCAAGATACCGATCAATACCTCCCTTGGTATAACCAATCATATTTGGCTCTTTGCAAAGAGCTTTGAGTAATGAGCTGGAAGTGAAAGAACTTCTAGTATTGCTAAAATGCAGCAGCAACCAATACTCAAAGCAAGGGCAGCTCGGCACAATTGTTAGACGCTGGCGATCACTCAGCGGTACACTTGTTAATGGGTCGAATTTCTCGGCTGCAAAGGTATCTGCGTCCAACACACAAAATATTTTGTCGTAGCTTTTTCCAAGTCGAATTGACTCTTTAAGAACTTTGGTTGGGCTTGTGTCTCCAAAATGCTCAACATCGACAAGAGCCCCCAATCGCCTTCTCAAATCCCTGAGGTAAACTTTCGCCGATTTCGAGTCTTCGCACACTACCAAAATACGAGGTTGCTGCTGGAACTTGGAACGTCCCCTTGAGAAACTTTCAGATTTTCTTGGCATTAGTCGATCTCAAAGAATAGGCAGTGATCTATAGCGCCCCGCGTAATAGCGCTTTTCGATATCCTCACCCTCTCTTCCCTCAAAATCATGGATGCTACGAAGATGAGTAGCACCGGCAGGATTCCTTTCTGTTAACCAGATTTGATCACGACGTAAGAGCTTACTATCCATCAGGTGTGTGTTGTGACTAGTAAAAATAAGTTGCGACACTCTTTCAGAATTATAGTGTCGTCTTACTAGCGACTCCACAATTCTCGGATGTAAGCTACTATCAAGCTCATCAACGATCAAAACTCTTGCATCAAGGGGATTAGCATATGATTTCCATACCCACGGGAACCAGAAGCCAATCAGATTTTTAGTACCTTCCGATTCATCTTCGAAATCGAAAGTTGCTTCACCCACATTAGTTTTGTGTATCAACTTTGTTTTAACTTGATCAAGTCCAAGTAAAGTACTAAAACCTCTCAGTCCCCTCTCACCCGTAGAGGGCTTCTCCGAAAGAATTTTTGTGACTGGAATATCCATTTCTCGAAGAAATCTAGCTAACGCATCCGCAGGAATTGGCGCAGCCACCAGAGACTCACAAGTTGAAATCGCCATGTCTCTCATGCCATGTAGCACCATAAAGAGCGATTCATTCAGCCAATCATAAGAATTTTTCAAAACTGGTATAGCCTCATCGCTATTTGCGACAGCCTGCGTGAGAAAAAGAACATCTGGTGGTGTTAGTTTACGCCATGCCTCCAAAACAAGAGGTTCAGCCAGCTGATGTTGAAACTTGTACAGGTCCTTACTATCCGAAGCTTTACGCTCGTAGACTAAATGCTCCTCCCCAAGGGGAAATGTCACTAATCTTTCGAACTCAATTCGTTTGCTACTCACATGTAGCTCGAACTGATAACGCATACCATTTTGAATGAAATGTATATCAAATTGAGATGGCCGATTGACCCAGTCTTGATCGAAGCGAAAGGGGGCTACTGGCAAGCCAGTATCGTTTGCATTTGGTTTACGCAGAACTATTCTGTTTAAAGCTGAGAATGCTTTTAAAACGTTACTTTTTCCTGAAGCATTAGGACCATAAATTACAGCCGCTTTCAACAAATCCGGAAACTTTTCCCCAATAAGAGGGGCCTTGAATTTCGCCTTGGCATTTTTTACTCTTGGAGTTGCCACCATTGAAAGCGTTTGTCTTGCTTGAATGGAGCGGAAATTGGTAATCGAGAATTCAATAAGCATTGCACACTCATTGCAAAACAGCTAAAGAAGCTCTATTGTGCCACCATTTCCACGCAAGTGCAGAAATTCTGCAGTTCAAAATTAAATAACTCTAGGCAGTCAAAAAATGACTAACCAAGGCCTGCGCATCGGTATCGTGCGGCAGGCTGACATGGTCGGTGCCCTTCACCGTGGCCACCAGGGGCTTCACCGCAAAATGCTGCATCAAGCGCAATGAGGAATCATGCGGTACCACCTCGTCGTTTTCAGCCAGCAACACAAAGGTGGGGTTGCGTACATTCGCGGCACATTCATTCGATTTGAACTTGCTGCGCAACAACAGCGACACCGGTGCCAAAGGCACTTTCTTTTTGGCAATGCTGATCAAGCTGTCGTAAGGGGTAAACAACACCAGTTTGTGCACGGGTGTACTGGCAGCCAACTGCATGGCAACCCCTGTACCCAGGCTGCGCCCGATGACCGAAATTTGATTGCGGTCACACCAGGGTTGTTCAGCTACCCATTTGTAAATGGCACGCGCATCGGCCACCAAATTTTTCTCCATCGGCGTGCCTTTGGAATTGCCATATCCCCGGTAATTGAAAAACACCAGGGGCAAATTCTTGAAGCCTTGGGCTTCATTGAGCAACCAGCGCACGTCTTCACTGCGGCCACCAAAATAAACGGCGCAAGGTGCTTTGCTGCCCGCCCCTCCCATGCCAGCAGGCATGCGCACCCAACCTTCCAGTTCAATGCCGGGGGCCACCTGCAACCGCAGCTCGGTGAATTCGTGTGCGTGGTGAGTCAGCACCTCATGGTGCTTCAACGCAGGGCTGAAAATATGTTTGGTTTGACTGAAGTACAGGTAAGTCCAGTACGCAGCAAAACCCATGGAGGCAGACAGTGCCACGCGGGGCACCAAACGCGACTCGGGTGTTCGGGCTTGTTTCTCTTGAACGTACTTCATGGCTGCAATTCTTTACAAAATGGTTACGGGTCACACTACACAGTGTATTGAAACCAAACTGTCACAAAGGTTCAAAATGCTTGCAGAAACCGCGTTAAATCGACGTTTGGAAGGAATTGCCCACATGACCTGTCACAATGACAATTCATATTTCAGGAAATCTTCCCGGGACAAAACAGGGAAACTTCCGTAGCGTCGAATAATCAGCAGGGAGAGGACAAGAACATGAAATTCAAAACAAGCGCGATTGCGTTGAGCATGGCCGTTGCACTGACAGCCTGCTCCAAAAAAGAAGAAGCGGTTGCCCCAGAGGCCGCCGCGCCCGTTGAGCAGGCTGCACCGCAAGCAGTAGCCTACGTCACCCACCAAGACGGGCCAGTGACCATTTACTCACTGGCCGATTATTCCAAGATTGGCGAAATTAACGTGGGTGAAGGTGGCCGCGGAGTGGGCTTGACCGATGACGGAAAGCTGCTGGTGGTGGCCGTAAAAGAAACCAAAGACCTGGCCATTGTAGACACCGCCACCAACCAAGTGGTGCGCCGCGTACCTGTGGGCATTAACCCCGAATTTGTGCGCGTGTTGGGTAATCTGGCCTTTGTGGCTTATGAGCCTGCCTCTAAGGGCGGCCCTCCGCCAAAGCCCGGTTCAGCCGAAGCCAAAGCCATTGAAAAAGAACGTGAGGAAGGCGACGAGCTGCCCGCACAGGTGGCCATCATCGACTTGGTGAAGGGCGAAAAAATCAAGGAAATCACGGCCGGGTTTGAAACCGAAGGCATTGAATTTTCTGCCGATGGAAAACACATCATTGTGACCAATGAAGCCGATGAAAATGTATCGGTACATGACATTGAAACTGGCGAGAAGATCAAACAGATCGACACCGAAAGCTACGGTATTCGCCCACGCGGCGTGAAGCGTTCACCCGATGGCGAGCAGTTTGTAGTCACCCTGGAATACGGCAACAAAATGTTGATTCTGGACAAAGACTACAATGTGATCAATGAAGCGGCCACGGGCGAGGTACCCTATGGCGTCACTTACACCCGCGATGGTTCCGAGATTGTGGTGGCCCTGGCACGTGGTAAAGCGATTCAAGTGTTCGATGCAAAAACGCTTGAGCTAAAACGTGAAATGCCGGTGGGCGAGCGTTGCTGGCACTTCAGCTTTACACCCGATGACAAGCAGCTGATTGTGGCCTGCGGCCGCAGCAACAACATTTTGGTGTTGGACTATGCCACCGGCAATGTGATCAAAGACATTCCCGAAGGCAACATGCCTTGGGGTGTGATGGTGTCGCCGAAATCGGTGGGATCGCTGGATATACCCGGCTAAGCAAGTTTTTTTAATCGTTTGTACTCCTAAACGAATTTTCCGCGTTAATCAATAAAACGGTTGCCACCATGCAACACTTTGATGTGATTAACGTGGTTTAGGAGTTACCTATGAGACGCGTATTTAATGTAATCGACAGGGGTATTGCAAGCAGCCCAACGAATGCTGAAACCGCACCAACCAACAACATTGAAGCCGTTCAAGCCACCTGGGCTCAAGCGCTTCGCTGCGATTTTGGCCGTACCCGCGATGCCATGTTGTGCCGCCTGGCTGAAACCACACAGGAATTGGCACACCAATACCCGAATGACGCAAAGGTTCTACTTTGGAACGGTATTGTACTGACGGGTTACGCAAAATCGCTGGGAGGCCTGTGTGCGCTGCAATTTCAGGCGCACGCAAAAGTGTCTCTGGAGCGGGCCATTGCACTGGCCCCCAACGACGGCGCGGCCTACCTTTACCTGGGCTTGCTGTATGACCACGCCCCTGCCGCCCCTTACGGCTTTGGCGATGAAAACATTGCCAGGTCCTTGCTTGAGCAAGGTCTGAAGTTAACCTTGAACTCAGCTGAGCAATTGCGCCAAGCATAAAAAAAGGAAAGCCAACTCTGCTTGGCCTTCCTTTTTTGTTGGTGCAACAACCGTTAAAAATTAACGGTTGGCAATGTACATGGTGATTTCAAAACCGAAACGCATGTCTACGAATTGTGGGGTGGTCCAGCTCATGTCTACTTCTCCAATGTTGTAATGACAAACAGCAGGTGGTCCTGCCATGAAACAAGTGTACTGAAAGCCGCTCAGGAATTTTGCCCGACTTCACTGCGTAATTGAAGGGCTGGTCAGCCCCCACCCGATCGCAAGCTTGGTGAGTTCAATGTCATTGCTCACCTGCAATTTCTTTTTGATTTGATAGTGAATGTTGTGAATGGTTTTTGCACTTAAAAAAAGTAGCTCGCCAATTTGCTCGGCCGACTGACCGGCCACGAGCAAACACAATACCTCGAACTCGCGGCTGCTCAGCTCATCAAGCCCTCCCCGATTGTCGCGCAATCGCGAGAGCGCCATCAACCGGGTCAAATCAGCACTCATGAAAGTGCGGTCCGCCAACACCTCACCAATGGCGCGCAACAGTACTTCCGGTCGGCTACTTTTGGTGACATAACCTTTTGCACCGGCGTCCATACACGCACGCGCCAGTTCGATTGAATTGTGCATGGTGAACATTAAAAATTTCACCTCAGGCCAACGCCCCAACACCCGCTGTACAAGATTCAAACCCACCGGCTCTGGCATGCTGATGTCGCAAATCACCAGCGCTGGCAAGTCTTTCTGGCAAGCGGCGTAGGCTTCCTGCGCGTTTTCGGCCTCACGCACCTGCTTGAAACCACCTTGTGTTTCCAGCAAATGCCGATAGCCCGCGCGCACCACAGCATGGTCATCCACCAGCAAAATATTCAGATCAGCGTGGTTCATGCGGCACCTTTTTCTTGAAAACTCGCAGACACCAGAAATTTGTTTTCCTCAAGCTGGGCTTTGAATACACCACCGTGCACCCGAACCCTTTCAGCGAGTAAATTCAAACCCATGCCACCGGTTGGCACCTGTGTTTCAATGGACTGGGCATTGGGCTTTGGCAAGGTATTCTCAACACGCAGTTCTAGTACCCCCGCCTGCAAAGCGAGGCCAACATCCACGGGCGCTCCCGGTGCTGCATGCCGCCGTACATTGGCCAGGCACTCCTCCACAGTTCTGTAAACGCACAAGGCGCGGTCTTGGTCCAAACTATTCAAGGCGGCAGCGTCAAGATTCAGGCTCACTGTCCATCCACTGCCAGAATTGATTTCCCAACGGGTGCACAAATCCTGAATGGCCATTCCAAGATCAGCCCCCTCCAACACAGGCGGGCACTTGTTCACCAACACCGCCCGCATGCGCTCAAATGCTCCCTCAATTTGCAAGTCGATTTCTTCCAGCTTTTCTTGCACCTCCGTATCGCCACCTTTCAGTTGCGCGCGCAGTTGGGCACAATTCACCGCGATCAGGCTAAGTGACTGCCCCAAATCTGCGTGCACCAAATGGGCCAACTCCCGCCGCTCATCTTCCTGCACATTCAGCAGCTTCATCATCAGGTTTCGGCGGGTTTGGGTAAGCCGCCACAAACGCTCGTTCAAGCGGTTTACCCCTTGCGCAATACGGCCAAACTCGCGTGGCTGCACATCGGGAAGTTGCGCAGGCGGCGGGCTATCCTCGGAAATGGCAATCGAATCGATTTTTTCGACCAAGGTTGCGGCCGGCTGCAAGGCGCGACCAATGACTACATAGGTTAAGGCGGCCAGGCTGGCCACGATCAAGGTACTCAGCAACAACAGGTCGCGCAGTGTGTTCCAGAACTTGGCCAACACCAGTTGGGGGTCTGCCGTAATGAACAACTCACCAAACGGTTGACCCCACAAACCAACAGGCCGGGGCTCCGATTCAATCTGTACGCCAAGTACTCGCATCAACTGGGCTTCAAGCGGGTGGCGTACCAGGTTGTCACAACCCTCTTGTCGCACCTGCCCGTTCCAGCCCTCGTAACGTATGCAATAAGGCGCCAACAACAAACCGTACTGGCTGCCCACCAGCACCGGCGAACCCTCAATTTCGGGATTTATTTGCCGCTTGTACATGGAGTACTCCACCATCTCGTGCAAGCGAGTGGCATCGCTGGCCAAGGCATCATCAACCTCATTGGCTGTACGCAGCACCACGTAAGCAGAAATCAACACCCAGCACAACAGGCCCAGGGTGATCATCCGCACCAGCAAATAGCGTTTCAGGTTCATTCAAACAGTTTAGTCGGCGTTGGGCTGCAAGTGGGCCAGCGCGGCCTCCCCATGCAGGCGGGCCGCCAGCTTTCTTGCAACTGAATAATTGCTCACTGCCTCGCCACGGTTTTGAACACCCAGCCGCCCAAAGGCTTCCTTGATGTGGGCATTCACCGTGTCGGGACTCATGCCCAGTATCTTTGCAATTTCCTTGCCTGTTCTACCTAGGGACACCTGTTCCATCACCTGTGCCTGCTTGATGGTCAAAGGCTTGGGGCTGCCGGGCATTTGAATCAGGCTTTGAAACTCGTTCCGTTGAGAAATTGAATTCAGGTTGACTGAATCGCGTTTCAGGAAAGATTGGACCTGCACCATCAATTCTTTGTAATGCTGGCTTTTGGACAACAACAAGGCACCCGAATTGGTCACCTGCCGCTCAATTTTTGTATCGCACAAGGCCGTAAAAAAAATGCGGAACGAACTGGTAAAGCGTTGCGACACCAAATCAATCACTTCAGCGGGTTGGCTATTGGGCAAAACCAGGTCAGAGACCACCAAATCCACATCAGAGGGCTCTATTTGCTGAAGTTGCTCAACAGAGTCAACCACCTTTGTAGTCAAGCCCGGCACAACGGCAGCAATAATTTCCTCAACCACCATGGCCGAGGTCGGATGGTCTTCCAGTATCAATAAATTTTTCAAACCCTTGTCCCTAAAAATATGGTTGGAGCGTGGCGATTTTTAATCAATTTTTATATGAATTGTTACTGCGATTATTAATTGAAATGTTTAGTTATGTAAAGAATGCAAACCGGCTCAAAATCCTGTCAGCAGTTTTCGAACAGCCGCGTTTCAAGTGGGTGGGCGCAATTCTCGAGGCGGCCAAAATTGACAGGGGAACTAAAATGTCACACACAGACGATGAGAAAGTAAAAGCAAGGCGTGCAGCTTTGGCCAAAGTGGGCCTAGCCGTGGGTGCCTTGTATGCAGCGCCCGCCATGGTGGGCTTGGCCACCGCACAAGCGGGCAGCCGCTCCAGACCAAGCCGAAAGTCGCGACCATCCCGATATGACCGCTACCACACGCGCTATGGCCGGGGCTACCGTTCCTCCCGGCCATCCCGCCCCAGCCGATATTCGCGATATTCCCGCTATTCACGGGTAAGCCGCCCGTGGTTTTATATTCGCTTCTAAGCGATGAGTGCAGTACCCCAACAAAGCCACGCCTGCCTTCTGTTAAGGTTCGAAGGTGTGGCGGGCCCGGTACTCCTGCCCGACGAGCCAGCATTGCTGGATGGCATTTCGCAGCTTGCTCCAAGCTGGAAATACACGTCCACAGTCACAGAAAGCCATGGCGGCTTACCCCCCTGCATCACCAAGGTTGGCAAAAACCAAAACAATCCCTCTACATTCGATATTGAATCCGTTTACCTGGACGAGCCGCTGCTTGGTTTACCCACAGCCAGCGCATTGTGCGCCTTGATGGCCGATGTACTTGAGGCGCACATTGAGGAAAGCCAAAACCCGATCGCTTTGCACGCAGGCGCGGTTGCCATGGGGAACCGGCTAATCGCAATTACAGGCCCCAGGCGGGCAGGTAAAAGTACGCTGATTGCAAGGCTTTGTGCCGAGCCCGATCTGCAAATTTTCTGTGACGATGTCTTGCCCATCAACCCACTGGGGGAGGGTGTGGCCTTGGGCGTGGCACCACGTTTGCGCCTGCCCCTGCCCGCAAAAGCAAGCAAGCATTTCACGCAGTTTGCGAACCAACACCTGGGGCCGAACGACAGCCGATATGGCTACCTGTGCACTACAAACCTGGCTGGAAACGGAACACACCTGCCGCTCGATGCAATCGTGGTGCTGGACCGGCAAACCGACACCCCGGCATGCCTGCACACCATGAACGAGGACGATGCTTTGTTCTACGCACTTGAACAAAACATGGGCAACTTTGAATCACCAGCCAAAGCCTTGGAGGCAACACAAGCGCTTCTGGGCAAACTCACTTGTGTTCGACTGGTTTACAGCAACCTGGAAGAGGCTGTGCAACTGCTTCGGAAAGCGTTTGATGGTGAAGAAGGCATTCATCCTGACCTTCCTGTGAAGCCTGCGCAGGACTGGATGCCGCCAACCCCCCAAGCTCACAGGCTTATGGACCCCGATCAGGTATTCAAGCGAGCACCTACCGCAGCCTTGCGCCGCGTGGGTCAGTCTGCTTTTTTATGGCAAGCCGGCGAGCACACCATTTGGCGCCTGAACAGGGTAGGCCAGGCGGTGTGGGCATTGCTTGAAATACCCGGGAACGCCAGAGAACTGGCTGGAGCATTGGCTGAGGTGTTTGTGCAAGTACCACGAGAACAACTCCAGCACGATGTTGCTGCTTTACTCAGTATTCTGAATACTGAGGGGTTTGTATTGGAACTTTCAGACCCATTAGCACTCCTAAACGAAGAGTGCTAAAATTAACTGGAAATTGGTTCATTAATTCGGAGAACACCGCAATCATGACCACTGCATTGACCCTTGCTAACACCCGCGCCGCTGGCAGCAGCCTTGCTGTGCGCGACCCATGGGCACTGGTGGCCCGTGGCCCGCTTGGCAACCTAGATGCCTACATATCAGCCACACACCAAATTCCCATGCTGTCGCCCGAAGAGGAAGTTGAGCTTGGCGAACGCCTGCAACGCGACAACGATCTTGAAGCGGCCCGCCGCCTGGTGCTCAGCCACCTGCGTTTGGTAGTTGCAGTGGCACGTCAGTACCTTGGGTACGGCCTGCCGCATGCCGACCTGATTCAGGAAGGCAATATTGGCCTGATGAAAGCCGTGAAACGCTTTGACCCCACGCGCGGCGTGCGACTGGTCAGCTTTGCATTGCACTGGATCAAGGCTGAAATTCACGAGTACATCATTCGCAACTGGCGCATGGTGAAAATGATCACGACCAAAGCGCACCGCAAGCTGTTTTTTAACCTGAACAGCTTCAAAAAGTATGGTCAAACCCTGTCGCCAGACCAAATCAACGAGGTGGCCAGCGAGTTGAATGTTCGCCCCGAAGACGTGTCTGACATGGAACGCCGAATGGCGGGCCATGAATTCAGCCTGGACCCGGTAGTCGATGTAGACAGTGAAGAGAACAGCTACAACCCCGTACGCTATTTGGCCGCCGAAGGTGCCGAGCCCACCGAAGTGCTGGAAGGCGCTAACATGGAACGCCTGCACAGCGAGGGTTTGGATACAGCCCTGGCCAGCCTGGACGAACGCAGCCAGCGCATTATTTCCAGCCGCTGGCTGGCGGGCGAGAATGCCAAAACCCTGCACGACCTGGCCGCGGAGCTGGGTGTATCTGCCGAGCGGGTTCGCCAAATTGAAACCCAGGCCATGAAAAAAATGAAAACAGCCCTGTTGAAATACGAACACGGTGAGGCTTAAAACCCAGGCTGTAATCATTTTGGGTGAAAACTAACCTACACTAAGGGCTTGGCAACAAGCCCTTTTTTACGACCATGATCGAAGTACACCACCTGGAACACTCGCGCTCGCAGCGTATTATCTGGCTGCTAGAAGAACTTGGCCTGCCCTACAAAGTAACCCGCTACGCGCGCGACGCCAAAACATACCTGGCCCCACCCGAGCTGCTGAAGATTCACCCCTTGGGCAAATCGCCGGTGATTACGGATGGCGACATTACCGTGGCCGAGAGCGGTGCCATTGTGGAATACCTGATCGACAAAGCAGGTGGCAAGTTTCGCCCGGCAGCAGGTACACAAGCACACCGTGACTACACCTACTGGATGCACTTTGCCGAGGGCACAGCCATGCCCCCACTGGTCATGACTCTGGTATTCAATAAAATTGAGAATGCACCTGTGCCAGCCTTGCTCAAGCCAATTGTGCTGCCAATTGCACGCGGTATTTCCAAGCAAGTAAAAAGCAGTTTCATCAACCCCAACCTTGAAAAACAGTTTGCTTACATTGAAAGCGTACTGGCCAAGAATGAGTGGTTTTGCGGCAGCGAAATGACTGGTGCAGATTTCATGATGAGCTTTCCGCTTGAAGCGGCCATGAGCCGTTCTGAATCCATCAACAGCATGCCCAAAATTGCCGCTTACGTAAAACGCATCCACGCCATGCCCAGCTTCAAAAAAGCACTGGAAGTGGGCGGTCCGTACAACTACGCTTAATTTCGCTGAACACGCATGAACGCAGCAAGCACTTCGATAGAACAACAGGCAAGAATCACCCAAGTCAACGGCAATGTGCAGTTGATTCGGGATGGTTTTTTCCTGCCCGCGCAAGCAGGCATGGTTCTATTGCCGGGCGACCGTGTTCTCAGCGATGCGGGCGGAAAGGCAGTCATTGAATTCACGGGTGTACAGGATGCGCTGATTATTGAGAATGGTGCGGCAGCCACCTTCAATCTTGAAGTGGTTGAAATGGACCAGGCACCCCAGTGGATAGCCACAGACCTGTACGGCGAAGGTGTGTACTTTGATGGTCAGCAAACCACCGGCAAAACTGCAAGTACTACTGAAGATGCCCCGGACCTGTTTGGCCTGTTCGGCACAACCAGCGCCAGCGGCGAATCAACCGGCTTCCCGGTGCTGGAAAGCTTGGTATTTCTAGGCGCCACCGCAGCCATATACAGCGACAACGAAGACAACCCCAACACCACTGAAACCACCAGCACTACTGAATCCGGTAACAACGATTCAGGCACAGGGGGAAACAACAACCCGCCACCTGCGCCCCCACCCGAAACCGAAGAACCAGCGCCGGGCCCACTGGATGCAGTACTAGACCCGGTCACCAACGCACTCGACGGTTTGCTCTCCACCCTGGGTGCGCCCTCCCCAGTCGGTAGCCTGCCCCTTCCTTTGCAAGCCAACAGCAACGTAGCCAACCTGCCTACCGAGTAAGCACGAGAACTTCTGTTCTGCACAACGGACGTAGCGTGATGCATAAAACTATGCGCTACGCGAATACGCTTATTCACTGAATAAGATGTCGGTTGAACGCGGCGGCACAGGACCTATTTTTTTATGAGCGACAAACCACACTTCGGAATCGATTTTTCCGAAGCGAAAACAATTGCCAGCACTGGCAAACCTCTCGAATTCATCACACGCCCCAAATTCGATTTAACAACCCTTTACGCCTTCACCACACCAGCAGGAGTACAACGCGCAAGCGGCCCCTGCGCTTTGGGCACCATTCTTCACCACCATGACATTGGCTGGAACCACCTGCCCAAAGACCGGCACGGCCACCCATTGAACGACCCCTACATTCACGAAATCATGCGCTGGGCCAATTGCCCAGACCTGCTCAGTGGAAGCATGGGCACCTCGCCGGCCACCATGCTGAATGGTTTGAGAAAAGCCGGACTTGTCGCCGATTGGTACGCTGGCAACGCAGCGCAAGCCACACTGAAGCTGATTCGTGACGAGTTGTGTGAAGGCAGGCCAGTGATTGTATTGATCAATCACGGCCCCGAAGGTGAGCCCTTCTTACTGGAATGGGAGGTGGTGTTCAATATTGACAACGACACCGTAAGCTCGAAGCGCGCACACGCGGCGCATCAGGACAAGAACCGCCCCTTGGCGGAGTTCACAGCCCGAATGGCCATGGACTTGCAACAGCTCAGTTGCAGCGTCATTACGGCGAGAAAAGATTAATTACTTGCCGTCGAGAATTTGCTCAACATCGCTGATCACAGGGGCCGAGTCTGCATTGTGGCGAACCAGCAAACGAGCCCGGCCTTGTTGGTCGAACACATAACTTGCCGAGGTGTGGTCCATCAGATAGTTGTCGGGGCTGCTGCCCTCCACCTTGCCAGCATACACGCGCAAACCAGCCAACAATGGCTTCAGTTCGTCGGAAGATTCCGCGGTAAGTGCATCAAAGGTGGGGTTGAACTGGGGCACGTACTTTTTCAACAACTCGGGCGTGTCGCGCTCTGGGTCAACAGACACAAACAGCACCTGCAAATTGTCGCCCTTCTCACCCAGCTTGGTTTTCACCTCGTTCCATTGCTGCATGGTGATGGGGCACACATCGGGGCAATGGGTGTAGCCGAAGAACATGGCCACCACCTTGCCCTGGTAACTTTCCATGGTGCGCTCGGTACCCGACAAGTCTTTCAACTTGAAGTTGGCCACCAGTGAAGATCCTGTGATGTCGGTGTTGGTAAAACTGGCCGGGCCTGCGTTACACGCGGCCAGCAAGGCCACTGCACCCACCAAAAACCATGTTCTCACTTGCTTCAATACACTGCGCATACTACTTACACCGTTACATAATGATCGACCAGCAAGGCCGCGAACAAAAACGCCAGGTAGGCGATGGAGTACGTGAATGCCTTTTTCGCCAAGGCATCGCTGTAGTTTTTCCAGATTTTGTATCCATAGCCGATGAAAATAGCGTTCAGCACCACAGCGCTGACCAGGTAAATCAGCCCGCTCATTTTCATGGCGTAGGGGATCAGCGTGGTGGCGGCCAGCATGATGGTGTACAAAAACACATGGAACTGCGTAAATGCAGCGCCGTGGGTGACAGGCAACATGGGCAAACCCGCGCGCGCGTATTCTTGTGTGCGGTACAGGGCCAGCGCCCAGAAGTGCGGCGGCGTCCACACAAAAATAATCAGGAACAGTACCAGCGCTTCAGCCGAAACACTGTTGGTCACCGCCGCCCAGCCCAGCACCGGTGGCATGGCACCCGAGGCACCACCAATCACAATGTTTTGGGGGGTATTGGGCTTTAACAGCAGGGTGTAAATAATGGCGTAACCCACGAAGGTGGCCAATGTGAGCCACATGGTCAGCGGGTTCACAAACACGTACAAAATCCACACGCCTACACCGCCCACCATGCTGGAGAAGACCAGTGTTTGAACTGAATTCAGTTCGCCACGGGGCAAGGGGCGTGCGCGGGTGCGCGCCATTTTTGCATCAATTTGCTGCTCAACCAGACAATTGAATGCAGCTGCTGCACCTGCCACCAGCCAAATACCCAAAGTACCCGCAATCAACACCTGGGCATTGGGCAAGCTGGGTGTTGCCAAAAACATGCCAATGACCGCACAAAACACGATCAAGGCCACTACGCGTGGCTTGGTCAATGTCCAGTACTGTTTGGCCACGTGAGAAAAACTACTCACGGCTTTTGTTTTTTCAACGGATGGCATGTGGAGCCTTATGAAATTCGATGGCGATTGCCCGCAACCCGATAGTTTACCAAGATCAGGGTGACCAGCAACAGCGCTGCGCCCCCATTGTGCGCCACGGCCAACCACAAAGGCAATTGAAACACCACGTTGCCAATACCCATGGCAATTTGCAAAGCCAGCACAGCCACCAGTTTAATGGCCAGGGGCTTGGTGCCCGGGTTGCGCCACAAGGCAAAAGCGAGGAAACCCAAAATGCCAGTGACCACCAAAGCGCCAATGCGGTGAATAAAGTGAATCGCAGTGAGTGAGGCCACATTCAGAATCTCGCCTTCGGGTGTTTCACCCAAATGACGAACAATGTGGAATGCGTCTTTGAATTCCATGTGCGGCCAGAAGCTGCCCTGGCATGTGGGGAAGTCGGTACACACCACGGCGGCATAGTTGGTGCTGACCCAACCGCCCAGAATGATTTGCACAGCCACGGCCACAAAACCCACCCGCGCCAACAAGCGCAAACTACCCATGTCGCTGGGTGGAGCCACGGTTCGCGCGTTATTGGTTTGGCGCAACCACAGCCAGGTGAGCATGCCCAGAATGGTCATACCGCCGATCAAGTGACCAGTCACAATAGCAGGCTTGAGCAGCATGGTGACAGTCCAGGCACCAAAAGCACCTTGCAAACACACGGCGAAAAACAGCCAGGTGGCCAGTGCGGGAGATTGTTTCAATTCAGCCCGCTTTTTCCAGGCCATCACCATGATGCCAATAATCAAGAAACCCAGGAACGTGGCCACGTAGCGGTGCGCCATTTCCTTCCAGGCCTTGGGCATGGACACCGGGCCGTGTGTCCCGCCCTGAATTTCCACCGCCTGTGCAATTTCCTCTGCGGCATGCGTGGGCGTCAACTTGCCATAACAACCAGGCCAATCCGGGCAACCCAAACCTGCGTCAGTCAAGCGCACGAAAGCGCCCAACATGATCAACAAAAAGGTGAGTACGGTGGTGAATGCGACCAAACGCTTGTAACTGCTCATGATGCTGCTCTCGAATTAACCAATATTGGATGCCCACAACAGGCGGCTGA
>FWPV01003181.1_pt1 | contig 30044 bp, 20 predicted proteins | sample 2228371 | NCBI WGS metagenome assembly FWPV01 (sample SAMEA103939776, study PRJEB20133) | metagenome | reverse complement strand
GGAACGTGTCATGGCCTAAGCCTACCGGGGTCATCGTCGCATTGCACGTTCGTGCATGATGCATGGCCCGTGAGCGCGACACACGAGCGTTTCAGACAGGTCGACGCCTGCGGGGCGCCGAAACGCTATACTATCGCGCGGCGCCCGGGGCTGCACGTGGACGGAGCGCGCCTTGCCGGCTAGGGGTGGGTATGCAGAAGCTTGAAGAGATCCTTCGCGCTGAAGAACGCGCTCGACACGTTGTCAGCGAGGCGCGCGAGCGCGCCGCAGCGCTGCTCGCCGAGTCGGAGGCGTCGACGCGTCTCGAGGCCGACCGCATCGTCTCGGCGGCGCGCGAAAAAGCCCAGCTCGATCGTGACGCGGCACTGGCTGCGGCTGACGAGCAGGCCGCCCGGATCAGGGTCGAGGCCGAGGCGGATCTGAGAAGGTCCCTCGACTCAGCGCGCGCCCGCTTCGACGAGGTCGTGGCGCAGGCGGTACGGGAGCTGGTGGGCTAGGCCGATGGCCGTCGCACCGATGCTCAAGGCGATAGTGCTGGGCCATCGTTCGTCGATGGACCGTGTGCTCTGCGCGCTGCAGCGGGCTGGAGTGCTCGACATCGTCGCGTCCGAGCTCGACCTGGAATCCGAGGAGATCGGGCCCGAGGACGAGCGGCGTCTCCATGTCGAAGAGCGTCTCGCCGACGCGCTGTTCGTCCGTGACTTCCTCGCGCGGTTCCACGTCTCTCGCGCGCCGTTCTCGACCTTCGTGTCGGAGAAGGTCCACCTGACCCCTCAGCGCTTCCACGCGCTGGAGTTCGACGCGCATACCAAGCGGCTGTACCGGGAGTGTGTCGCCCTCTCGGACAGGCTCGCGTCGGGGGAGCGCGAACGCGAGCGCTTGCAGGCCCTCGTCGATGAGTTGAAGCCGTGGGCGGGACTGCGGCTCCAGATCGCGCAGTGGACGGGTACAGAGCACACGGTGCTGCTGACCGGGACCGTACCTTCGGCGGGTTCGGAAGAGGTGCGGCAGCGACTCTGTGATCACGTGTCCGAGGTGACAGTGGAGGAGCTCGGACCCGCCGGTGACCGGCAGGCTTGGGTCGTCATCGCCGCTCGTGATGCAGCGGATGATGTCCGGTCGGTGCTCGCCGCCGCCGGCTTCGCCGAAGTGAGCTTCCCGGGTCTGCACGACTATCCCGCTGAGGAGATCGAGACCGCGCGCGTGCGCATAGCCGAGCTCGATGAGACTGAGAAGCGTTCGAAGGAACGGGCGCTCGAGCTCGCCGAGAAGCACTACCTGGATGCGGTGGCGCTCGTCCAAGCGCTTGAGTCCGCGCGTGACAAGGTCATCGTGCACCGTGACATCGCCCGTACTGAACGAGCGTTCGTCATGACCGGCTGGGTCGAGGAACGGCGCGCTGGCGAGGTCGAGGCCGCGCTCAGACCGTGGGCGGATGAGGTGGATGTGACGTTCGAGCCGCCTGCCGGCGAAGACGAGCCGCCTGTCGCGCTCGAGAACCCTGCGTGGCTCAAGCCCTTCGAACTCCTCACCGACCTGTACGGCCGCCCGCCGTACCGCGGCATCGACCCGACGCCGCTGTTCGCACCGTTCTTCATACTGTTCTTCGCGTTGTGCATCGGCGACGTCGGCTACGGCGCGATGCTCATCGCCGGAGCGTGGCTCATCAAGCACCGTCTCGACGTGACTGACGGCGTGAAGCGCTTCATGGACCTGCTCATGATCGGCGGCGCAGCGTCCATGGTGGTGGGTGTCTTGCTCGGCAGCTACCTCGCGTTGCCCGTCGAGTCCCTGCCGGCGCCCTTGCGAGCGCTGCAGGTCATCGACCCGGTCGCCGACATCCAGCAGTTCCTCGTCATCGCGCTCGTCATCGGGCTTGTTCAGGTCTTCTTCGGGGTCTTCGTGGCGGCGTGGTCAGCATTCTCACGAGGCGATGCGGAGTCGGCTATCTTCGACCAGCTCTCGATCGTATTCCTCTTCACGATGCTCGGGGTCACAGCGGTCGCAGGCGTGGCCGGGAACGGCGGCCTCGTGCGCGCCTCGCTCGTCGTCGGTCTCGTGGGAGCCATGGTGATGCAGGGTCGGGCGATCCAGGCTGCGCTGCGCGCCGACGAGGTCGCGTCGTGGGACCGCATGCTCGGCATCGCCTGGGTCGTGCTGTTCGTGGGCGGCTTCGCGGCCTTCGCTTTCTCTGGGCAGGTCGTCGCGGTGTGGGCCGCTCTGGGAGCCTCTGCGGCGGGGCTCATCGTCTCGCGTTCCGTGCGCCGCGGGGTCGTGGGGGTGCTCTCGGGCGCCTACAACGTGTATGGGCTTACCGGCTTCGTCGGCGACGTGCTCTCGTACCTGCGACTGCCCGCCCTCGGTCTGTCAGGGATGCTCGTCGGCAGCGTGTTCAACATCCTTACTTCGCTCGTCTGGGGTGGGGTCGGCCCGCTCATTAGCAGAGGCGGTCTGTCGCTCGTAGGGGGCCTCGCCGTGGCGGTGCTCGCCGTGGCGCTCTTCGCCGTCGGACACACCTTCAATGTGGTCATCAACCTGCTCGGCGCGTTCGTGCACCCCACGCGCCTGCAGTTCGTGGAGTTCTTCAGCAAGTTCTACGAGGCGGGAGGGCGTCCATTCACGCCGTTCGGCTTCCGGACAGACGGGATAGTGTTGGATGCCGGCGCGGCCGGCGAGGAGGGAGGAAGGGTCTCGTGAACGAAACCTTTCTCGGTATGGGCGGGACGCAGTGGGCGCTGTTCGGCGCCGGGATCGCCGCGATACTGGGCGGCGCGGGCTCCGCGATCGGCATCACGTCGGCCTCGACGCTGATTTCGGGCGTGCTGTCTGAAGACGACACGAAGTTCGGCCAGCTGCTGCCGCTGGCCGCGATGCCGGGCACACAGGGCATCTACGGCTTCATCGTCGCGGTGCTCGTGATGGTCTTCTTCGACCTGCTGGGCGGGCGCGTCGACTTGCCGGCGGAAGCCGGCGTGGCCATCTTCATGGCCTGCCTGCCGACCGGGTTCCTCGGGCTCATCACGGCGATGTACCAGGGGCGCACGGCGGCCGCGTCGGCCGGCATCATCGCAGCGGGAAAGCGCGCCCCGGCGCTCGTGTTCCCAGCGCTGGTCGAGACCTATGCGATCTTCGCCCTCATCATCACCATCCTGATGCTGCTCCCGCTGCAGCAGGCGTACGGAAGCTAGGGCCGCCGTCGTGGCACTCGCCGACATCATCAGTCGCATCGAGTCCGACGCCAGGGCGGAGGCGGACCGCATCGTGCGAGAGGCGCAAGACCTCGCGCGGCGGCGTGCTGAGGAAGCGCTCGGCAAGACTCGCGCACAGGCCGAGCGGTTGACCGGCCGCATGCGACGCGAGACCGAAGTCGAGGCTGCGACGAGAGTCGCTGCTGCGCGGCTCGCCGCTCGCGATGAGGCGGTCGCGAAGAAGCGAGAACTCGTCGATGCAGCGCTCGAGGCCACGGTCGCCTCACTCGAGGCGTTGCCGGCCGAAGAGTTCGCCCGGTTCATCGCTCAGGCGATCGCCGCACAGGCCCGTTGCGGAGACACCGTGTCGCTCGCGCCGTCGGAGCAGCGCGTGCGCGCAGCGGTCCAAGCGGCGGTCGAGTCGCTCGCTCCGGGGCTCGAGCTCACATGGGCTGACGAACCCGCCGCCATCGAGCGCGGCGCCGTCGTCAGCAGTCAGCGGACGCGGGTCGAGGTCACTCCACGAGCGCTCGTCGAGGATCGCCGCGGTGAGCTCGAGCTCATGGTGGCAGCCAAGCTCTTCGGCGTCGAGGGGACGTGATTCGCGCGATGGCGGTCGTGGTCGAGGAGTATCGCGCGTTCCGCGAAGGTCTGCGGTACGGTTTCGCGGTGGGCAAGGTGCGTGTGCTCGAGACTCGCCTGCTTGACCGGGCCGCGCTCGAGCGGCTCGTCGATGCCGATGGCCTCTCCGAGCAGAAGCGCATCCTGTCAGAGGGCCCGTACGGCCGCTTCCTCGAGGGCGCGGAGACGCCCGCACAGGTCGAGATGGCTATCGACGGCGCCCTCGACTCGGCTTACGACTTCCTCGACAGGGCAGGGCTGCCCGCGGCTGTCGTGCGGTTCTTCCGGCTTCGTTTCGACTACGCGAACCTGAAGGCGGTGCTCAAGGCGACGGCGCTCGGCGCCCCTATCGACGGACTGCTGGCTGCGCACGGAACGGTTCCGGTCGAGGCTTTCGCAGGGCCGCTGGAGCGGTTGCCTGGCGACCTCGGCGCCCTTGCCGCCAAACTCGCTCCGTCTCTCGTGTCCGACGTCGATGAGCCCTCGCTGATGGCGGTCGACAACGCCGTGGACCGCGCGATGTTCTCGGCCTTGCGCGAACAGGCCGCTTCGGCCGGAAGCGGATTCCTCATGGACGTCGCACGGCTTCTTGTCGACCTCGGGAACCTCAAGACCGTCGTTCGCGCCCTGAACGCGGCCATCCCGGTCAAGCGGATCGAGGACGAGCTGCTCATGGACGGCGGCTCGGTCACCCGTTCAGAGCTTGGGCGCATCGCCCGGATGCCGGCGCGAGACGCGTTCGCGGCGCTCGAGCGGCGCTTCCGGCTTCCGGGCTCGCCGCTCACGACCGACGACGCGCCTGACCTCGACGTCATCGTAGACAACGCACTCGTCGCGGCCGTGAGGCGGGGCCGCAGACCAGAGCCCGGTGCCGACGACGTTATCGCCTACGTGCTCGCTCGTGAAGCCGAGGCGCAGGTCCTGAGGGTTGCGCTCCTCGGCAAGATGGCGGGCCTCGATTCAGCCGCGCTGCACCGCCGGATGCGCGCGTCGTTCAGATAGGGGAGTCGTGGCAGGGATCGCGATCATAGGGGACGCCGTGAGCGTGGCAGGTTTCCGACCGCTGGGTCTTGCCACGTATGCGCTCGACAGGCCTGAGGATGCGCGCGGGCTTTGGCCTGAGGTGCTGAAGACCGCGCCGGCGGTCGTGTTCGTGACGGAGCCGGTCTACGCCGCGGTAGCCGACCTGATAGCCATGACGGCAGACTCGCCGGTGCCTGCTGTGACGGTCATCCCCGGCACCGGCAGTTCGGGTGGTGTAGGGGGAGAGAAGCTCGAGCGCGCCATCGAGCGCGCGCTGGGAACGAAGATGCTCGTTCGAGAAGAGGACGTCTGAAGTGGAGCAGGGTTCGGTTTTGAAGGTCGCCGGTCCGCTCGTCGTGGCGACGGGTCTGGGCGGCGCCAAGATGTTCGACCTCGTGCGCGTGGGGTCCGAGGGCCTCATGGGCGAGATCATCGAGATGCGCGGTGATCGCGCGTCCATCCAAGTCTACGAGGAGACCGAGGGCATCGGGCCGGGCGATCCCGTCGTGCCCACGGGTGCCCCGCTCTCCGTCGAGCTGGGGCCGGGCATGCTGGGCACGGTCTACGACGGGGTGCAGCGGCCGCTCGACGCGCTCGAGGCGCAGGCCGGCGCGTTCCTCGCCCGCGGCGTCGATGCGCCCGGACTCGACCGGACGAAGGCGTGGGAGTTTGTTGCGTGCGCGAAGCCAGGACAGCGCGTCGAAGGCGGGTCGATCGTCGGCACGGTGCAGGAGAACGAGGTCATCGAGCACCGGATCATGGTGCCGCCCGGCGTGTCTGGCGAGCTTCTCGCGATCGAGAGCGGCTCGTTCACGGTCGAGCAGCCCGTCGGTCTCGTGCGCACGGATGCCGGCGAAGAGGTCGACCTGATGATGATGCAGCGGTGGCCGGTGCGCATCCCGCGTCCGTACGCGCGCAAGGTCGCCGCAACCGAGCCGCTCGTCACTGGGACGCGCGTCATCGACACATTCTTCCCGCTCGTGAAAGGCGGCGCCGGGTGCATCCCGGGGCCGTTCGGTGCGGGCAAGACGGTCACCCAGCACCAGGTCGCCAAGTGGTCGAACGCCCAGATCGTCATCTTCATCGGTTGCGGTGAGCGCGGCAACGAGATGACCGACGTGCTCATGGAGTTCCCGGAGCTGACGGACCCGTACAGCGGGTATCCGCTCATGAAGCGCACCGTCCTCGTGGCGAACACCTCGAACATGCCGGTAGCCGCACGTGAGGCGAGCGTCTACACCGGCATAACTATGGCGGAATACTTCCGTGACATGGGTTACGAGGTCGTGCTGCAGGCGGACTCTACCTCGCGTTGGGCCGAGGCGATGCGCGAGATATCCGGGCGTCTCGAGGAGATGCCCGGAGAGGAAGGGTACCCGGCGTACCTGGGTACCCGGCTCGCCGCGTTCTACGAGCGGGCTGGCAGAGTGGAGTGCCTAGGCGGGCCGTTGGCGTCCGATGCTGCGAACAGCGGTGATAGGGCGGCACATCGCGAGGCGGAGTGCACGCCTGCAGTGGCCACCTGCGACACGCGTGACGCGTGCCGTTACGGTTCTGTATCGGTCATCGGGTCGGTCTCGCCTCCCGGCGGCGACCTCTCCGAGCCTGTCGTGCAGAACACGCTTCGGGTCGTGAAGGTCTTCTGGGCTCTGCAAGATACACTCGCTTTCCAGCGGCACTTCCCAGCGATCGACTGGCTCACCAGCTACTCGCTCTTCCTCGATAAAGTCACCCCGATGTGGGAGCGCGAAGTCTCGCCGCAGTTCCGTGGCCGTCGCGACCGGGCGATGTCGATCCTGCAGCGCGAAAGCGAGCTCGCTGAGATCGTGCGGCTCGTTGGACTCGAGGCCTTGAGCCCCGAGGAGCAGATCCTCATGGAGACGGCGAAGTCGCTGCGCGAGGACTTCCTGCAGCAGAACGCATTTCGGGACGACGACCAGTTCTCGTCCCTCAAACAGCAGGACTGTCTTCTCCACGTGATCCTGCATTTCCATGAGCGTGCGCTGCTCGCGCAGTCGCAAGGCGCCTCGCTCAAGGCGATCTTCGAGTCACCTGTGCGTGAGCACATCGCCCGTGCCAAGTACCTCGAAGAGGATTTCGAGGCCGAGTGTGAGCGCATCATGGCAGAGATCGACACACAACTCGTCGGCGACATGCCTGGTCTCGGGCACTCGCACGATCGCACGGAGGTGGATGTGTAGCATGAGCCGCGAGTACATGACCACACGCGATATCGTCGGCCCGCTGCTCCTGGTCGAAGACGTAGAGGGCGTCACCTACGGTGAGCTCGTCGAACTCGAGTTTCCTGATGGCACCCGTTCTCTCGGCAACGTGCTCGAGGTCGACTGCGGTGTCGCTCTCGTCCAAGCGTTCCAAGGCACCCGTGGCTCCAATCCGAGCCAGACGAAGGTGCGCTTCCTCGGCCGGGGACTCGAGCTGGGGGTTTCGAGGGACATGCTCGGCCGTGTGTTCGACGGGCTCGGGCGTCCGCGTGACAACGGCCCTGAAATCATCCCCGACAAGCGCGTGCCCATCTACGGGCAGCCGATCAATCCGGTCTCGCGCGACTTCCCGGACGACTTCATCCAGACCGGCATCAGTTCGATCGACGGTTTGAACCCGCTTGTGCGCGGCCAGAAGCTACCGATCTTCTCGGGCTCAGGGCTCCCGCACAACGAACTCGCCGCGCAGATCGCGCGCCAGGCCGCGGTCCTCGAGCGCAGCGACGACCCCAGGAAGGTCGGCCCGGTCATGGAGGGCGAGTTCGCGGTCGTCTTCGCCGCGATGGGCATCACGTTCGAGGACGCAGACTACTTCATGACCGAGTTCCGCTCGACGAGCGCCATAGAGCGGGCGGTGCTCTTCCTGAACCTCGCCGACGACCCGGCCGTCGAGCGGATCGCGACGCCGCGCATGGCGCTGACCGCCGCAGAATACCTAGCCTTCGAGTGTGACATGCACGTGCTTGTCATCTATACCGACATGACGTACTACTGCGAGGCGCTGCGTGAGGTCTCCGCGGCGCGCAAGGAGGTGCCGGGCCGTAGAGGCTACCCCGGATACCTCTATACGGACCTCGCGACGATGTACGAGCGTGCGGGCCGGGTCAAAGGCAAGAAGGGCTCGATCACCCAGGTGCCGATCCTGTCGATGCCCGATGACGACAAGACGCATCCGATCCCCGACCTCACGGGCTACATCACCGAAGGCCAGATCATCCTCGACCGCAACCTGCACCGGTCCGGCATCTACCCGCCCATCTCCGTGCTGCCGAGTCTGTCGCGCCTCAAGCAGAAAGGCATCGGCCCCGGCAAGACGCGAGAGGACCATGCGGACCTCTCGAACCAGCTCTTCGGCGCCTACGCGCGCGGAATACAGGCCAAGGAGCTTGCGGTGATCCTGGGTGAGGCCGCGCTGTCTGAGACGGACCGGGCCTACGTGCGTTTCGCCGACAGTTTCGAACGCCTGTTCATCCAGCAAGGCAAGCAGGAGGACCGAAGTGTCGAAGAGACGCTCCGGCTAGGCTGGGAGCTCGTCGCGCTCCTGCCCCGCTCCGAACTCAAGCGGATCAAGGACGAGTACGTCGAGCGCTACCTGCCGGCGAAGCCGCACGAGTACCATCCGGGCGAAGAGGACGCGAACATGACGCCCGGGATGCCGGCAGGCCGTGATGAACACGTGGATGGGATCATGGGGGTCCGCAAGTGAGGACCGCTCTGTTGGCCGGGGCCGCGCTCGTATGTGTAGCGCTCGCCGTGCAGGTCCTCTATGCGCGCGCATACGCGCCGAATGCGACCAAGACGACGAAGCTCATCTGGGGGGTCAACATCGCGATGCTCGTAGCGCTCGCTGCGGGACTCGCGTGGTACGCGGTCGCCAGGGTCGGGTGAGACGACGATGGCCGGCATCCGCGTGAATCCGAACCGCATGGAGCTTCTGAAGCTCCGGCGTCGTCTCGACGTGGCACGACGCGGTCACAAGTTGCTGAAAGACAAGCTCGATGAGCTTCTCAAGGAGTTCATGGCGCGCATCGCGGAGAACCGGCGCCTCCGTGAAGAGGTGGAGGCCGCGCTGTTCTCGGCGTACGGCCTGCTTGCGATCGCGCGCGCTGAAGCAGGCTCTCCTGCGGTCGCGTCAGCGCTTCTGGCCGGCCGTCCCGGTGATCTCGTCGAGGCGGACGAGAAGAACGTGATGAGCGTCCGCGTACCCGTGCTGCGCCTCGGCGTGACACCTGCGCCAGAGGACTACAGCCTCGCCACCACGCCGGCTCTGCTCGACGGCGCTCTGGCGAGCCTTGCGGACGTCCTGCCGCGTATGGTCGAGCTCGCTGAGCGGGAGAAGACGATCGAACTGCTCGCTGCCGAGATCGAGACGACGCGTCGGCGTGTCAACGCGCTCGAGTACGTGCTGATGCCACAGCTCGCGGATGCGGTGCGCTCGATCCGGATGAAACTCGACGAGTCCGAGCGCAGCGAGCGTACGCGCCTCATGAAGGTGAAGGACATGATCGAAGGCGACAAGGGATGATGCCTGCCCGTCAAGGCCGGGACCGGTCCCGTTCGCAGAGAGGGATACGCAGGAAGACGAAGATGACCTCAGCGCTTCTCGTCGTGATTCTCGCGGCCAGTGGTGTGACCGCCTGCGCCAAGAAAGCGCCGCAACTGACCCCAGAGCAGCTGCAGATAGGCGTCGTGCCCGAGAAGCACCCTGTGTCGCAGCAGGATGCTGCGGCCCAAGGATGCAACTGTCACCTGCAGCAGTAGGGAGCAGACCACCTGCGAACGAGTGCGCGCTGCGCGGTCCCGCGCTCCAGACTCGACCGCCGGCTAAAGTCATGTCGAGACGACGCCGATTATCGGGCTGTCAGGAACCACGAGCCTCCTGACGTTGTGGGAGCTGGTACCGTCGCCTGTGGCGCCCCTCCACTGACGGGACCGTTCCCGTACCGGGCCCCGGCGTCAGATGATCGCCGGGGCCTGCTGATTGCGGCACAGTAGGCCATGTGTGAGGTTGTTGCGTTCGCGTCGGGGGAGTCGCGACGGGCGGACGCGCGGAGGGGGTAGGGGAGTATGGCGGCGGGGACCCTGTCGGCGAGCGGCGTGCCGGCGAGCACCGGGCCGTTCGAAGCGCTCGTGATAGGGGCCTCGTTCGGGGGGCCACGTGCGATCGAGAAGATCCTTGCCGCGCTGCCGCGTCGCTTCCGCCTGCCGGTGGCCGTCTGCCAGCACATCACGCCCGGCATGACCGCGCTGTGGGCGGATTCACTGTGCGGGAAGTGCCGGGTCAAGGTCGTCGAGGCGGTGTCGCATACACCGTTCGAGCCAGGTGTCGTCCACATCGCCCCAGCCGGCATGCAGATGCGGCTGTCGAATGTGGGCGGTCGTCCGGTCGTGCGCCTCGATCCGGATTTCGCGGATTCGCTGCACGTACCCTCGATCGACGTGCTGTTCACATCCGCGGCTCAGACCTTCGGATCGCGTACGCTGGCCGTGGTGCTCACCGGCCTCGGGAACGACGGCACGATGGGCATGCTTCAGGTGCGGCAGGCGGGTGGCTACACGATAGGGGAGTCGCAAGCGACAGCGGTCTCGTACAGCATGCCCGGCTCAGCGCATGAGGCAGGTGCTGTCGTCGAACAGTTGCCGCTCGACCGGATTCCTGAGCGCATCATCGAGCTCGGCGCGGTCCGATGACAGCGCTTGCGGGTGCGCGCATGGTCAAAGGCGTCAGCGCAGGCGTCAGCGCGTCTGGCCGGTGAAGTTGAACGCCTCGAGCAGGATCGCTGGCACAAGGCTCGCCCCCTCCTCGGCACCGACGAAGCGGCGCTCCGCCGTCACGCCTGTGCAGAAGCGCAGCGCACGCACAATGGGCTGGGTGAAACGGAGGTTCTTCACGGGGCGCGAGAGGCGGCCGTCCTCGATGAGGAACGTGCCGTCCCGAGTCATGCCAGTGAGCGTCACCGGCACGGGGTCCTCGACATTGACGTAGTGGAAGCGTGTCACGTAGACGCCGCGCTTGATGCTGCCGATGAGCTCTTCGAGGGTCGATTCGCCGGGTGCCATCTCGAGATTCAGGGGCATCGGGCCGTACGGGTTCGGGGCCGGCAGCGCATGTCCGGTATTGGGCCAGCCTGTCTTGGGAGCCCAGTACGAGTCCGTGACGGGGCCGAGGGCGACGCCATACTCGATAAGCGGCGTGACCTGTTTGGGCACGCCTTCGAAATCGAAGGTCGTGCCCATGGCGTGGGGGGCGAGTGCGTCATCGGTGATCGTCACGAGCTCGCTCATCACGTCGTCTTCGATGTGGTTCGACATGAAGGAGCGGCCCTCTACGTACGCTTTGGCCGAGAAGCCTACGTAGGCGAGGAAGTCCATGATGTCAGCCACGGCTTCGGGACCCAGGACCACGGGGTACTCGCCAGGGTCGAGCTCCGTGGGTCCGGCGCCGCTCAGCGCCAGCTCGGCGGCTTCAGCGCCCAGCTCCGATGGATGTAATTCGGCGGCGTCGCGCGACAAGAAGCTCGCCCACCCGCTTCCCGTGTCTCCAGCGGCGAGCACGGTGGCCTGTGCGCCCGTCACCGCTTGGCCGACGTCGATGCCGTGGCTGTTGGCCACCGCGATGACGTGCTCGGCGATACGCACCTTGCCTGCGGCAGTAAGCTTCCGGTCGCGGGATTCGGCGACGATGGCGGCGACAGCATTCGCGCGCGCCTCCGCATCGAAGGCGCGTGTCGTGGCGTGGGCCCGGTCGACGTCCAGGACGGGGCCGGGCTCGGGGAGCCCGGGGAAGCCGGGGTCGGCCGGCGCCACGCGCGCTGCGGCGACTGCGGCTTGGCAGCAGGCGCGCAACGATGCGTCGTCGAGCCGGTTCGTGCTCGCGACGCCTACCTGCTTGCCGACGACCGCTCTCACGCTCACGAGCGCGTCGCTGCCGACGACGTTCTGGTTGATGCGGTTGTTCGCGAAGCGTGTGAGCGCGCTCGTCTCGGCGACCACGAGAGCTTCGGCTTCGTCAGCGCTCGTGAGCGCTACGGCAGTCCTCGCCAGAGTGCGCGCCTCGTCCGGAGTCAGCATCTAGCGGCCCACCCCCACCTGTACGCCGCGGAACCGCGCGGGAGAGGCTCCGTGTGCCACGTGCGCTGTCTGCATCGGCTCGCCCTTGCCGCAGTTGGGAAGCCCCCATACCTGCCAGTGCTCCCGCGAGCACACCGCGTCACAGCTCGCCCAGAACTGCGGTGTGATCCCGGTGTAGTTGGGCATCCGCACCATGCGCCCGAGCTCTCCTCCCGAGATCTCCCAGCCGATCTCGCAGGCGAACTGGAAGTTCAGGCGTTTGTCGTCGATCGACCAGGAGTTGTTCGTCTCGACGTAGAGCCCCTCGCCGGTGTCGGCGAGAAGGTCGTCGAACGACCAGGTGCCGGGTTCGAGCGAGACGGTCGTCATGCGCACGAGAGGGATGCGGTTCCAGCCGTCGGCCCGGGCGCAGCCGTTGCTCGGACGACCGATCTCGGGCGCGGTGTCCCGTGACGAGAGCAGCCCGGTGAGCACACCCTCGGTCACCAGCAGGTCGCGTGTCGCAGGGACGCCGTCGTCGTCCCATCCGAAGCTGCCGAGCGAGCCGGGTACCGTGGCGTCTGCGCTGACGGTGACGTGCTCCGAGCCGTAGCGCAGCGAGCCGACATCTGAGATGCCGACCCACGAGGTGCCGGCGAAGGCCGCCTCCTCGCCGAGGACGCGGTCGAGCTCGGTGGGGTGCCCGATCGACTCGTGGACCTGCAGCGCCATCTGCGAGCCGTCGATGACGAGGTCCACGACGCCGGGTTCCAACTCCGGTGCCGCGAGCAGGGCGGCGGCCTCGCTCGCGACGCGGGGCGCGTTGCCCACGAGGTCCAGACCAGCCACGTACTCCCAGCCCGCCTGCATCCAACCGCCACCGTGGGAGTTCGGGTACGAGCGGCTGACGACGTCGTCGTCCGCGATCGCATACGCGACGATGCCGGCACCGGACTCGAACCATGACTGTTCGGTGTATGCGCCCTCGCTCGAGCCGAACCACTTGCGGAAACGGTAGCAGCCGCATCTGGCCTTGGTGATCGAGACCGCGGGCTCCTCACGCAGGGCCGCGTCGGCGGCGATCAGCATCGCGAGTTTGTCTTCGAGCGGCACGGTGAACGGGTCGATGTCGCACACGCTGCTCCACGTGCCGGTCGCCGGGTCGAGCGGCGCGAGGCGCACCGGGGCCGCTGAGACCATGGCGCTCGCACGGCCCACGGCGACCGCCTCGCGTCCGATGCGGGCGGCATCGTCGATCGTCACGTCACGCGTGGCGGCGAAGCCCCATGCGCCGTCCACGAGCACCCGCACGCCGATGCCGAAGCTGTCTGAGCGGTCGACCCCTTCGAGGCGGCCGTTCGCCACCTGTACCTCCTCGCGGGACGAGTCGACGACACGCGCGTCGGCGTATGACGCGCCGGCGAGCCGCGCGGACTCGAGAGCCGCTTCGATGATGTCTCGCATGCATCCTCCGTGACTCAGACGATACCGGGCGCGCCAAGGCCGCTGTCTGGCCGCGAATCCGGGCGCCCGCAGTACTTACCGCAATGTAACCGTGAGCCCCTCCCCGAACGACGATAACAGTTTCGTCGTGCCGAGTGTGCCGGAAGGGGTGAATGTGCAGAACGTTGAATGGGAGCGCGCCGTCGACAGACTCCACTACGCGTTCCAGCCCATCGTCAACGTCCACACCGGCGCGACGTACGGTTACGAGGCCCTTCTCCGGGGTTGGGACGACGCCGGGTTCTCGTGCATCCACGAACTCTTCGACCGGGCGCACGACGAGCTCATTCTGCATCAGTTGGACGTACGCCTTCGCGCCAAAGCGGTGGAGTCGTTCGTCAAGGTGCCCCACCACCAGCAGACGCGACTGTCGTGACCCCTGGACCAGCGGGTGCTTGACATGCCCGACTATCAGCCAGGGGTCACGCGTGAGATCCTCGCCCGGCACGGACTCACGACTGACGCGATCTGCCTCGAGATCTCAGAACGCCACGACGCGGTGTCTTCCGAGGCGAGTCGCCGCACCCTCCAGCAGTATCGACAGCAACTGTTCCGTATCGCTGTCGACGACTACGGCACGGGGTTCTCCGGACTCCAGCTGCTTTACCAGTCCGAACCCGACTTCGTGAAGATCGACCGCTTCTTCATCGAGGGGATATCGACCGATCCGCGCAAGAAGCTCTTCGTGTCCAATGTCATCAACCTAGCCCATATGCTGGGGGTGCTCGTCATCGGCGAGGGCGTGGAGACGGAAGAGGAGCTGCGGGTGTGCCGCGAGATCGGATGCGATCTCGTGCAGGGCTACTACGTGCAGCGTCCGGTGACCGACACGTCAGCGCTGCTCTCAACATACGAGAAGGTCGCCGAGAGCGCACGCTCAGATCTGCGCGCCCCGGCGCAAGCGACAGCGGAGGCTCTGGCCTCGCGCATCGACCGCCCGGCGGCGATCTGCGCGTGCGCAGGGATGCAGGAGGTCTTGCGGTACCTTCGCGAGGATGCGAGCGCGACATTCGTGATCATCGTGGACAAGCACGACGCCCCTCTCGGCATCGTCAGGCAGAGTACGATCAGCCGGTTTGTGTACTCGCAGTTCGGATGGGCCCTGCTCGCCGGCCGCTACGAACCGATCGCCGACTACGTCTCGCACTGCCCGGTGGCCGAGATCCACTCGCCTGTCGACCAGCTGATGGCGATGTTCTCGGTGGCGACGGACTCAGCTGAGGGTGTGATCCTCGTCGACAACGGTCGTTACGCGGGGTTCATCAGTGCCGGCGAGCTGCTGAAAGCCGTAAACGAGCGCGATCTGGAGGCGGCCCGCGACTCCAATCCGCTGACGCGGCTACCTGGCAACAGCCGCATCGGACAGATCGTTCGCGATGCGCTCGCGGACACCGGAGCGGGCTACGTGTTCGCCCATTTCGACTTCGACGACTTCAAGCCATTCAATGACGCGTACGGGTTCCGCCGAGGGGACCGCGTGATCCAGATGTTCGCCGATGGTCTGCGGCAGACTGCTGAGCTCGTCGGGGCGTTCGTGGGCCATATCGGCGGCGATGACTTCTACTGGGTGTCGGACACATCGAGGCTGGGTTTCGAGGCGACGATGGGCATACTGCGCGACGTGGCCGCGAAGTTTCGCCGTGACGTCCAGTCGCTGTACTCGCGCGAGGAGCGTGAGCGCGGCGGGATCCTCGGCGTGGATCGCTTGGGCGAGGCGCGGTTGTACCCGCTTCTCGGAGTGTCGATCGCGGCGCTGTACCGGCCTGCCGGCGCACCTGTCCTCATGCCGAGCGTCCACAGCTCACTCATGGCCTCGCTCAAACATGCCGCGAAGCGTTCGGTGTCGGGCGTTGCGTGTCACCATTACGGCGAGGACACGGCGCCGCTGCCTGCAAGCGCACCGGACTTCGCGTCAAGCCGCTTTGACGAGGAGCCGGAGCTGGCCGCACGGTTGTGTCGCGAATCGGCTCGCTAGCGGCGGGACGCGATCAGCCGCTGAACCTCGATCTGACGTCGAGGTGGCCGGAGCGGGCGTGGCCAACCCGGGTCATCTGACGACCCTTATCGGGTCAGGCTGTCGAGCGCGGCCGCAGGTGAGACGCGTGCGCCGGTGGGGGCTGTAGTGCGAAGTTTCCACGGGTAACGGCGGGCGCCGGCGTAGTCTCGCCGGTCGGCGAGCTTGCTGATCTTGACGAAGTCGCCGGTGCGCGGGGCGTGGATGTAGTAGCCGCCGCCCACGTAGATGCCGACGTGGTGGATCGGCGAGCCGAAGAAGACGACGTCACCGGGGAGCAGCTCGGCCACAGCGACCTTCTCGCCAAGCAGGAACTGCGAGCCGGAGTAGTGGGGGAGGTTCACGCCGTGCTGGCGGAACACGTAGAGCACGAGGCCGGAGCAGTCGAAGCCGGAGGGCGTCTCGCCGCCCCACAGGTACGGGACGCCATGGTACGCGAGGGCTGTCTCGACCGGCGAACCGGGAGCGGCCACGATGCCCTTCGCACTCGCGCCTGACAGCACCTCGGCCAGCAGGTCGGCCTCTTCCTGAGACCGGCGCGCGGCCTCTGAATCGAGCAGCTCGAGCAGGTCTTGCTGAGCTTGGGCGAGCATCTGCTGGCGCTCTTGGATGCGGAGCAGGACTTCGATCTGGCGTGCCTTGAGTTCGAACTCGAGCGATCGAGCGGCGTCCTGGGACTCCTTGAGTTCAGCGACCTGTGACTCGAGGAGCTCCTTCTGGCTCTTGAGCGAGGCGGCGATGTCTGCATCCCGGATGCCGATGGTGTTCAAGAACTTGATTCTGGACATCAGGTCCGAAATGGACTTGGCGTCCAGGAGCACCTCTATGGCCGCGATCGAGCCGTCCTTGTAGATCGATTCGGCGCGCTCTCCGAGGATGTGGCTCTGGAGCTCGTACGCCTCCCGAGCGCGATCCAGGTCGACCTCGGCGTCATGGACGCGCGCCTTCATCTGAGCCAAGCGCTCGACCGCCTCGTTGTATGCCTCGCTTGCGATCTCGAGTTCGCGGTCGAGTGCGTCGAGCTGGGCCATGAACTCGTCGAGCCGCCTCTGGCGCTCCGCGAGCTCGGCACGGAACGCCGCGGTCCGCTCGTCGGTGGCGACGTCGATCTCGGAGGGTTTCGCGGGCGGCCTGCGAACCGGTGCCGGTGCGGGCCGCGTGACGGGCTGCGGGGCAGGTGAGGTCACCGGACCAGGCTTCGTGGGTGTGGTGGCCTCGGAATCAGGATCAGGGGTCGACGTGGTCGCGGGATCGGCAAAGGCGGGGGATGCGACGAGCAGCGCCGCCGAGATGGTCAGCGCGGTCGCGCGCCGTGCGAATGTCTTCGGTCGTGCAGCGAGCATGGTCCTGCTTCCTGCCTGTGGACGCTCGTCTCTCCGGTGCTCCACGAGGTTTCTACTCCCTCTATCGGGAGAAGACGAGTCCAACCTGCGATTCTACACGGAATCCGTACAAGGGACCCGCAGAATCCCTTCTTGTCAGGGGTGTTGAGCCGAGGTTGCGGTTGTGGCGCCATCGGGCCCCGGGTTCACTGACCGCCCCATGCACAACGCGGTTCAGGGTATGCAAAGCCGATGCCGAGTCGGTGCGTGTCGCGTTCGGTGTTCGGCGGCGCCGTGGACCGGTGTGGCAATCGACCGTTCAGCGGCCGATAACGACCGCAGCTGAGCCTTTCGGCCTCGATTACGGACCGTTCGGCGTGCGGGTGCGGTGTTCGGGCGGACAGACGGGCCGCATCTTCAGCCCGGAAGGGTGTTTCTGGATGCGCGCGTGCCGGCGCACACGGTCTCCGGCGACGGATCCCGGTCCCCGGACCCCCTAAGGGCGCTCAAGGACTGATAAATCCGGACGCGTCGGCTTCAGAGTCGATCGACGTTCCTTCGGTGAAGAGCAGACGAAGACCGTTCGTCGCCCGGATTCGTCCTCCAGTCACCGCGACTCGTCCTCTGTGCGGAACTTTTACATTGGGAGCGTGGCGTTCGGGTCGCCGATGCCGATACCATGGTTCATGTACATATATATGTCGCTCACAGAATCGGAGGGCGAAGGCGCGGGGCGGCCGGTGGGGTTGCATCGCGCCATTGGTGTGTTCCGGAGGGCGTGCGCCTCGTACGTGCGCGCGAGTCTGACGGGACGCCGGGTCGGCTCAGGATATTCTGGTTGGCCAGGTCGGGAGGTCGGCGCTGACAGGACAGGAAGACATGTCGCCGAGTGGCGCACGTGATGCACGCTCGGACGAGTCTCAAGACGGTGAAGCTTCGCGTCAACATGCGTGGGCTCTTGTCGTGTTCGGTGCGCTGTGCATCTCGCTCGTGGTGGGTCTCCTGGCAAGCGGGCAGCTCGCGCACGCCGCCTCGGACGGGTACTCGTACTTCCCCACGGCGAGCGCCACCGACGGCAAGATGCTCGCCATTGCCGGTCCGAACCTCAGCACTCTGTCGGGGACGACGATCACGGTCAGTTTCTCGGTGCCCGCATCGGAGACGACTTTCACGTTCGGGTTCTTCGACGGGGCGGTGCGGACTCCGTGGGAGTTTGGGGCTAATCCGGGTTTGGAGACGTCGTACACGGTGTACGCTGATCCGTCAGGCGTCGGAACGGGGACAGTGGTCGTGGCGGAGCTACGCAGCCAGGACATGCTCTCCAATGCCTGGTCGGACTTCACGCTTGACAACACGGCTGCGGCGCTGGCGCCATCGGGCCGTTACTTCTACAAGATAGTAGCGACGGTGCAGGGCGGCTTCGCGGGCGTGAACGACATCAACGCCTTCAAGTTCCGGGTGAAGGGTTCGACCTACATCACGCCCTTGGGCACCTTCGGCTACATCGGCGCGTACAACCAAGCGGTGATCTATCCCAGCTGGCCCGCCACCACACCGACCACCTACGACGGCAACTGGGACTTCTATGTCCGCATTCCGCAGGGGAACACCCGTTTCGACGTGTGGGACGGCGACTTCGACCTGTCTGGTGTCAATGGTTCACCAGCTGACACCGATGACCCGAACACCCCCTCGACGATTCCGACGTGGTCTACTACTGCGGCGCTTGCTGAGGCGGCCAGGCAAGGCGCTCCGGCCGACGACAATACCCCCGGCAACGCTTATCTCAGGACTCCGAACATCCGCTACACGGTCTACGACCCGCTCGGCAATTCCTACTTCAACGAGAACCCGTCTGGTGGAACGGAATGGGAAGTGTTCCGTATCGATTCGACGACCACCGATACCGCGGTCACGGACTACTACGCTACCGATATCCCCGCCGGTCTGTGGCGCGTCTCGATGACCGGTGTCGATCTGCACAACCTCAACGCACTCCGCTTCGAGCATCCGATCATCGGTGTGGATGCTTCCGGCACGCCCGTCGAGCCCGAGTTTCCGTACGCGATCGGCGACCGGGTGTGGCTCGACGCCAACCGCAACGGCCTTCAAGATTCGGGCGAGACCAGCATCGGCGCGGCGATACTGACGCTTCGAGACGCTGCGGGCTCGTTCATCACCTCGACGACGGCTGACTCGAATGGCCTGTATCGCCTGACCACGCTGCCTGGCACGTACACGGTCGACGTCAACGACCCGGCGAACTACGTGTCGGGCGGGCCGCTGGCGGGCCTGGTAGCGACCACTGCGCGCATCCAGTCCGTCGTCATCACTTCGACCAACGATTTCACGCTCGACTTCGGATTCGCGAAGGGGCCTGCCCTCGTGGTCGTGAAGGATCGAGCAGCATCTTCGCCGGCAACGGCAGCTGTGGGGGATGTGACGACCTACACGGTCTCGGTCTCCAACGTGGGCAGCGCCACGGCGAACAGCATCGTCGTCACCGACACGCTGGTCGGCTCCGTGATGGAGTACGTACCGGGTTCCACCAGCGCATCCTGGCCCGGCGGTTCAAGCACGTCGGATCCGACGTCGCCTACTGCCGATACGCTCCGCTGGGACTTCGGCGCGGGCTCACAGATACCCGCGGGGTCTGCGCTCACCCTGACGTATGAGGTCAGGGTCAGAGCCGGCGTGACGGCTTGGGGCTCGTATGTGGATACGGCTTCGGTCGGCGCAAGGGATGCGTCGGGTACCGCGGTCGCTCCGGACGGCAGCACGTGGATTCCTGAAGACACCAATCCCGACGACACGGACACGGCGAACGTCTGGGTGACGGTGCCGGGCGTGAGCGTCACGAAGACGAGAAGCTCAGCTGACGCCACGATCCAAGCCGGCCAGACCGCAGACTTCGACATTGTCGTGCGCAACACGGGCGACTCACGGATCGAGACACTGTCCGTGGGTGACGTGTTCCCGAGTGCGAATCTCAGTTACCTGACGGCCACCCCGCTCCTGCCTTCGGTGGTTGGGAGCGGCGCACTCACGTGGGCGAACGTCGGTCCGCTGGATTCGGGTCAGCAGACGACGATCACCGTGACATTCGCAGCCGGCTCCAGCCCACCCGGATACAGTGCCGTCGACACCGCGACCGCCGGGCCGACCATCGACGTCAACGGACGACCGGTGCCGAGTTCGACTTCGACCGCGTCGGTGGCGATCACACGCCCGAGCCTCTCGGTGTCGAAGGTGCTGTCCTCGCCGGATGCGACGATCCAGGCCGGCCAGGCGGCGACGTTCACCATCGTCGTCCGAAACGATGGCAACACGCGTATCGACTCGATTCCGCTCTCCGACGCCTACGACATCCGATACTTGACGTACACGACCGCCACACCGGCGCCGGTTGCTGATATCTCGACGCTTACGACCTATGCGGTGGTCGCGAGCGACACTGCTGGCACGTGGAGCAACGACGCCAACTCACTTGGTCCGGCTGCCGGCGACTTCGCCACATCTGGCAACCCGCCATTTGAGATGTGGCATTCGTTCGCTTTTCCTCCAGGAATGAGTGCGGTCACCTCGGCTACTGTGAGGGTACGGAGCCGTGCGCACAGTGGGTGGGGAGCGTCGTTCGCTGCCCCCCGGACCGGGTTCAGCCTGCCGAACTCGACGATCCAGAACGGAAACTGGAACATCGCGGGCTCCACGCCGGCCCTGACGCGACACGAGTCCGTGGACGATACGCCGACAGTCGACGACGGTGTGACGTACCTGACCGGCACCGGGAACAACGAGGTGCGCCTCGGGCTGTCGAATCCCGCCCTTCCGGCGAACGCGACGAACATCCAAGTCGGGGTCACAATCCGTGTGGCAGACAACAACACCGGCAACAACAACGTCTTCTATCGGTTGCGTGTGAACGGCACGAACTATGATGGGACGAGCCGGAACCCGACCGGCACATGGACTACCTACACAGAGACGTACACGGTGAACCCGGACACCGGCGCCGCTTGGACTCCCGCTGACGTGAACGGTACTGGAGGCAATCCGATCGAGTGGCTCGCTCTGGACTCGAGTGACCAGACCCCGCAGCCGTGGGTCACCTTCGCTGGATTGTGGATCACCTACGACCTGCCCGTCACCAACGACGACACGTGGGCGATCGATTACTCGACCGACGCCGGTGTGAGCTGGAGCTCGATTGCTGCACCGTCCGCCGCGTCCGAGGGCGCACAGACAGATCACGTCGCCGCGCTGTCCGGGATTCTCACGCCGGCGAACTCCGTTGACTTCCGTGTCCGCGTAAGGGGAGCGGTGGTCGGCAGCGCGGACGCGAGCGGCGTGGTCGATTGGGACCGAAGCCAGCTCGACGTTGTGTACGAGACAGCCCGGCCCAACGACGGTGTACTCGACTGGAGCGATGTGGGCCCGCTGGATCCCGGCGAGCAGACGACGCTGACGGTCAGCTTTGTCGCCTCGGCGACACCGGGTGGCGACCACTCCACGGTCGACACCGCCACGGTGGGGACGACCGCTGACGTGTTTGGTGACCCGCCCGATATCACTCCCGGTACCGCGTCGGTCGCAATCACTCGCCCGGGCATCCACGTAAACAAGCAGCTCTCAGCGTCGCAACCCGCTACCGTGGGGGTTGGCGGCACTGTCCGGTTCGACGTCGTCGTCAGCAACACCGGGGACACCACCATCACGGCGCCTTCGATCGTGGACACGTGGGCACCAGCGTACCTGGAATACGTGAGCGCATCGCCGTCGGCAGCGGCGACGGAGTCCGGTGTGGCGACCTGGACGACGCTGCCGCCGATCGCTCCCGGGGCGGCAACAACGATCACAGTCGAGTTCACCGCGCTCGCGGTGCCTCCGGGCGGGACAACGGTGAACCGCGTGACCGCGACCGGCACTGACGTCTACGGTGACCCGCTCGGTACCTCTTCGAGCGACGAGCCGATCGGCGTCGTCGACACACGGGTCACGGTGACCAAGACGCGGACCTCTGCAGAGGCGACGATCTCGGTCGGCAGCAACGTCGTATACACAATAGTCGCGCGCAACACGGGAACATCGGTGTTGACGACGGTACCGGTGAACGATGCCTACGAAGAGGCATATCTGGATTACAGCTCGGCCATCCCGCCGCCGAGTGCGACGACCTCAGGCTCACTGTCTTGGGACAACGTCGGGCCGTTGAATCCCGGTCAGCAGACGACGATCACGGTCACGTTCGCGGCCCAGGCCGCTCCGCCGGGTAAGGTCACGACCGACACCGCCTCCATCGCGGGGGCGCGCGACGCATCCGGAACAGCTGCGGCGACGGTCACCGCGTCGGCTTCGGTCGCGGTTCTGCGAACATCGCTTGCCGTCACCAAAATCAGCTTGGACGCCGACGGCTTCTTGCCTGTCGGGGCGAGCGGACTCTTCAGCATCCGGGTCACGAACTCGGGTGATACCACGATCACCACCGTGCACGTCGCGGACGCATGGACCACAGGTCTGGCGTTCAGCTCCAGCCAGCCGGCCACCACCCCCGTGGGCAACGGGGCCACGTTCACCGTCGGGCCTCTGGTCCCTGGTGCCTCGCAGGACATCACGGTCACGCTCTCGGGTCTGGCGAGTGGCCCCGCGACGAACGCGGTGACCGTTACGGGTACTGACGAGCTTGGCTCGCCGGTGCCCACCGAGACTGCGGCAGCCACCGTGACGGTCACGAATCCCGCTGTCACTGTCACGAAGACGGCGAGCACGTCGACGGTTCTGCCGGGGCAGGATGTCACCTACACCGTCACCGTCCTGAACTCGGGTGACACGACCCTCCTGGCGGGGACCGCGGTGGATCGATGGGATTCGGCAAGACTCTCCTTTGTTTCAAGCACTCCTGCCACGGCTCCGGTCGGCGACGTCGCCACATTCCCTGTGGGACCCCTTGCGCCCGGCGTCAGCCAGTCGATAACGATGGTGCTTCGCGCGACGACGACCACCGGTGTCGCGTCCAACGACGTCACCGTCACCGCCGTGGATGTTCACGGCGATCCGATCGGACCCCGCTCGGCCACCGCGACGGTCACGGTGCGCAGGCCGGTGCTCAGCGTGAGCAAGGTGCGTACCTCAGGGGCCACGATCACAGCCGGTGAGGACGTCTCCTGGCGAATCGATGTCACGAACTCCGGTGACGCCACGGCCGCACCGCTTACTTTGGTCGACACTTGGACTGCGAGTCTGCTGGACTACGTCTCCGCCTCACACACTCCCGATGCGACGTCCTCAGGGATCGCCACATTCACTGTCCCGGTGCTAGCGAGTGGTGAGTCGACGTCGATCGCGGTTACGCTGCGGGCCACCGGTGCGACGGGCACAGCGCAGAACGCGGCGTCGGCGAGCACCCCGGGTGGCGTCACACCACCGAGTTTCGTGGCGACGGTGCATGTGGGCGCGCCGGACCTCGTCGTCATCAAGACCCGTTCCACGGATGCTACGGCTATGGTCGGCGAGACTGTCTCGTGGAGCATCATCGTCACGAACAACGGTGATGCGACTGCGACTCCGGTCGCCGTGGTCGACACGTGGACGGCTGGGCTCGAATTCGCGAGTGCCGCCCCGAGTCCGGACGCAACATCTTCGACAACCGCAACCTTCACCATCCCTAGCCTTCGCGCTGGCGAGACGACGACCATCGCGATGTCCACTTCGGTGACATACGCAACAAGACCTCGACGCCGGTGAGATCACGAACGTCGCCACGGCGAGCGTGACCTTCGAGGGCACCGACTACACGAAGACCGACACGGTCACGGTCACGGCCGACCAGGCGCCGGACTTCACCTTCGAGAAGGCCGCGACGCCGGCGAGCTTCGACAGCGTCGGCGAGACGATCACCTACACCTACACGATCACCAACACCGGCAACGTGACGCTTTCGCTCGGCACGGGCATCGACTCTATCGAAGGCCCGTTCACCTTCGCGCCTGCGACCCTCATCGCCCCCTCCCAGACGGTCACGGCCACGCTCGTCCACACCGTGACGCAACAAGACCTCGACGCCGGTGAGATCACGAACGTCGCCACGGCGAGCGTGACCTTCGAGGGCACCGACTACACGAAGACCGACACGGTCACGGTCACGGCCGACCAAAGCCCGCAGATATCACTGATCAAGGACGGCACGTGGAGCGACACTGATCTATCGGGCGGCCCGACCGCGGGTGACCAAGTGACGTACGCCTTCATCGTGTCGAACATCGGGAATGTCACGCTCTCGAACGTCACAATCTCGGATCCGCTCGTCGGACCGGTCACTGGTGGCCCAATCAATCTGATCCCGACACAGGTCGACGCCACTACGTTCGGCGCAACCTACGTCCTGACCCAACCGGATATCGACGCCGGAAGCCTGACGAACACCGCTACGGTGACCGGATACTTCGGCGGCAACCCGTATACGGACATAGACACCGACACTCAGGTCTTCTTGGCCGGCGCTGACATCAGGGTGACCAAAGTTCGGACCAGCGAGCCGACCGTCGCGGTCGGAGCACCCGTTGGCTGGCGAGTAACCGTACAGAATGTGGGTACCGCGACCTCGGCCGATGTGACCATCGAGGACAGCTGGACTGCCGGTGCCTTCGCATACGCAACGGCAGCACCTTCTCCAACAACGCAGGCGGGCAACACTGCAACGTTCGACGTCGGCTCACTTGCGCCTGGAGACGTCCGAAGTATTGACATCACACTGACAACGTTGGCGTCGGTGGGACCGGCGTTCAACGCCGCATACTCCATCACGACCACGTCAACGACAGGGACGGCGGGCGTTTACGTCGGCGCGGCGGACCTCACCGCCACAAAGACCAGAAGCGGCGATGCCACCGTGGCCGTCGGCGACGACGTCACCTGGACGATCGAGGTCAGGAACTCCGGCGACGTCACGGCCACACCGGCCTGGGTCACCGACACCTGGACCTCCGGCCTCGCCTTCAAGTCCACGACGGTGGCCTCCTACACGGCGGGCGCCACCGAGGCGACCTTCACGCTTCCCGCCATCGCGCCGGGCGGCTCATATACCTTCACCGTCACCCACAACGTCACCTCGACGGGGACCAAGGCCAACACCGCGACGCCCGAGACCCCGACCGACCCGACCCCGACGCCGGGATCCGACACCGTCACGGGGGAGATCTTCACGCCGGCCGTCACCGTCGAGAAGACACGCACCTCCTCGGCGATCACCACGGTCGGTGAGCCCGTTACGTGGAGCATCCGCGTGCGCAACGCCGGCAACGCGACCGCGACCGCGACGAGCATCGTTGACACCTTCAGCGCCGACACGCTGGCCTTCCTCGAGGCCAGCGTACCTCACGCGATTCTCGGCAACGTCGTGACCTTCGGACCCAGCGACCTCCAGCCCGGCTACGACGCTACGATCGACGTGACGATGACTGCCGTCGCTGCCGGAACCGGTACCAACACCGCGTTCTCGCCGGGCAACGACACCACCTCGACGGCCACGGTCGACATACTCACGCAGACGGCGGCCGACATCCGGGTCACCAAGACCCGCACGTCGGCCGCGACCACGACGGTGGGCAGCCCGGTCTCTTGGCGAGTAACCGTCGAGAACGTCGGCGACGCCGCGTCGGCTCCGGTCACGATCGAGGACTCGTGGACCGCCGGCGCGTTCAGCTTCGTGGATTCGACCCCGCTCTACACTACGCAGGTCGGCAACACGGTCACATGGGCGCTCGGTTCGCTCGCGCCAAGCGATGTGCGCACGATCGACATCACGCTGACCGCGCTTGCAGCGGGCACTCAGGCCAACACCGCCTACTCGATCTCGACAACCTCGACCACCGGTACCGCCGACGTCGAGGTCTTCGCGGCGAATCCCGAGCTGACGCTCACGAAGACGCTCGCTGCCGGCCAGAGCGCGAACGTTCTCGTCGGCGACACCGCCACGTTCACGGTCACTGCGCGCAACTCCGGCAACATGACGATCACGTCGGCTGAGATCGTGGACACGTGGGATGCCGCGCACCTGAGCTTCGCCGGTTCCTCTCCAAGTCCTGACCAGCTAGGCTCCTCGACGGCCACCTTCACGGTGCCGACGCCGCTTGCTCCGGGTGACAGCTACAGCATCGACGTCGCGCTGCGCGTGGACTCATTGCCGGCGGGTGGCATCGCCACGAACTTCGCGCGCACCAACAACGTCACCGATGGCGGCGGCAATCCCGTGCCCACGAGCTCGGACTCGCGGGACGTGAGTGTCTCGCTGCCGACCGCGGGCATCCGGGTGACCAAGACGTACGCGCCCGGTCATGACCAGACGGTCACCCAAGGCCAGCCGATCTCGTTCATGCTGACGGTCGAGAACACCGGCACGACCCCGGTCGACGTGGACATCGTCGACTCGTGGGACGCCGCGTACCTGACGTGGGGGAGTGCGTCGCAGGCCCCAGCCGCGCTTGGCGCATCGACCGCGACGTGGACCATCACCGGCATCGCGCCGAACACCTCGCGCACCATCACGGTGTCGTTCGCCGCCACCGCGACGGCGACGGGCGCCACCATGAACAACCTGAGCGTCACCGGCACCGACACTCTCGGCACGCCGGTGTCCGGCGCCGACAGCAAGCCGGTCAGTGTGGTGTCCGCCGCCGTGCCGCACCTCGCCATCACGAAGTCGCTCGCGAGCGGTCAGGACCCGGTCGTCCAGGTCGGCGGTACGGTGCGCTACGACATCGTCGTCACGAACACCGGCGACAGCACGATCACCGCCGGCTCGGTCGTCGACACGTGGGACGCCTCGCATCTCGCGCTCGTGCTCGCATCGCCCCACGCGGTTTCGAGCGGCGCCGGATCGGCGACGTTCGCGCTGCCGGTGCCGCTGTCGCCGGGTGCCTCGGCCGGCTACTCGCTCACCTTCAACGTGGTCGGCAAGCCGGCCGGCGGCGTGATCACCAACCTCGCGCGCACGAGCGGCGCGGTCGACATCGCTGGCACGCCCGTCGGCGATGTGCAGTCCTCCGCCACCGTCCAGGTCAGCACGCCGGCGAAATCGGTCACGAAGGCGCTCGCGCCGTGGCAGATCCCGACCGCCGCAGTCGGCGAGCAGGTCGCATTCCGCATCGTCGTGACGAACACCGGCGACACGGCGCTGCCGGTCGTCCCGCTCGCCGACACCTTCGACGGCGCGCTCAGCTTCGTCTCGGCGAGCATCGCACCATCCGTAAGCGGCTCGACGCTCAGCTGGGCGAACGTCGGCCCGCTCGCACCGGGCGCCTCGGTCACCATCGACACGACCTTCACGGTCACGGCGAGCACCACGACCAAGACGGCGAGTAACCGCGCGTCCTCGCCTGCGAGCACCGACGTCAACGGCGACCCGGTCCCGGCGGCCGACGGCACCGCATCAATCGCGCTCGTCTCGCCGAGCCTCACGGTCACGAAGGCGCTCACGCACGGCCAGAAGCCGTCGCTGCTGGTCGGCGAGCCCGTCTCTTACGACATCACGGTCACCAACTCAGGCGACACGACGCTGGCCGCCGTGCCGCTCGTCGACACCTTCCCGACGCACCTGGCGTACGCCGGCGCGACCATCGCACCGAGCGCGGTCACGAACGCGCCGGCTGGCGGCGGCACCGTGCGCTGGGACGACCTCACCGTGGCCGCGGGCGATCTGGCGCCGGGGGCCTCAATCACCGTCACGGTGCGCTTCACCGCCGCGGGCGTGGCCGCCAGCGTGACGAACCTCGCGACCGTCGAGGGCGCGACCGACGTCTCCGGCCGACCCGTTCCGGGCGACACCGATGACGAGGGCACCGTCGTCGTAACCGGCCCGCCGCTCCCGACACTCGCCAAGACGGCGAACCCGCCCGCCGAGACGGTCATGATGCCGGGCGACGAGATCCGCTACACGCTGTCGTTCGCCAACACGACGACCGTGGACCTCACGAACGTCGTCATCACCGACCGCATCCCGGACGAGGTCGTCTACGTGCCCGGCACGCTCGGCCTGACGTACGGCGGCTCGCCGGCCAACCTGACGGACTCCGCCGATTCGGACGTCGGTTCGGTGACCGGCGGCGTCGTGCGCGTGAACGTGGGCACCGTGCGCGCCGGCACGTTCGGCAGCGTGACCTTCACGGTGCGCATCCGTGAGGCCGAGATCTCGCGCCCCGGCGTGTTCAACAACTTCACCTTTACGAGCACGGAGTCCGGCCCGGTCGTCTCGGAGACCATCCGCCACCCCGTCGACCCCTACGACATCACGAAGACGGCCAAGGACCTGAACGGCGGGCGTCTGAACCCGGGTGACGAGATCCTGTGGGTCATCCGCGTGGTCAACACCGGCCTCATCCCCACGACAGAAGTCGTCATCACCGATGAGCTTCCCGCCGAGGTTACCTACGTGCCGGGCAGCATCACCGGCCGCGGCGCCGACGACTCGAACCCGCGCATCCTGCGCTGGAACATCGGCGTCATCCCCGTCGGCGGCGAGGTCACCGTCACGTTCCGCTCGACCGTCAACTCCGGGCTGCCCGCCGGCACCGAGATCCGCAACTTCGCCACCGTCACCTCGAAGGAGGCGCCGGCCAAGACCTCGGACAACCCGGCGACCTCCGAGCTCGGTGATCCGACGATGGCGAGGACCGGCGACAACGACTGGATCTGGCTGCTCGGCATGCTCGCCCTGCTGCTCGCCGGTATCGTGGTGCTCGTGGTCGCGTGGCGCGATCGGATCGCGGCGCTGGCGGGACGGCTTCGGGGGCGGCTGAGCGCGCTCGTGCTCGCCACGACGCTCGGCGTCGCGCTGATCGTCGCGGCCGTCGCGGTGGGCTTGTGGGCGAACGTCGACGAGGTCCAGTACGAGCTGGGGCTCACGCAGACGATCGACCTCTACGAGCCGCCCGTGGTCACCGGTGGCGGGGAGCCGTCCGCCGCGACGCCTGCCAAGGCGGCCCCCAAGGCCGCGGTCGGCGGGTCCGGCGACCGCGTCATCATCCCGAAGCTCGGCATCGACGTGCCGATCGGCTCCGACGAGCGTTCAGCGCTCGCGCGCGGCGCCTGGCATCAGCCTGGCAGTGCGACGCCGGACACCGAGGGCAACATGGTGCTCGCCGGCCATCGCCGCCGCGACGTGTTCAGCCTGCTCCACCGCCTCGAGCCCGGCGACCTCATCGTCGTGCGATGGGACGGCGAGGAGTACCGCTACCGAGTGGCCGGCCTGAAGGTCGTGCGCCCCACGGAGTCTTCAGTGATCATGCGAGCAGGCGAGGACCGGCTGACGCTCTACACATGCATCCCTCGCTACTTGGGCAACAAGCGCACCGTCGTGACGGCATACCCGGTCGGGGCCGATATCGCCGCCAAGTAGGGGAGCCTGGGCGGTGGCGCTGATCAGGCATAGGCGGCGCACAGGCTCATCTGAAGCTTGTCGCCGTTGAGGGCAAGGAACACGTACGCCGCGTGGAACCCAACGCGCTTGTCGTCATCGATGAATGGACGATCCTACGCTAGGCAGGAGAGGTAGGCGGCTGCCACCTGGTGGACGCCCTCGTGAACGAAGTGCGCTTCGAACCCTGCGTGGGACATGGTGAAGCCGACTCCAGCGATCCGGAGTCACGCAGCCCGTCCAGTCCTTCCAAGGCGAGCCGCGGGCTACCCATGACGTGGACATCGTCATCGAGGCGCATCCTGCGGCAGTCGAGGCCCTTGCGTCGGTTTTCGGTGCAGATCGGTTCTACTTCGACGACCTCGGCGCCCGCGAGGCGCTTGCGAACCGCAGCATGTTCAACCTGATCGATGTGTCGACGTGGGACAAGATCGACTTCTGGGCGATCACCGATTCTCCGTTCGACCAGAGCCGGTTCAGTCGCCGACAGGTGGTTCGTGCCTTCGGCATAGCGATCGCCGTTTCCGCACCCGAGGACACGATTCTTCAGAAGCTGAAGTGGAGCGCGGCGTCAGGCAGGAGCGAGGGTCAGCTGAGAGATGCGCTGGGAGTGTACGATGTGCAGCGAGACGTGATTGACGAGGCCTACTTCGATGAGTGGGCTGAGAGTCTCGGCGTCACCGAGTTGCTGGCCTGGCTGCGGGGGCAGAGCTGTAGCCGGCCCGGGTCCTCGTGAGCTATGGGCTTGTGCGGGCACGAAGCGAAAGCGCGTTTGTTGCGCCGCATAAGCTGGGTGTGGTACCTTGTGCGTCCGCCGTTTCGGCGCAATCGAATAGTGCGGGGTGGAGCAGTCTGGTAGCTCGTCGGGCTCATAACCCGAAGGTCGCAGGTTCGAATCCTGCCCCCGCGACCAAG
>FWPV01004418.1_pt1 | contig 30048 bp, 28 predicted proteins | sample 2228371 | NCBI WGS metagenome assembly FWPV01 (sample SAMEA103939776, study PRJEB20133) | metagenome | reverse complement strand
GCGCTCTAACCCCTGAGCTATACCCGCCACGAAGCCGTTGCATTGAACCCGATCCGACGCCCCCGCGTCAAGCCGGGACCCCTCCGAGCGGGGCGCCGGCGCTCCCCCTCTCCAATCGCTTCTGAAGCGGCTAGCGGTCCGGCCAAGGCGGTGGGTCCGACGTTTGGGCGTCTGATCGGCACTGTGGGCCAGATGGACGGAACTGGCCCCGGAGGCCCCGGGTAATTTCTGGCACGCACCGGCGGGAACCGGCGCTGCCCGAGGCGCGCTGGGCTCCTCCCGGCCCGAACCCGCGCCATGGCCGCCGAGCCGAACCAGACCGCCGAGCGAACCCGCATCCCCTCGGGGTGGATCGAGCCTCCCGCAGAGTTCTCCCTTTGCCCGTTCTGGTTTTGGAACGACGACCTGCACGAGGACGAGCTGCTGCGGCAGATCGACGACTTCCAGCGACACGGAGTCGACGCGTTCGTGATCCATCCGCGCGTCGGCCTGCCCCGCTCCATCGCCTTCCTCTCCGACCGCTGGATGGCGCTGGTTCGGCGGGTCGTCGAAGCCGCCCGCGACCGGGGCATGGTAGTGATGCTGTACGACGAGGCGATGTACCCCAGCGGCTCGGCCGGGGGTCTGGTCGTGGCTCGGGACGAGCGCTTCCGCTGCCGTGGCTTGGCGCTTCATTCGAAAGGAGACGTGCTGCCGCCCGGCTCCCACGTGCTGCTCGAGTTCCAATCGCCCGACGACGGACAGGCCCTCTGGGTGGTGGAGCGGCCGGTGGACTCCTGCATCCGGGGCGTGCACTACAAGGACCCGGACCCGCCCCGGCTTCCGAACGGCGGCAACCCGACCGAAGACGAGCCGCCTGCCGCCGACCTGTTGAATCCGGAAGCCGTCGACGCCTTCCTGGACATCGTGTACGGCGGGTACCACAGCGCGCTCGGAGAGCACTTCGGGTCGACGGTTCGGGCCATCTTCACCGACGAGCCGGACTGGCTGGGGCGGTGCCGAGAGAAGGACATCCAGCCCGGAACGCGAGAAGTGCTCCCGCACGCCCGGCGGCTGGCCGGCGAGGATCCGCTTCCCCATCTTCCAGCTCTCTGGTTCAACGACCACCCACAGGCGCGGCGCTGGCGGACCCTGTGGCGGCGAGCCTGTTCGATGCGGATGGAGGAGACGTACTTCGCTCGCCTGCGGCGATGGTGCGACGAGCACGGCATCGAGCTGACCGGGCATCCGGCCCGGCCGGACGACATGGCCGCACTCCGGTTCTTCCACATCCCCGGGCAAGACGTCGTGTGGCGGCGCATCCTGCCCGACCATCCCTCCGCCCTGGAAGGGTCCGAGTCCACGCAGGCGATGGTCGCCTCATCCGTGATGCGGCACCTCGGGCGGAGGAGGAACCTCAACGAGTACCTCGGCGCGTACGGTCGGGAACTGTCGTGGGAGGAAATGGAGTGGCTCGGGCGTTGGCTGGTCGTCCGGGGCGCGAACCTGCTCGTGCCGCACGCCTTCTACTACTCCGTTCGGGGCCCGCGAGCGGACGAGAGGCCGCCCGACGTCGGACCCAATAGCCCCTGGTGGGATCGGTTCGCCGACCACGCGCTGGCGATGCGCCGCCTGTGCTGGCTGAACACGGACTCGCGCGACCTGGCCGAGGTGTGCGTGCTGGCCAACCGCGAGGGGGCGCCTTGGCGCCTGGCCGGAGAGCTGTACCGGGCGCAGATCCCGTTCTGCTACCTCGACGCCGACCACCTCTGGCAGGACGCCAAGCTGGAGGATGGCGTCCTGACCGTCGGGGAGATGCGTTTCCGCGCGGTGCTGCTGGACGAAGACCTGCCGACGGATTTCCTGCCGGACCTCGGACCGCTGGAGGCCGCGGGCCTGCTCTGGCGCGGGCCGGGCGACCCGATCCGGTTCCTGCGCCGAAGGTCGGTCTGCGGTCCGCCGCTGGATCGGACCGAGCCGGCGTTGAGGGTCCGCCATCTGCTCCGCGACGGCATCGAGTGGTGGATGCTGTTCAACGAGGAGCGAGCGGACCTGTGCTTGCGCTGGACCCAGCCGGGTTGGAGCTTCCTCCGTCCCCTTGAGAACGAGGCCGAGCCCGTGCCGAACGACGGCGCCCTGAGACTCCGTGGGCACGAGCTGTTGATGGCGCTGCGGCCGGCCCCAGGGGGCAACGGGCGCTCCCGGGTCACTGCAAGCCGAGGGAGCGGTCGTTGAAGCTCATCGTGTAGGTGCTCTGCCGGGTCAGGATGGAGAACGTCACCCAGATGATCTCCGAGAGGTACTCGCCCATCAGGATGCCTAGCCCCACCTGCCGCAGCTTGTCGTAGCCGCGCAGGCCGTAGTACTTCTGCACGAAGTTCTTTATCAGCATCGCCACCAGCACGCCGAACCAGTAGTAGTCCACGCCGAAGTTCAGAGAGAGCACGTAGCCGGCGGGGTGCAGGGGGAACCCGGGAAACCGGAAGCGCACGGCGTCCATCACCATGACCATCGCAAAGCCGGCCATCGTCATCGTGATGCCCACCATGTCCGGCCCCGAGCGCTTGTCCACGATGTTGCGCAGATACGTCTCGCCCTCGTTCCAGTAGCCGTGGTCGCCCAGTCGGTAGTTCGCGGCGTGGTAGCTGAAGCGGGCGAGAAAGTAGGCCAGGATGGAGAACGCGGCGATGCCCAGGAAGATCTGCCTCTGGTTCAGCCGGTTCAGCTGGGCCATCTTCACGGCCTCCAGCTGGTACGGCATCGGGTGGTTCCGGTGCAGGCGGTTCATGAACAGGAACACCTGGCTGACCCAGGCGGACTGTCCGTCGGTCAGCCACCGGGTGCCGAAGAACCGGTTCATGAAGCTGTTGGGGCCGAAGAACGCGAACTCGTGCGTGGGACAACCGATCTGGGCGCGCATCCGCGTGAGAACCACGCAGAAGATCAGGAAAAGCACCGTGTACACCGTGGAGTACCACAGCGGAAGCTGGCCCACCACGCCGTAGCCGATCACCACGGCCATGCACACGACCAGCAGCACGAACGCCCAGCGGTGCGGCACCCCCCCGTCCTCCGGCTTCCGGCCGGTGACGATGTCCCGCCAGATCTCCTTCAGGCTGGAGCGCCCGAACCACACAGCGCCCACGAACAACGCCAGCACACCGCCCCACGACTGCTCGTCGAAGTAAGGCGGACCCGGGGCGATGTACGTGCCGCTGAACACGCCCTGGGGGAAGCCTTGGCTCGCGAGGATCACGTGCGTGACCTTGCGCAGCAGATAGAACAGCACGAAGCTGAACACCAGATCGCTCGGGATGAAGAATCCGAGCGCGGCCATGAACGGGTAGATGGCGATCGGCGTCAGCCCGATGCTGTTGTAGGGCGGGTCCTTGAACAGCGCGCCGAGGTCGATGATCGTCTTCGTCGGGATCGAGGGGATGTTCGGGAACAGGTAGCTGAACCCGTTGAGCATGTCGATGCCGAACATCGCGGCGAACGCGATCCACATCGGCTTCGAACGGAACAGCGAACCCTTCTCGTCGGACAGCGCGACCGGCAGCTGGATGAGCGGGAAGGACAGCCGCTCGGTCTCGCACCATGCCTTCCGCATCAGGCTGTTGATCGACAGCATCGCCAGCAGCGTGGCGATCATCAACCCGCCCCAAGCCACGTAGTACTTGAAGTAGAACGGCACGCGGCTCAGAACGTAGCCCAGCCCCTTGCCGCCGCCATCGAGGTCGAGCACCAGATTCTTGTCCTTGATGATCAGCCAGTCGGGCAGGTACTGGACGAAGTACTTCTTCGCGTAGTCGCTGGTCTCGGCCTGGAACCCCAGCATGTGCGTGCTGGGATGCATCACGCTGGTCCACTCGCCGGCGACCGACGAGGCGACTGCGGACAGCGAGAAGATCACGATCAGGTCGGCCTGCGAGAGCGCCGCTTTGGGGGCGAACCTCCGGAGGGGAAGGTTCGCCAGCGCCAAGATGATCAACAGCGCCACGGGCGCCGTCATCAGGCTGAAGATGTGGGAGGGTCCCTGGTTGGTGGTCGCAAAGACCACCGGGAACAGGAACACCAGCGCCAGCAGCACCGCTCGGGCGCGGATCGAACGGGGCCTCGGGAGCTGAGTCCCCTCCTGCTGGGCGGCCGGCGCATTCATGCGAAGGTTTTCTTTCGACGCGGCCCGCAGGGATTCCTGCCCAGCCGTGGTAAACCAGCCGCATGGGCGCCAAAGTGGCGATCGGTATGGGTGCGAACGTCGGCGACCGATGGGAAGCCATCCGGCTGGCGGCCGTCGAGCTGGCGAAGCTACTGGCAAGCCCGCGCCTCAGCCCCGTGTACGAGACGGCGCCGAAGTTCGTCGAGGACCAGCCGCCGTTCCTCAACGCGGTGATGGTGGGCGAGTCCGCGATCGGACCGCTGGCGCTGCTCGACGCCCTCAAGGAGATCGAGCGACGCCTGGGCCGGCTGCCCCGCGAGCGGTACGGCCCCCGGGAGATCGATCTCGACCTGCTCGCCTTCGGCCGCCTGCGGCTGGACTCGGAGCGGCTGACGATCCCCCATCCGGGCATTGCCGAGCGGCGGTTCGTGCTGGCCCCCTGGGCGGACCTGACACCGGACTGGATCCTGCCCCTGCCTAGCGGCCTGGCGACGGTAGCGGAGCTGCTCGAGCGAACGCCGGACCCGCCGGACGCCGTCCGAAGGCTGGAGAACCAGCAACCCGCTTGGAACCCGCAGGAAGCGAGCCATGCCGATCTTTGAGTACCGAGCGACCGACTCGGGCGGCGCCCCCCAGCAGGGGAGGATGGTCGCGAGGGACCTGCCCTCGGCCGCTCAGGCGCTGGAGGCGAAGGGCTGGACGGTGTCCTCTCTGCAGGAGGTGTCGCGCGCTCCCCAAGGACGAGAGCAGGCGTCCCCGCCGTCGCCGCCCCGTCCGGCTCCGCCCCTTGAGGCCCGACCAGGCTGGGTCACCGCGCTCGTCGGTCCGCTGGTCGGCAAGGTGGGTCTGCCGCACCTGATGTTCTTCTTCCGGCAGCTCGCGTCGATGCTGGGCGCCGGAGTTGGCATGGTGCAGAGCCTGGAGACTCTGGCCCGGCAGACCCGCCACCCGAAGCTTCGTCGGATCCTCTTCGAGCTCCGCGACCACGCCGAGGCGGGAAGGCCGATCAGCGCGGGCATGCAGCGCTACCCGGAGGTCTTCTCGCCGCTGATGCTCAGCCTCGTGAGGGCCGGAGAGGAGGGGGGCATGCTGGAGCGCTGCCTGGCGGACCTGGCCAGCTACCTGGAGGCCGAGATCGCCCTGAGGCGCATGATCTCGCGCGAGACGGCGTACCCCAAGGTCGTCGTGGCGGCGTCCGTGCTGATCGTCCTGGGCGCCAACGCGATCATCGGCGCCGTGGCCGGCTCCGCGTCGCCGTTCCGCCTGCACAACCCTCTGGCGGAGGCGGCCACGTGGATGGTGCTGGGCCCGGCCCTGGTGGCGCTGTTCCTGTTCTTGCGGCTTGGCCTGCAGAACCCCCGGGTGAAGCTGGTCTGGGATCTCGTGCTCTCGGTCCTGCCCGGCTTCGCGGGCACGGTGCGCGGGTTCGCTACCGCGAAGTTCGGCAGGGCGCTGGGCGCGCTCTACCGCGGAGGGGTGCCGCTGCACCGCGCGATGCTGCTCGCGGCCGACGCGTGCGGCAACGAGTACGTGCGGTCCAGGATCTATCCGGCCGCGCAGCGCCTGCAGGAGGGCGGGATGGTCTCGGACGTGCTGATCGAGGCGGGCGTGTTCTCGCCGATCGTGCTGGACATGGTGCGCACCGGGGAATCGACCGGCAACATGGACCAGATGCTGCTGAAGCTCTCGGAGTACTACGAGGACGAGGCCTCGACGATGGCCAAGCGGAACGCCGTTCTGCTGGGTGTGCTGGCTTTCCTGCTGGTAGCCGCGTTCATCGGGTACCTGGTGTTCTCGTTCTACTCCGGCTACGCGTCCTACCTGCAGTCCATCTGATCGGGATCCGACCGATAATTCCTGTACAATGGGACGCGGCGAGAGCCGCCGGTTTCGGGCATGGCCAAGACCCACTATGAGACGCTGGGGCTCAGCAGAACCTGCACGGCCGAGCAGATCCGCTCGGCCTACCGGAAGCTGGTGCTGAAGTACCACCCGGACAGGTCTTCCGCGCCCAACGCCAAGGAGATGTTCCTCCGCATCACCGAGGCCTACGAGGTTCTGAGCGATCCGGCGCGCCGACGCGACTACGACCGCCTGCTCGACGCCCAAGCCGCCGCGGCGAGGCGGCCCGCCCAGTCCCCATCCGGCACCGGTGGCTCCGCGGCGCCTTCCACGGGCGCCCGCACCCGGTCCGCGGACCCGAAGGCGACGCTCGCGCAAGAGATCGTGCGGCTCACGGTGCTGTTCAGCCGGGGACGCATCACGGAGGCCGAGCGCCTCGCCCGAACGCTCCGCCAGCGCGCACCGCGGCACCCAGTCCCCTGCGCGGTGTTGGCCGACATCGAGCGGGCGCGCGGGAACCTGGTGGAGGCCGCCAACCTGTACGCGGTGGCCTACCAGCTCGACCCCTCGAACGAGCTCTACCGGATGCGGCACGAGGAGACCGCCCGTGCTGTGGCGCGAGCCCAGCGCCGGAGCCAGGAAGCCCGCCGACGTTCGCAGTCCGTGGCGCCGCTCGTCGCCGCCTGCGTGGTGCTGCTGGCCTGCATCTACCTCGTCCTGGCGAGGGAGACACCGATCTCGGCAGTCCTCGCGCCGGTCAACACCTGGACCCTCGGGTTGGTGGTGATGGCGTTCCTCAGCGGCATCGCGATCGGCGCGAGCCTGCTGGTCGGCGGACACCTCGACCGGTTCCAAGCGTCGGTCACCACCACGATCGGCAGGCTTTCGCCGAACTTGGCGCTGGCCTCGGTGGCGGTGGTGAACTTCTGGCTGGCCGCTCTTCTCTACGTGGCGCTGGGCCTGACGCAGGGAGCCTTCAACCGCTCCACCAGCCGTTTGGTCGGCGCCGTCGCGCTGGCGACGGTGTTCCTCGGCCTCGCAGCGTCGGTCGCGGAGGCGCTGAGCGGTTGGCAGGTTCTGCTGTGGGGCGGCAACCTGGTGTACATAGGAGCCGTCTGCGGCTGGATGGTCGCCGACGCCCTTGCCGACGCGTGACTTGCGGGTCCGCGTCTTGTACACTGGGGGCAGGACCATGGCGCTCTCCGAACGCATCGCACGACTGAGGCAGCAGTCTCTGGACGCGGTTCCGACCATCTCGGCCGAGAGAGCGGTGCTGCTCACCCGCTCGTACCGCGAGACGGAGTCCATGGGGCTGTCCCCCGCCCTGCGGCACGCGCTGGCGTTCCGCAAGGTGCTCGAGGAGAAGACGATCTGGATCGGAGAGGGGGAGCTGATCGTCGGCGAGCGCGGACCGAGGCCGAAGGCGACCCCGACGTACCCCGAGGTGTGCTGCCACTCCGCCGAGGACCTGGACACCCTGCACTCGCGGCCGATCACCAGCTACAAGGTCCCGGCGGAGGACCGCCGCGTGCTGGTGGAGGAGGTGCTGCCCTACTGGCGCGGCAAGACGCAGAGGGAGCGGATCTTCGCCGCCATGGAGACGGCTTGGCTGGACGCGTTCGAAGCCGGCGTGTTCACCGAGTTCATGGAGCAGCGCGCCCCCGGACACACGGTGCTGGACGACAAGATCTACCATCTTGGCCTTCTGGACTTCCGGAACGACATCGACCGCAGGCTCGGCGAACCGTGCGAACCGGACCAGGCCGAAGAGCTGCGTGCCATGCGGGTGTGCATCGACGCGGTGATCCGGTTCGCGGAGCGCCACGCCGAGCTGGCCGAGCAGATGGCCGAGAACGAGACCGACCCGAACCGGCGGCGCGAGCTTCTGCGCATCGCCGCCAACTGCCGATGGGTGCCCGCGCACGCGCCCCGCGACTTCTGGGAGGCGCTCCAGATGTACTGGTTCATCCACCTGGGGGTGATCACCGAGTACAACACGTGGGACTCGTTCAATCCGGGCCGCCTCGACCAACACCTCTGGCCGTTCTACGAGCGGGGCCTCGCCGAAGGCACCCTCACCGAGCAGGACGCGCGGGAGCTGCTGCAGGCTTTCTGGATCAAGTTCAACAACCAGCCGGCTCCGCCGAAGGTGGGAGTGACCGCGCAGGAGAGCGGCACCTACACCGACTTCTGCCTGATCAACGTGGGCGGCGTGAAGCCCGATGGGTCGGACGCCGTGAACCCGATGACCTACCTGATCCTGGACGTCATCGAGGAGATGCGCCTGCTGCAGCCCAGCTCGATGGTCCAGATCAGTAAGAAGAATCCGGACCGCTACATCGACCGGGCGCTGCGCATCGTGCGCACCGGGTTCGGACAGCCCTCGCTGTTCAACACGGACGCGATCGTGCAGGAGCTGCTGCGGCAGGGCAAGGACATCGTGGACGCGCGGTGCGGCGGCGCGAGCGGGTGCGTGGAGGCGGGGGCGTTCGGCAAGGAGGCCTACATTCTCACGGGCTACCTCAGCCTGCCCAAGGTGCTGGAGATCGCGCTGAACGACGGCGTGGACCCGCTGACCGGCAAGCGCCTGGGGCCCAGCACCGGCGACCCGCGCTCGTTCGAAACGTTCGAGGAGCTGTTCGCCGCGTTCGAGACGCAGCTGAGGCACTTCGTGGACGTGAAGATCCGCGGCAACGACGCCATCGAGCGCCTGTACGCCGAGAACCTCCCCGCTCCGTTCCTCTCCGTCCTGGTTGACGACTGCATCGCGCGGGGAAAGGACTATCACGCCGGCGGGGCCCGCTACAACACCAGCTACATCCAAGGGGTGGGCCTGGGCACGGTGACCGACAGCCTGGCCGCCATCCGCCACCACGTCTTCCAGAAGCGCACGTTCGGCATGGGCGAGCTGCTCGACGCGTTGGCTGCGGACTTCGAGGGCAACGAACGCCTGAGGCTCACGCTGGTCAATCGCTCGCCCAAATATGGGAACGACGACGACGAGGCCGACGACGTGATGCGGCTCGTGTTCGAGGCGGCGTTCCGATGCATCGACGGAAGGCCGAACCAGAGGGGCGGCCGGTATGGCTTGGACCTCCTTCCCACAACCAGCCACGTGTACTTCGGGAAGAAGATGGGCGCGTCGGCGGACGGCCGAAGGGCGCACACCCCCCTGTCGGAGGGCGTCTCACCCGTACAGGGGGCCGACCGCAAGGGACCGACGGCGGTCATCCGCTCCGTGGCGAAGATCGACCACGTGCGCACCGGCGGGACTCTGCTGAACCAGAAGTTCACGCCCGATCTGCTCCGCGACGACGAGGGCATCGCCAAGCTCCGGCAGCTGGTGCGGGCGTACTTCAGCCTGGACGGCCATCACATCCAGTTCAACGTGGTGAGCGCGGACACGCTGCGGGCGGCCCAGAGGGACCCCGAGTCGTACCGCGGGCTGATCGTCCGGGTCGCCGGGTACAGCGACTACTTCCACGACATCGGACCGGAGCTGCAGGAGGAGATCATCCGCCGGACCGAGCAGGTCGGGTTCTGAGGCCGGGGATCGGGCGGCGCTTCAGGCCTTGAGCGCTTCGGCTCCGCCCACCACCTCGAGAATCTCCTTGGTGATGCCGGCCTGCCTCTCGCGGTTGGCCTTCAGCGTGAGCGTCTGGATCATCTTGCCGGCGTTGTCCGTCGCGCTGGTCATCGCGCTCATCCGGGCGCCGTGCTCGCTCGCCGTCGCCTCGAGCAGAGCCTGCCAGACCAGCGACAGGAAGTAGCGGGGCAGGAGGGTGTCCAAAAGCGTGGCGGCGTCCGGCTCGAACGCGAACTCAACGCCGGACGCCTCGGCGGCCTGCTCCGGCGGCTCGATCGGCAGCAACTGCACCACCTGGGGGACCTGGCGGATCGCCGAATAGAACTTGCTGTAGCACACGAAGATCGCGTCGGTCTCGCCCTCCTCGAACATGCGGCGGGCGATCTGCGCGATCTCCACGGCGTCCGCGATGCGGGCGCCGGCGGTCGGCAGCGTGTGCGAGTGCACGATGTCGTACCCGCACTTGGCGAAGAACTGCGTGCCCTTCTTCCCGACGGTGATCAGCGTCGGCTCTCCCTCCTGCTGGGAGAGAAACTCGGAGGCCTTGCGCAGGAGGTTCGTGTTGTACGATCCGCACAGGCCGCGCTCGGCGGTGATCAGGATCAAGGTGTAGCGCTCGATCCTCTCGGGGCGCTGGAGCAGAGGGTGCTGCGGCAGCTCGCCCGCGGACGCCAGCGACTGCATGAACCCGCGCAGCTTTTCGCTGTACGGCCGGGCCTGCAGCACGCGGTCCGTGGCCCTCTTCAGGCGCGCGGCGGCCACCAGCTTCATCGCCCGCGTGATCTGCTGGATGTTCTTCGCGGTGCGGATGCGGGACCGGATCTGCTTCAGCGTCGCCATGGCACCACCGGCTCGTCAGAGGCCCTTGCGGAACGCGTCGAGCGCCTCGGCGCAGGCCTTCCGGAGCTTCTCCTCGTTGTCCTTCGACAGCTCCTTGGTCTTCTTCATGCTCTCCACGACGTCCGGGTAGGCGGAATGCACGTGCTGCAGGAGCTCGCGCTCGTACCCGGGCACCTGCTCGTTGGTGAGCTCGTCCAGGTAGCCGTTGGTTCCGGCGAACACCGCGATGACCGTGTCGATGGCGTCGTACGGCGTCGCCAGGTCCTGCTTCAGCAGCTCGGTCAGGCGCTGGCCGCGGATCAGCTGCATCTGCGTCGCGCGGTCCAGGTCGCTGGCGAACTGGCTGAACGCCTGCACGTCGCGGAACTGCGCCATCTCGATCTTCAGTCGGCCGGCGACCGACTTCATCGCCTTGATCTGCGCGTTGCCGCCCACGCGGCTGACCGAGATGCCGACGTTGATCGCGGGCCGGATTCCGGCGAAGAACAGGTCCGGCTCCAGGTAGATCTGGCCGTCGGTGATCGAAATCACGTTGGTCGGGATGTACGCCGACACGTCGCCCTGCTGGGTCTCGATGATCGGCAGCGCCGTCAGCGACCCGCCGCCCTTCTCGTCGGAGAGCTTCGCGGCGCGCTCCAGCAGGCGGCTGTGCAGGTAGAAGACGTCGCCGGGGTACGCCTCGCGGCCGGGCGGACGGCGCAGCAGCAGCGATAGCGCGCGGTAGGCCTGCGCGTGCTTGGACAGGTCGTCGTACACCGCCAGCGCGTGCATGCCGTTGTCGCGGAAGTACTCGCCGATGGCGCAACCGGCGAACGGCGCCAGGTACTGCATGGCGTTCGAGTCCGCCGCGCTGGCGACCACCACGGTCGTGTACTCCATCGCGCCGTACTGCTCGAGCATGTCCACGACGCGGGCGACGTTGGCCATCTTCTGGCCGACGGCCACATAGATGCAGTACACGGGACTCTCGCCCGGCTGGTGCGTGTACTTCTGGTTCAGGATGGTGTCGACGCAGATCGCGGTTTTGCCGGTCTGGCGGTCGCCGATCACCAGCTCGCGCTGTCCCCGCCCGATCGGGATCATCGCGTCCACAGCCTTGATGCCGGTCTGCAACGGCTCCTTCACGGGCTGGCGCTCCACCACGCCGGGCGCAACGGTCTCCAGGCGACGGAAGTCGGACGCGGCGATCGGACCCTTGCCGTCGATCGGCTGGCCGAGGGCGTTCACCACGCGGCCCAGCATGGCCTTGCCGACCGGGATCTGGATGATCCGGCCGGTCTCGCGCACGGGGTCGCCCTCCTTGATCGCGGTGTCGTCGCCGATGATGACGGCGCCGATGCTGTCCTCCTCGAGGTTCAGCGCGAGGCCCATGACGCCGCCGGGAAACTCCAGCAGCTCCCCCATCTGGCAGTCGGGCAGGCCGTAGACGCGCGCGATGCCGTCGCCGACCTGGAGGACGGTGCCCTCGTGGCCGATCTCCGGCCCGCGCTCGAAGCTCTGGAGCTCCTGCTCGAGAATGGCGGTGATTTCTTCAGGACGAATGGGCATGGTGGGTTCAGACCTGTCTCAAAACGTCGTACTCGAGGATGCGCCGCAACCTCTGGAGGGATCCGCGCACGCTGCCGTCGAACACGGTGTTGTCGATCGCCACTCGCACCCCGCCGAGCAGGGTGGGATCGACGGCGAAGCTGGGTTCGATGCGCTTGCCGACGCGCCGCTCGAGGCTTCGCACCAGCTCCTGGCGCGCCTGGTCGTCCAGCTCCTCGGCAGAGGAGACTTGGGCGAACACCACGCGCTCGCTCTCGCGGCGAAGCTCGCGGAACGACTCGGCGACCAGGGGAAGCTCGGCCTGCCGACCCTTCCGCAGCATCAGCGAGAGCAGGCCCAGCGCGATCGGGTGCAGCTGGCCCGCGAAGCGCGAGGACAGCGTGCGGATCTTCGCCTCGCGGCCCACCTTGGGCGTCAGGAGGAAATCGCGGAACGCCCCGGGCTGGCCGTACAGCTCGGCCAGGGCGCTGAGGTCCTCCTCCACGGCGTGCACGGCGCCCACCCTCTGGGCGGCCGCGAACGCGGCCCGGGCGTACCGCTTGGCGATCCGGGCGTCCATGTCAGCCGGCGGCCTCCACCTTTCCGATGAACTCGCTCACCAGCTTGCGGTTCTGCTCGGTGTCGAGGTTCGCGCCCACGACCTTCTCGGCCGCGGACAGCGAAAGATCGACGACCCGGAGCTGCAGCTCGGCCAGCACCTTCTGGCGCTCGCGCTCGATTTCCTCGCGCGCCCGCGCCAGAAGCTCCTCGGCCCGCTCGGCGGCCTCGGCCATCAGCTGCGTGCGCATCTGCTGCGCCTCGCGGATCTGCTGCTGGATCTGGGCGCGCGCCTCGGCCTCGGTCTGGGCGATCCTCTCCTCGTACTCGGAGCGGAGCCGGGCCATCTCGCTGCGCAGCTCCTCGGCCTCGCTGAAGGTCCGCTCCAGCTGCTCGTTCCGCTCCCGGATCGCCGACTCGAGCGGCACAATGTAGAAGAACCGGATGATCGGGAACAGCAGCAGGAACACGCCGATGGTGGCGGCGGTGATGCCCAGGTCCAGCGGAATCCCCTGCTTCTCCAGCGCGTGCTGGAACGACAGGGCGGGAATGTCGGCCGCGTGCTGCGACAGGTACGTGCCGCCCGCCATCAAAGCCAGTCCGACCACCGTCCGGACAACGGCGACGGCGGGCGATCCCTTCGGTGCGCTTGCGTTCGGCGTGCTCATGGGTTGGACCTTCGCGGGAGGGGGTCGGGCCGGGGCCTCGGCGATGCCGACCGGCCCAGGTCCCGACCCCCGCGGGGCGCTACTGGCCGGCGGGCGCGCTCTGCGCCGCGGGCGCCGTCGGGGCCTGCGTCTTCAGGTTGCCCGCGCCGACGAACACCGTGAGCAGGAACACCAGCTCGACGAAGGCCAGAGCGATCAGCATGGCGACCTGCAGCTTGCTGATCGCCTCCGGCTGGCGGGACATGGCCTGCAAGGCCGAGTAACCGATCAGGCCCAGGCCGATGGCGACTCCGAGCGCGGCGATACCGAGACCGATGACGTCCATTTGTTTCTGCTTCTCCTCAGATGCGATGCTTTCGTTCGTTGCGAACCGAATCCTCTCTCCGTTGCAGGGAAACTAGGCGTGGGCCGCGGCGTGCGACTCCTCGCCGTGATCCTCCTCGTGGTGCGTGACCAGCGACAGGTAGACGCAGGTGAGCAGCGTGAAGATCAGCGCCTGCACCACCACCGTCAGCAGCTTGATCGGGATCAGGAACTCCCCGACCGGGATCAGGTACGCCTCACCCAGCCGGTTCATCGCCACAACCGCCTCGTGGCCCCCGTGGATGTTGCCGTAAAGCCGGAGGCTGAGCGAGACGTTCTTCATGATCTCAGAGACCACCTCGATCACGAAGATCACCGGCGAGACCATCACCGCGAGCAAGCCCCCCAGCTTGGGGCCCGCGAAGTGCATCAGGTGGCCCGCCAGCCCATTGGCCCGAACCCCCTCGACCTGCACGTACCCCACCGCCAGCAGGGCCATTCCCAAGTTGAAGCTCAGGTTGGCCGTCGGCGAGAACGCCAGGAACAGCGCAACCAAGTTCCCAACGAAGATCACCAGCCAGAGCGTGGCGATGAACGGGACGTACTTGCGGCCGTGGGGGCCGATGATGGACACGCACATCCCTTCGAGGAACAGGTACAGCTGCTCGGCGAGCATCGCCGGGCGGTTGGTGAACATCCTGCTGGTGTAGCCCTTGCGGGCGATTGCGAGCACCGAGAGGATGATCGCCAGCACGATCGCCAGAAAGAAGAAAACGCCCGCGAAGCTCACATGGTGCTTCGCTCCGGCGCCCCCCGCCGCCGCGAGGAGCGGCAGGCCGTTTCCGACGATCTCTCCCATACCCCAAGGCGCAGGCCTCAGCGCTTCAACAGCGCCCAAGCCAGCGTGCCGGAGTATACCAAGACGAGTCCGGCCGCAAAGGCGTTTGGGCCTTCCGAACCGAACGACCGGGACGCCACCCACAGCGCCACCAGAAGCGGCAGCTTCAGCAACACCGCCGCGCCGGCCGCGCCCAGCGCGAGCGGGTGCCGCGACGAGCCGAGCAGGCGCACGGCCGCCCACGACGCCGCCTGGACAGCCGCCGTGCCGACCACCCCGAGCAAGAACCCGCCCGCGGCCCCTCCGCCGTGCCGCCAGGCCCAGATCCAGCCGCCCGCGGCCGCCAAGACGAGCGCTGGAACGAGCAGCCTCCTCACCGCCGCTTCTCGAACCGGGAGATCTGCACCGCCACCGCCACAAGGGCCACCACGGATCCGATCGTGACCCCCAGCCCGGTGAACAGCTGGCCCGTGCCGGCGCGCTGGTCCAGGATCCAGCCGACCAGCACGCCCAGCATCGGCACGCCGAGGATGGTGTACGCGATGGTGAGCCCGTACCCGACGCCGTGCGCCGAGTCGCCCAGCGAGGGCTTGCTCCGCTCCTTCGAGCGCTCGTGCTCGCCCCGGGCTTGGCGCGCCCTGGTTCCCAGAGCCTCCATTTTCCGCTCCAGCTCGTCGAGCTCGGGATCGGGCTCTCGCTCGGGCTTCGCCCCGTCGGACGGCTCCGCGGGCCTCTGCTCGTCGTCCGGCATGGCGCCAGCGTACCCGCGCCCGGCTGGCGGGCAACCGCGAAGGCCCGGCTTCCGTCTTGTACTAGGACGATGCAAGCCCCGTCCCCGCTCGACGTGGACATCCAGTATGTGAAGGGCGTCGGGCCCAAGGTGGCGCCTCTTCTCGGCAAGCTCGGCCTTCGAACGGCGCGGGACCTGCTGTACCACCTTCCCCGCCGCTACGAGGACCGCACGAAGCTCCCTCCGATCGCCCAGGCGCGGGTCGGCGAGTTCGTCACGGTGCGGGGATTCGTGCGCGACTTCGAGGCCCGCCGGGCCCGCTCCGGCATGGTCATCCAGTCCGCGGTGCTGGACGACGGCACCGGCAGCATCAAGCTGGTGTGGTTCAACCAGCCCTGGGTGTCGCGCAAGCTGGAAACCTACCGCGGCGAGATGGTCGCCTTCGGCCAGGTCCGCATGGGCGACTGGGCGCTGGAGATGAACAGCCCCGAGTACGAGACCATCGAGGACGAGGAGGACGCGGCCGACTTCGCGCGCATCGTCCCGGTTTATCCCCTCACCGAGGGGCTGCAGCAGAAGACGGTCCGCCGCGCCGCCCGGGGGGCTGTGGAGCGGTACGCGGAAGCCGTGCCGGATCCCCTGCCCGCGGACCTCAGGAGGCGGTTCGGCCTGCGGCCGCTGAGCTGGTGCCTCCGCCACGTGCACTTCCCGGCCGAGCTGGACCAAGCGACGGTCGCCCGCGACCGGCTGGCGTTCGAGGAGTTCCTGTATCTGCAGCTGCTGCTGGCGATGCGCCGGGCCGAAACCCTGCAGGAGGAGGGCACCTCGTTCCCCATCTCCGTCCTGCGCGAGCGCCTTTGGGAGGAGATCCGCCGCATGCTGCCGTTCGAGCTGACCGGGGCGCAGAAGAGGGTGATCGGCGAGATCTTCGAGGATATGGAGAAGCCCCACCCGATGAACCGCCTGGTGCAGGGCGACGTGGGATCGGGCAAGACCGCCGTGGCGGCGTGCGCGATGCTGGCGGCCGTGCGCTCGGGCTTCCAGGCGGCGATGATGGCCCCGACGGAGATTCTGGCGGAGCAGCACTACGCCAACCTGAGGCGGCTGTTCGACCCGCTGGGCATCCATGTGACGCTGCTCGTGGGCAAGCTGACCAAGCGCCAGAAGGAGAGCGCCAGGAACCTGGTGCGCACCGGCCAGTCGCCGATCGCGGTGGGCACGCACGCGCTGGTGCAGGAGGACGTCGGCTTCGACCGCCTGGGACTGGTGGTGATCGACGAGCAGCACCGGTTCGGGGTGCTCCAGAGGGCCGCGCTCCGCGAGAAGGGCTTCGGCAGCCCGGACGTTCTGGTCATGACCGCCACGCCGATCCCTCGGACCCTGACCATGACGCTGCACGGCGACATGGACGTGTCGAAGCTGGACGAGCTGCCGCCGGGCCGGACGCCGGTCACCACCCACTGGAAGCCGCCGGAGAAGCGCGCGGACGTGTATGCGGGGGTGCGCAAGCTGGTGGAGCGAGGGCGCCAGGCCTACGTCGTCTGCCCGATGGTCTCCGAGAGCGAGAAGATGCAGGCGCAGGCCGCCGAGGAGCTGCACCGCCACCTCAGCCAAGAGGTGTTCCCGGACCTCCGAGTCGGACTCCTGCACGGCCAGATGAAGCCCAAGGACAAGGAGGAGACCATGGAGCGGTTCCGGCGGGGGGAGCTGGACATCCTGGTGAGCACCACGGTGATCGAGGTGGGCGTGGACGTGCCCAACGCCAGCGTGATGGTGATCGAGGATGCCAACCGGTTCGGTCTGAGCCAGCTGCATCAGCTCCGCGGGCGGGTGGGTCGCGGCACCCACCAGAGCTTCTGCGTGCTGATCGCCGACGCATCGACCGAAGACGCCCAAGAGCGCATGAAGGCGATGGTCGACACGAACGACGGCTTCCGCATCGCGGAGATCGACCTGCGCCTGCGCGGGCCCGGCGAGATCGTGGGCACGCGCCAGAGCGGAAACCTGGAGCTGCACGTGGCCGACCTGGTTCGGGACGTCCGACTGCTGGAGATGGCCCGGGACGCGGCGCGGGAGATCGTGGAGCGGGATCCCCGCTTGGAGCTGCCGGAGCACGCCGGCCTGCGCGAGGGCGTGGGGCGGCTCGACCCGCTGCGGGCGGCCATCATCCGCAGCTGAGCAGGTAGCATCGGCGGGTGATGGACATCCATCCGTGGATCACCACCGCCGACCGGTTCGAAGGCTACCGGGTGGTCCGCTACCTCGGTGTGGTGCGTGGCGTCACGGTGCGGAGTCGGTCGATGCTCGGCACCCTGGGGGCGTCGCTGCAGACGTTGGTGGGCGGGAACATCACGCTGTTCACCGAGCTGTGCGAGAAGGCCCGCGCCGAGGCGTACGAGCTGATGGTGCGGCACGCGCTGGAGCTGGGGGCGAACGCGATCCTGGCCATGCGGTACGACGCCAACGAGGTCTCTCCGGGCGTGGCGGAGGTGATCGCCTACGGCACGGCGGTGGTCTTGGAACCCGAGGCGCGCGATCGGTGAACGTCCCACCCTTCATCCCCGAGCCGATCGAGATTCCCGGCAACGTGGCCGAGCAGAGCCGCCGCGAGTGCCTGCGGTTCGTCCGCCGCACCGTGGTGTTCCACGCGCTCAGCGTCGGACTGGTGGCCTTGGTGGCTCTGGCGCCGCTGCCATGGCTTCCCGCCGAGGCGCCGGCGATCGCGGCGCTCGCCACCCTGCTGGCGCTCAGCGCGGTGCGGAATCTGGCCAAGGGGTATCCGGCGGACCTCCGGATCTCCGTGGCGCTGGCCCCTTTCCTGTGGGTGATGCTCGGGCTCACCGCCGGGGCGCTCGCCCGCCAAGGATGGCCGGTCTGGTCGGCGCTCGCCGGGGTTCTCTGTTCGCTGGCGTACACGCTGGCGAGCGGCAGGGACCACAGCTTCGTGGGCCAGTACGCGCTGTCGCTGGCTGCTTCGTCGGTCGCCCTGCTGCTCGTCTGCAGAGAGCTGGGGCTGGGGGCGGCGGCAACCGTGTGGGCCCTCGTTTGGAACGCGGGCTACCTCTTCTACCTGGTGTACGACCTCGCCGCCGTCCTGACGCGCCGCCTGCCCAAAGAGGAGTGGGGCGCGGTGGTGGACCTGTACCGGGACGTGCTCAACTTCCTGACCTACTCCGTTCGGGTGGTGCGGCACTGGCGGAAGCACCGCATCTGGTCGCTGACCAAGTAGACTGGCGCGACCGATGGTCCGCATCCTCGCGTTCATCCGTCCGCACAAGCTCGAGCAGGTCAAGTCGGCCATCGCGAGCCTGGGCATCACGGGCATGAACGTGGCGGACGCCCGCGGCACCGGCAACTCGCCCGAGCGCACCCACTGGCTGGGCGGCGAGGCGCCGGCCCTCCCGATCAAGTCTCGGATCGAGGTCGTGGTGACCGAGGACCTCCTGGAACCGATCCTGCAGGCCATCGAGGAGAACGCGCGGACCGGAGAGCCCGGAGACGGGAAGATCTTCGTCGAAAGGATCGTCGACGCCGTCCGCATCCGCACGGGCGAACGGGGCGAAACCGCCGTGTGAGCGAATGAATCGCCGTCCTCATCCGTCATACTGAAAGCAACCCGAGGGGAACGACAACGATGATTGCCAAGCTTGCCGCCCTGTGGCTCGTGTCCGTCGCCTCGCTGGCGCCCAAACCGGTTCAGATCTCCCTGAACATCGCCGACGGGGACACGATCGACGCGGTGCGGACCATCCGCGTGCGCGTGACGGCCGAGGACCCTGTGACGCAGGTGGAGTTCTACGTGGGCGACGATCTGCGCGACACCGACTCCAGCACGCCGTACGAGTTCAAGATCGACCCGCTGGACGAGCCGGAGGGCGACCTGAGCCTGACCTTCGCCGCCTACACGACCGAGGGCGACAGCGCGAAGAAGACGGTGCGCGTGCGGATCGACAGCGGCGTGTCCAAGGGCGCCGAGTTCCATGTGCGCGCCGCCGAGGAGAGCCTGCAGGACAGCAAGTGGGACGATGCGATCCACTCCGCCCGCGTGGCGCTGAAGGCCGATCCCAACTACGCTCCGGCGAAGCTGGCGATGGCCCGCGCGTACTTCGGCAAGGGGGTGTACGACAGTGCGCAGCGGTACGCCGAGGACGTTTTGGCGGCCGACCCGAAGAACGCCGCCGCTCTGCAGCTGGTGTCCGCCGTGAACCTGAAGCGGGCCTTCGGGGTGGGAGCTTCCGCCGACCGCCTGCAGAACCTCCAAGCGATCGGCGCCGCACTCAGGGCCGCGGTGGGCGCCCGCAAGGCCGTGCTGGAGGCCCAGCTCGAGGCGTTCGGCCAGCCTTCGGAGAGCAGCCTGCTGCGCTACGCCGACACGGCGATCCTGCTGGGTCGGTACCGCCTGGCGGCGAACGCCCTCCGCCCGGCGTTCGAGAAGGACGACCGTCGGCCGGAGTTGGCCAACCGCCTGGCGTACGCGCTGATGCGCGACGGCCGATTCCGCGACGCGCTGGGGGTTCTGGACGTGCACGCCCGAACGAAGCAGATGGACGCCTACGGGCACGCGCTGACGGCGATGCTCCTGTCGTTCCTCAGCGAGCCGGGCAAGTCGGACGAGGCGCTCAAGGAGGCGGTGCTGTCCGACTCCCAAAACCTCGGCGTTCGCCTGGCGCAGGCGTATCTGGCGCTCCGCAAGCGGGACCTCGGCGTTCTGAGGACCCTGGTGACGGACCTGACCCGCGAGGTGGACGCCTCTCCGTACGTGGAGTACTACCTGGCGGCCCTGTACGACTTCGCCAAGGACTTCGACGCCTCGAACAGGGCGTTCGAGAGGGCGGTCTTGACCGAGCCGATGCTCTTCGACGTGTACATCGACAAGGGCATCCAGGCCCTCCGCGCCTCGCAGGCGGAGAAGGAATCCAAGGACGCGGACTTCCAATACGAGCGGGCGAAGACGTACTTCGAGGTGGCGCTGGAGGCCAAGCCGGAGTCGCCGGAGGCGCTCACCGGGCTCGCGCTCATGCACCTGAAGCGCAAGCAGACGCGGGACGCGATCCGGTTCGCCGAGGCCGCCGTCAAGGCCGGCGAGGACTACGCTCCGGGCCACTACGTGCTGGCTGCGGCGCTGGCCGACTACGAGGGCGAGCTGCGGACGCTGGCCACGCGCCAGCAGGCCGAGGGAAAGACCAAGGACGCCGAGACCACCATGGCGCTGGCCCGCGAGGTGAACCAGCGCGCCTTCCGCAGCAAGGAGGATGCGGGCAAGCGGGATCGGAGCCAGCTCGCCGGGCTGGCCGCCGTTCCGAAGGCCCAAGAGGCGTTCGAGTACTTCGAGCGGTACGGCAAGATGCCCGTCATCTCGCCCCCGTAGGCGTCTGCCGGCGGTCCGGCGCTACGACTCGTAGCGCGTCAGCTCCTGCACCGCGCGCAGGTAGGCGCGGAGGTTCTCGAACGGCGTGCCTTCAGCGTAGCTTCCCGCGGGGGTGCAGACCAGGCCTCCCTCCAGCCCGGCGGCCTCAAAGTCGCGCCGGACGCAAGCGCGGATCTCCTCCTCGGTGCCGTTGCGCAGCAGGAACGGCGGGATCTGTCCCTCGACCACGGCCTCCGGCATGGCCGATCGGATCTCTGCGGGGTGGATCGTCGGCCCCAGGTTCACCGCGTTCACGCCGAGCCGGCGCAACACGGGCATGAGGTGGCCCATCGCGCTGTCGGAGTGGTGGTACCGGCGGTCGTTCGGCCCGGGCGCGAAGGCCTCGAACAGCGCCCGCAACACCGGCTCGCAGAACCGCTCGTACAGGTCCCGCGAGATCAGACAGGAGTCGTCGTCGGTCACCCACCAGCCGGGTTCTGTGTGACCCGACACCTCGCGCAGGAACCTCGCCCACTCCACGTACTTCCGCGCGAGCAGGCCGTAGAACGCCTCAATGGTTTCGGGCTCCTCAACCATCCACAGACAAAGGTTCTCCGCCCCCAACACCGACGTGCCGACCGTGACGGGTCCGCGCCCCCCGGTGCCCCAGGCGACCTTGCCGCCGATCCGATCCTCGAAGCGGCGCACCTCCGCCTCCCACCCTTCCGGCAGCAGGCGCTCGTCGATCGGCTCCCTCTCCACGCGGTCGATCAGGCGCTTCGCGTCGTCGATCGTGCGGACGTCGTTGGCCAGCCAAGGCGTGGAACCCTCATGGATCTCGTACCACGCGCCGAACACGAACTCGATCCGCTTCGGGTGCACCGGGCAGACCGCCTCGGGGTAGAAGCGCCGTCCAAGCTCCGGCTCCAGCAGGTCGTTGGCCCGGCGATGAACCTCCTCCTGGTAGGCGGGGTCCGCGTGGTAACGGACCACGCTGTACGGCACCAGGCCCATCAGGAAGTGGTCGTCGAAGTGCATCGACACCGGGCAACGGGGCTTGTCCGTGCGGAACGGCTTGCCCTCGCACAGTCGGTTCTCCTCCCAGAAGGCGGCGAGCCAGGCCGTCCGGTCGCTCAAGGCCTCCTCCGTTGGGCCAGGCGCATCAGCTCCTCCGGACCGAGGATGACCACGTTCGGCTGGGCGGTGCGCACGAACTCCTCGAACGTGCAGTCCCTCAGCTCCCCGGTCTCGATGAACTCGTCGTACACCGAGCGGAGCACCTCCGCCGGCGTCTTCGGCTCGAGGAACGCGTCCACCCACAGGCCGGGCATCGCCTCGCCGCTGCGGTAGGCGACGGCCCCCACGTGCAGGTCCGAGCGCTCCTCCGACGCCTCGATCGGCCCACCCTCGTGGCACCACTCGCCCTCGCGCACCTCCAAGCCATCCGCCTCGAGCGCCCGGCGCGCCTCGGCAGGCGGCCTCCGGCAGAAGCTGACCACCACCAGCGCCCTCCCGGCTTGGGCGGCGGTCACGACGCTGCCGAACGGTCGCGGCGCCACGTACGCCTCCGCGCCCGGCAACCGCCGCTTCACCGTGTCGGAGAACGCCTCGAAGGGGACCCTCAGAACCATGGCCGTTGGACTTAGAACCCGAAACGGGCCTGCGTTAGAATGCTAGCACTTTCCACCCGGAGGATGAAGGTGTCCGACACGATCGCAGCCCTGCTCGCCGAGAACCGCAAGTTCGCCCCGCCCCAGGAGTTCGCCGCCAAGGCGTTCTTCAACGACCCCGGAGTGTACGAGCGCGCCGCCGCCGATCCGGTCGCCTATTGGGAGGAGTGGGCCCGCACGCTGGATTGGTTCGAGCCTTGGACCAAGCCCCTGGAGTGGAATCCACCGTTCGCCAAGTGGTTCGTGGGAGGCAAGATCAACGCCTGCCACAACTGCGTGGACCGGCACGTGGCGGCGGGCGCAGGCTCCGCCACGGCGATTCTGTGGGAGGGCGAGCCGGGCGACGTGCGGAGCCTGACCTACGAGGAGCTGCAGTGCGAGGTGTCGCGCGTGGCCAACGCCCTGAAGGCGCTGGGAGTCGGCAAGGGAGACCGCGTGTGCGTGTACATGCCGATGGTGCCCGAGCTGGCGATGACCATGCTGGCGTGCGCGCGGATCGGCGCCGCGCACTCCGTCGTGTTCGGAGGTTTCAGCGCCGAGTCGCTGGTGGAGCGGATCAACGACGCGAAGGCGAAGGTCGTGGTGACCGCCGACGGCGGATGGCGCCGGGGCAACATCGTTCCGCTGAAGAGGGCGGTGGACGAGGCGCTGGAGATCGGATGCCCCACCGTGGAGAAGGTTCTGGTGCTGCGCAGGGCCGGCGAGCCGGGCACCGTCACCAACGGCCTGGCCACCCCGCCCTACGACCGCGGCGCCTGGGTCGAGGGCCGGGACGTCTGGTGGCACGACCTGGTGCCCGGCCAGAGCGCGCAGTGCCCCTGCGAGCCGATGGACAGCGAGGACCTGCTGTTCATCCTCTACACGTCCGGCTCGACCGGCAAGCCGAAGGGCATCGTCCACACCACCGGCGGCTACCTCACCGGAGTATCGGCCACCGCGCGCTACGTGTTCGACTTCCAGCCCGAGGACGTGTACTGGTGCACCGCCGACTGCGGCTGGATCACCGGCCACAGCTACGTGGTGTACGGCCCGCTGGCCAACCGCGCCCATGTGCTGATGTACGAGGGCGCGCCCGACACGCCGGACAAGGACCGCTTCTGGCGCATCGTGGAGCGGCACAAGGTCACCATCCTGTACACCGCCCCGACCGCCATCCGAGCGTTCATGAAGTGGGGCGCCGAGTATCCAGAGCGGTGCGACCTGTCCTCGCTGCGGCTGCTGGGCACGGTCGGCGAGCCGATCAACCCGGAGGCCTGGGTTTGGTACCACCAGCACATCGGCGGCGGACGGTGCCCGATCGTCGACACATGGTGGCAGACGGAGACCGGACAGATCATGATCTCGCCCCTGCCGGGCCTGACGGAGACCAAGCCCGGTTCGGCCACGCGGCCGCTGCCCGGCGTGTCCATCGGCATCTACAACGACCTGGGCGAGGACGTGTACGCCGAGCACATCCGCAAGGTGCAGGCGGGCGAGGCCACCGAGCCGGTCGGCGGCTATCTGGTGCTCACGCAGCCTTGGCCGGCGATGCTCCGAGGCATCTACGGCGACCCGGAGCGCTTCAAGAGGACCTACTGGTCGCGCTTCCCCGGCGTGTACTTCACCGGCGACGGGGCGAAGGTGGACGAGGAGGGCTACGTGTGGCTGCTGGGCCGGGTGGACGACATCATGCTGGTGGCCGGCCACAACATCAGCACCATGGAGGTGGAGTCCGCCTTGGTCGACCATCCGGCGGTCGCCGAGGCGGCGGTGATCGGCAAGGCGCACGAGCTGAAGGGCCAGGCGATCGCGGCGTTCGTGATCCTCAAGGCTGGCTTCCAGGGAGGCCCCGAGATCGTCGAGGAGCTGAAGGCGCACGTGGCGAAGAAGATCGGCGCGATCGCCCGGCCGGACGACGTGATCGTGTGCGCGGACCTGCCGAAGACGCGCTCCGGCAAGATCATGCGGCGGCTGCTTCGCGACGTGGCGGAGGGCCGGGCGCTGGGCGACACTACCACGCTGGCCGACCCCAACGTGGTGAACGCCCTCAAGGAGAAGTACGAGTCCGCCGGGTGATCCCTGCGGATGGAGTATCCTTCGGGCCGGGCCGACCAGCGGTCCGGCCCTGCTGACTGTATGGCGCGCTTGCACACGCTCACCGTTCAGGACATCCTCTGGATCAACTTCCGGCTCGTCGGCAAGACGGTGCCGTTCGACTACGCGATCCTCGAGGACGCGTCGTACTGCCAATACCAGCTGGGCAAGAGCCTGGACGTGCCCAGGCAGGCGGCCCGGCTGCTGCAGGCCATGGTGCGCCGCAAGCCGTTCGCCGAGGGCAACGCCGAAACGGGCCTGATCGCCACGGCGGCCTTTCTGAAGCTGAACGGTTTCGAGCTGGACTTGGGCGGCAGGGACCCGCTGGCTTGGGCGCAGTCCTTCGATGGGGAATCCTTGGAGTCCCTGTGCAGCCCCGTGCCGAGGGCCGACGACGAGGAGCCGGACGTCTCCGGAGCCATCGCCGAGGAGATGGAGCGGCTCGGGTTCACCTCGCGCGCCGCCTGAAGACCATGCCGGCCCTGGAATCGCTCATCGCGTTCCTCCCGACCCGAGACCTAGAGGCAGCCCACCGCTTCTGGAACGGCTTGGTGGGATTGGAGCTGGCGCTGGACCAGGGAGCCTGCCGCATCTACCGCGTCGCTGACGGCGGATACATCGGGTTCTGCGCCTCCGGAGAGCCGCCCCAACCCGCGGGGCGCGTGGTGTTGACCCTGGTCACTCCAGACGTAGAGGACTGGCACCGGAGGCTCGTTGCGGCCGGAGTGCCGACCGACGGAGAGCCTAGGCTCAACGAGCGGTTCCGAATCTTCCACTTCTACGCCGAGGCACCCGACGGCTATCGGCTGGAGGTCCAGCGCTTCGAGGATACGCGCTGGCCCGGGGGATCGGGCGTCAGCTCTGCTGGCTGAGCCGGCGCAGGTCCTCGTAGATCGCCCGCCGCTCGGCGGCCAGCCGCTCCCGCTCCTGTCGGCGCCGCTCCTCCTCGCGCACGGCGTCGAGGTACTGCCTCCGACCGAACTCCGCGAGGTGCCGCACGCCGTCGTGCCACTCGTTCAGCAGCCGGCCACAGGCCTCGGTCTTGGCGCGACAATCCGCCAAGGCCGGCCGATGCATAGAGTACGCGGGCATCTTCTCGAGCAGCCACAGCATCGAGCGAACCTCCCCGGCGGCTCCCCGCGCGGCCTCCAGGGCGGAGATCATCGCCTGCGTGGTGCCCTGTTCGAATCCCGCAGCGAGGTGGTTGGCCACCGAGATGGCCGCCCGCTCCAACGAGTCGCGAAGGGAGGGAGAAGACGCCAGCTGGTCGCAGGCGCCGTGCGTCAGACCGAGGACCATCTCGGCCAGCTCGATTGAGGCCTTCCAGGCCGGAGCCATCTCGAAGCGCTCGTATGTCATGCCAAAACGCTCGCTCACGAAGGTTCGGGAACCCTGTTCTCCCACGGCGCCGGGGGACGGATCCGCTCTGCGTCGACGGACCCGGAAGACGTCCGGAGAGGCTACCCGACCGGACGATCCCGCGTCCGGCCGAGCAGCGCCGGAACCAACTACCAGACGCAATCAGGCGGCGCGAAGGTTCGCCGGAAGGCCCTGGATTTTTGCGGGATCGCCGCAGGTCAGCCCTGGGGCCGCTGGTCGGAAACCTGGCTCATGGCCGGCTTGACCTCCACCGAGAGCGGCGTCTGGATCTGGTCCAGACACAGCACGCCCCTCGCGCAGCCTTGGAACAGCCTCCGCGCCACGTCCTCGATCTCGGCGACCGTCGGGAACCAGCCCGCGAGCTGCAGCTGGCGGAACGACGGATAGAGCGCGTCGGCGACCACCCGCCTGCTGTGGGCCCACTTGTAGATCAGCTGCTCCAGTACGCGGGCGTCCGAGTGCTGGGGGATGAACGTGGCGCCCAGCATCTCGAACCGAAGCCGAGTGATCGCCTCGATGGTGGAGGGGTTGTTGACGAACCACCAGCATCCGAAGGGAGTCAGGTTCGCGAATTTCCTCGCGGTCACGATCAGCTGGTGCTGGTTCTCTAGGGCCAGGATCGTGGCGAGGAACCGGTTCTCCGGCCATCGGGCGCAGAGCCTCTCGATCGCCGTCACATCGGCCCAGCCGACGGCGTCGCCAGCCAATCCGAGCTCGGGGTTGACCCCTCGCCGCACGCCGACCATCAGGGCGAGCGGAACGTCCAGCTCGCGGCAGACGTGCAGCACCGCGCCCTCCAGCAGCCGCGTGCGTGGGGAGTCGTCGGGGTAGGCGAAATCGGGCGGCAGCGACACCGCGAGGTAGCGCGGCTGAAGGCGCGAGCTCCAGCTGTCGAGGAACCGGTGCACCTCGTCCACCGCCTTGGGCGAGGCCTCGGCATCCACCTTGTAACCCCGAGCCTCCAGCTTGCGCCACGTCTGGTCCCACTGGCACAGAATCGGATCCAAGCGGATCACCGCGTGGAAGCGCGGGTCCACGAAGCTGTCGGACTGCCAATACAGGGCCTCTTGGTCGTCGAGCGGATCGTTGGTCATCACCACGTCCGTCACGCCGGCCAGTTGGAGCACCACGTCGAGGTGCTCGTGGGGGTCCACGCTTGCGAAGTACTCGCGCGCCTCGGAGAGGTCCTTCGCGCGAGGGTCCAGGCCCAGCGACGTCAGCACCGTGCACACCCCGGCGGCGGCCTCGCTGAGGGGCGCGTTCTCGACGAACAGCTTCTGCCAGATCAGGTCCGCCTGCCGGGACTGGGGCATCTCGAAGAACGCCTTCGGCGAGATCTCGCACGACCGGAACAGCTCGGCAACCAGATAGTGGTAGGTCAGCAGGTCGTCGATGCCCCACTTGCACAGCTTCTCGAACGAGAACGGGAACAGGTGCGTGTGGACGTCGAACACGCCGACGTTCTGCAGGGCTTGGTTCACGGCGGCCCGCAGTCCGGCCTCGTCACGGATCTGGTCTTCTGGCTTGGCTTCTCGGAACAGCATGGGACCCCTCGCCGATGGAGCGATGATACACCATCGTCACTCGCCGTCCGGCTCGCACTCGGCGGCCTCGGACGGGCGGTGCGGCGGCACCACGAACCAGAACGTGCTGCCCTGCCCCAACGCGCTCTGCACGCCGATGCGGCCACCCTGGGCCCGCACAGCCAGCTGGCAGAAGGTCAGGCCCAAGCCCGTGCCGCCCCGCGTTCCCTTCACTTGGACGAACGGCTCGAAGATCTCCTCCGCCACCTCGGGCGGAATGCCCGGACCCTGATCCCTGACGCTGAAGCGGAGGCCGTGCGGATCGGGGTCCGCCGACACCACCACCTTGGAGCCCGGAGGGCTGAACTTGAGGGCGTTGCCGACGAGGTTGGTCAGGACTCGCGAAGTCAGGTCCGGATCGAGCGTCCAGCGGTCCACCTTCAAGTCCGATTCGAGCGCGACCTCCGCGCCGCGGGCCCAGAGCTCGAGGCCCTCCAGCGAGTGCCGAACGAGCTCCCTCAGGTCCGTCTCGACGCACCGCACGGGCATCTTGCCGCCCTCCAGCTTGGCCACATCCAGAATCGAGTTCACCAGGGTCAGGGCACGCTGGTTCGAGACGAGGGCCAGCTCGATCATCTCCCTCTCGCCGTCGTCAAGACGCTGGTGCTGCTGCTGCAAGGTGAGCAGACCGGTGATCGCGCTGGAGAGCGGCGAGCGGAGGTCGTGCACGAGGAATCCGACCAGCTCCTGCTGCTGCCGGCGGGACTCCCTCAGCCGGGCTACAACCCAGACCATAGCGAGGTACGACGCCAGACGAATGCCGAGGTTGACGATGGACACCGGGTCCACCATCTGAGCGGCCCCGCGGGCCAGCGACTGGGTGAGGAACGCCGACGCCGCCGCGTACAGCGCCACGACCATGCCCGGACGCCTGCCGCCGTACCAGGCCGCCACCATCACGGGCACCAGGTACAGCACCAGCAGGTCGGGAGGCGTGAAGTGGTCCGCGATGCCGACCGCCACCGCGATCAGCAGCGCCAAGGCGGTGATCCTGCGGCGCGACATGCGCCCCAGACGCGCATCGGCCCGCCACAGCAGACGGCTCAGCATGGACGCACTAGGTTACCTTGGGGCGGCCTCAGCCTTCCGGCATGCGCTTGTACTGCCCCCGCTGGCGGGCCTCCGGATCCAGGGCGAACACCCTCACAGTCCGCGGCGGGAGCGCGACCCTCAGCGTGCCCGCCATCACCCGGGCCGTCGCGCCGCCCAGAGCGTCGCGCAGCAGCGTGAAGCCCATCAGCGTGCCGTCGGGCACGACCCACGTCTCCTCGACCGTAGTGTCCGAGGGGTTGGCCGCAACCAGAACGAGCTCCAGCGGGCGCTCGGTGGTACGGAGGAAAGCCAAGGCGCGCTCGCCGTGCAGCGCCCGGAAGTCGCCGATCCGCAAGGCCCTCAGCTGGCGGCGCATCGCGACAAGACGCCGAACCCACTGCAGGTCGGGATTGTCGTCGGTGGCGAGGTCCCACCGCATCGGCGCGCGCTGGCGGGGGTCGTCGCCGCCGGTCATGCCCAGCTCGTCGCCGTAGTAGATCAGCGGCGCGCCCGGCAGCGTGAACTGCAGCGCCTGCGCGAAGCGGCGCACGGAGCGGTCCGGCAGGACGGTCGCGAGGCGGGGCGTGTCGTGGTTGCCGAGCACGATCCACGACCGGAGGAGCGGCTCGATGCCGCAATCCCGCACTAGCTCGTTCAGGGCCAGCGCGAGCTGACGCGGCGACAGACGCCCCGTGGAGAGCTCGACGATCGCCCGACCCAGGAACATGTTCAGCACGCCGTCCATCGGCTCCGTCCAGAGGGTCGGGTAGTTCCAGACCTCACCCAGAACCAAGCTGCCCGGCTTGTGGCGGTGCGCTGCCCGCGTCAGCTCCGCCAAGTAGCGCGGACCCACCTCGTGCGCCACGTCCAGCCGCCACCCGTCGGCCCCCTCGCGGAGGTACCGCGCCACCACGGAGTCGGATCCGCCCCACAGGTACCGCCGCACCTCCGGGTTCTCCAGCCGCACCTCGGGCAGGTTCGCCACCCCTGCCCACGCGCGGTAGCCCGCAGGGTAGCTCGCGTCAAAGAAGAACCAGTCCCGCCGCTTGGAGGCCGGATCGCGGAGAGCCTGCTGGAACAGCGGGTTGGAGCGGCCGCAGTGGTTGAACACGCCGTCGAGCACCAGCCTCGCCCCGGATCCGTGCACGGCCTTCGCCAGGCGGCGGAAGTCGCTCCAGTCCCCGTACTCCGGCGCGATCCGGAGCCAGTCGGTGGCGTCGTACTTGTGGTTGGTCAGGGCCTCGTGGATCGGGTTGAGGTAGAGAACGTCGGCGAGCGAGCGGACGTGGGGCAGCTTCCCGAGGAGGCTGTCAAGATCGCCGCCCCAGAAGTCCAGCTCGTGGCTCCACACACCCAGCTCCGGCACGGGAGAGCCGGGCTCCGGCAGGTCGTTCCAATCGCGGAGCCTCCGGGGGGAGTGGTACAGGCCGCGCTTGGCCGCCAAGCGCCTGGACGGCGCGAAGCGGTCGACGAAGACCTGGTACACCACCGGGCCGACGCGCCAATCCGCCTCGCGGCGCCGCATCGCCTCGGCCGGGGCGGGTGGCGCGGCGAGCACCGCCGTGCCGATCAGAGCCGCGACCATGGGGCGGCCTTCAGTTGCCCATGCCCGTGCCGGCGGGCCTTGGGTTGAGCACGTCGGACGCCTTGACGCCCGTCTGCTCCTCGATCTCCTTGATCTTCTTCTCCTTCTCCTGCGGTGGCATGGGGCTGCTGGCGATGGCCCGGATCTTGTCCTCGGGCGACATGCGCTCGATGGCGGCCTTGGCGTCCTCCTCGGACATGCCGGCCGGCGCGTTCCCCAGGCTGGAGCAACCCGCGATCAGCGCCGCGAGAGGCAACATCGTCATCCAGAGGTTCGGCTTCATCCGCATGGTTGGGTTGGAACGGTCGGTTCGGGGGGCGGGGCGCCCGTGGGCGCCCCGCCCCAAGG
>FWPV01004084.1_pt1 | contig 30058 bp, 31 predicted proteins | sample 2228371 | NCBI WGS metagenome assembly FWPV01 (sample SAMEA103939776, study PRJEB20133) | metagenome | reverse complement strand
GCCGGCGGCCCGCAGCACCCACGCAGCGGCGTCACGCGGCCGGAACCGGACAAGCCTGGCGCCTACACCTGGAACAAGGCGCCGCGGCTGGCCGGCGAGGTGGTCGAAACCGGCGCCATCGCGCGTCAACTGGCGAGCGGCCATCCGCTCATCGTCGATCTGGTCGGCCGTTACGGCGGCACGGTCTACACCCGCGTCGTCGCCCGCCTGCTCGAACTCGTGCGCGTCGTGCTCATGATGGAAGACTGGCTGCGCGCCGTGCGGCCGGGCGAGCCCTTCTGCACGCCCGGCCGGCTGCCGGACGAGGGCAGCGGCGCCGGACTCGGCGAAGCGGCACGCGGCAGCCTGGGCCACTGGATTTCGGTGCGCGACGGCCGCATCGCCAACTACCAGATCGTCGCGCCCACCACCTGGAACTTCTCGCCGCGCGACGCCGCCGGCCGCCCCGGCGCGCTGGAATCGGCGCTCGAAGGCGCCCCGGTGCGTGAAGGAGAAGCCACGCCGGTGGCGGTGCAGCATATCGTGCGATCCTTTGATCCCTGCATGGTGTGCACCGTGCACTGACTCCGGAGTCTGCATGCAGCGCTTCACCATTTCCCTCGACGACCAGCTGGCCGCCCAGTTCGATGACTGGATTACGCAGCGCGGCTACGGCAACCGCTCCGAGGCGGTGCGCGACCTGTTCCGCGCCGAACTGGACCGCACGGCGCAGCAGACGGGTGGCGCGACGCACTGCGTGGCGTGTCTGTCGTACGTGTTCAACCACCACGAACGCGATCTGGCCGAGCGCATCATCAGCCTGCAGCACGCGCACCACGACCTCACGGTGTCGTCGATGCACGCCCATCTCGACCACGACCACTGTCTCGAAACCGTGATCCTGAAGGGCGAGATCGCCGCGGTGCGGCAGTTCGCCGACGCGGTGTGCGCCGAGCGCGGCGTGCATCACGGCAAGATCAACCTGATCAGCGTCGAGCTGGATGCAGGCCACCACCACACGGGGCCGGGCGGGCATAGCTATACACGGCGGCACGAACGCGGCGGCCACGGCCACGTGCACATCAAGCCCAGCACCTGACGTCAGCGCGGCTGCCGCCGCATCGACCGGAATGGCAGCGCACTGACCACCTCTGTACCGATGGTCAGGCCGAAGGGCTTGCCCGGCGTGATGCTGTGACTGGCACGTTTCTCGCGTATGAAGAATGTTCAAATTCTTCATACAAAACCATGAACGCGAAAAAAGACTGTTCCGGGAAGGCGTTGCGGGCGCCGTCGGCGTCCGTGCAGGGATTTCTGCCGCTGCTGTGCGTGCCCGTCATCGGGGCATGGGGCACCGCGCTGGCGCATGAAGCGGCGCCGTCGGCTCACCACCTCGACGCGGTGACCATCGAGGGCCATTACGACAACGCGGTCGGCACGTCTGATGCCGCCAGCCAGGGCCGGGTGACCGCGCGGCTGATCGAGAACCGGCCGACGCTGCGACCGGCCGAGGTGCTGGAATTCGTGCCCGGCGTCATCGTCACGCAGCACAGCGGCGGCGGCAAGGCGAACCAGTACTTCCTGCGCGGCTTCAACCTCGACCACGGCATCGACTTCGCCACCTATATAGATGGCATGCCCGCCAACATGCCGACGCACGCGCACGGTCACGGTTACACCGACCTGAACTGGCTGATCCCGGAGCTGGTCGGCCGCATCGACTACCGCAAGGGCCCGTACCACGCCGAAGAGGGCGACTTCGCGTCGGCCGGTGCGGCACGACTGCGGCTGGTCGATCGCCTCGACTACGGCATCGCCGAAGTGACGATCGGCCAGGATGGTCATCGGCGTGGCCTGCTGATGAATTCGCACGCGCTCGGCGCCGGCACCCTGCTCTACGCTCTGGAGACCTCGCGCAGCGACGGCCCCTGGGACAATCCGGAAGACTTCCGGCGCATCAACGGCGTGCTGCGCTACACGCTGGGCGAGGGCGCCGACCGCACCTCGGTCACCGCGATGGCCTACACCGCGCGCTGGGACTCGACCGACCAGATTCCGCTGCGCGCCGTGCAGTCCGGCCTGATCGGCCGCTACGGCACGGTGGATCCGACCGACGGCGGCAAGACCCAGCGCTACAGCCTGTCGGTCGACCACCAGCGCGCCTGGGACGACGGCGCCTTCCGCTTCAACGCCTACGCCATCCAGTCCGAACTGGACCTGTGGTCCAACTTCACCTACTTCCTCGACAACCCGGCCGACGGCGACCAGTTCCGCCAGTCCGAACAGCGCACCGTGCTCGGCATGGCGATGAGCCGCAGCTGGGATGGCCAGCTCGCCGGTCGGCCGATGACCAACACGCTGGGCGTGCAGATGCGGCACGACCGCCTGAACCCGGTCGGGCTTTACACCACGGTCGCGCGCCGCACCACCGGCGTGACCCAGCAGAGCGACGTACGCCAGACCAGCGTCGGCCTGTACGGCGAAAACAGCGTGCAATGGACGCCCTGGCTGCGCAGCCTGGCCGGGCTGCGCCTCGACCGCTACGACTTCGACGTCGCCAGTTCGATCGCCGCGAACAGCGGCGACGCGAACGACCACATCGCCTCGCCCAAGCTGTCGTTCATCTTCGGGCCGTGGGCGCGCACCGAGTACTTCGTGAACTACGGCCATGGGTTCCACAGCAACGACGCGCGCGGTACCACGGCGCGCGTCACCGCCAAGGGCGGGCTGCCGGCCGATCCGGTCGATGCGCTGGTGCGCACCCAGGGCGGCGAAGTCGGTGTGCGCACCGAGTTCGTGCCCGGCCTGCAGAGTTCGCTTGCCGTATGGACGCTGAAGCTGGATTCGGAACTGCTGTTCGTCGGCGACGCCGGGGAAACCGAGCCCAACCGCGCCAGCAAGCGCAGCGGCATCGAATGGAACAACCGCTGGACGGTGCGTCCGTGGCTGCTGCTGGACCTCGATGTCGCCGCCTCGCGCGCCCGCTTCACCGAGGACGACCCGGCCGGGAACCATGTGCCGGGTGCCGTCGACCGCGTGGTCGCCGCAGGCCTGAGCCTGACCGAAGACAACCCGCTGGCCAACGGCTGGTTCGGCCACCTGCAGCTCAGGCACGTCGGCCCGCGCCCGCTGGTCGAGGACAATTCCGAGCGTTCGGCGTCGACCACGCTGGCCTACCTGCGCGTCGGCCACCGCCTCAGCCGCGATCTGCGGCTGATGCTGGACGTATTCAACCTGTTCGACAGCGGCGACAACGACATCGAGTACTTCTACACCTCGCGCCTGCGCGGCGAAGCGGCGGGCGGTGTCGACGACCGCCACTTCCATCCGGTCGAGCCGCGCAGCCTGCGCCTCACCCTGAGCGCCCGCTTCTGACCGTGGGCGCGATGCGACGGGTTGGCGGGGCGGGCGCCGTCGGCGCTACCATGCGCTGCTGACGCCGCCCCCTGTCTGCCGCGATGACCGACCGCCCGAAATCCGCCAATACCGAAGCCCTGCTCGCCCACGCCCACATCGAAGGCGTGGACGAGGCCACCTGGCTGGACGTGATCCAGCGCATGGACGAGGTGTATTCGCAGCTGGTCAGCGACGAAATCGCGCTCGAGCAGAAGAACGTCGAACTGGAACAGTCGCAGCAGTTCATCTTCAGCGTCATGTCGGCGATGTCGGATGTGCTGCTGGTGTGCAACGAGCGCGGCGAAATCGAGGAAACCAACGCCGCGCTGTGCGAGCTGGTCGGGCGCAGCGACGACGCGTTGCGCGGTACGCCGGTGTTCGCGCTGCTGGCCGACGACGAAAGCCGCGCCCGCATGCGCGGCGTGCTCGATGACGCCAATCCGTCGCGCCGGGGTGAGGCGGTCGAATTGAACCTGCGCGACGCCGCGGGCGCCGGGGTGCCGGTGGACACCAATCTGACGCCGCGTTTCACGCGCAACGGCCGGCGCGCCGGCACCGTGCTGGTCGGCCGGCCGACCGCCGAACTGAAGCGCGCCTACCACGAACTGCGCGAGGCGCACGAGGCGCTGAAGCTGGCTCAGCAGCAGTTGCTGCATTCGGAAAAGATGGCGTCGCTCGGCCGTCTGGTGGCCGGTGTCGCGCACGAGCTGAACAACCCGATCAGCTTCGTGCTCGGCAACGTGCATGCACTGAAGAAATACAGCGAACGCATGGGGAGCTACATCGACGCCGTGCACGCCGGAGCGTCCGACGAGGAACTGGGCGCACTGCGCGCCAGGCTTCGCATCGAACATCTGCTCAAGGATCTGCCGTCGTTGATCGAAGGCACGATGGAAGGTGCCCAGCGCACCGCCGACATCGTCAATGGCCTGAAGCGCTTTTCCGCCGTTGATCCGGAAGGGCGCAGCGCAGTCGATCTCAATGCCGTGATCGAGCGGGCCATTCACTGGATACACAAGGGCACCAGCGCGGCCGTCGCGCTGCACTGGGCGGCGCGCGAGTCCTGCGTGGTGACCGGCAGCGCCGGTCAGTTGCAGCAGGTGGTGATGAATCTGCTGCAGAACGCCTACGATGCGGCCGGCGCGGACGATAGTGTCGCCGAGCTCACGCTGAGCTGCACCAACGAGGGCGACCGGGTGCGCATGCGCTTGCGCGACAACGGACCGGGCATACCCGACGAGTACCTGTCGCGCATTTTCGAGCCCTTCTTCACGACCAAGCCGGTCGGCAAGGGTACCGGCCTCGGCCTGTCGATCAGTTACGGCATCGTCGAACAGCACGGCGGTGTGCTGTCCGCCCGCAACCACCCGGAGGGCGGTGCGGAATTCGTGCTCGACCTGCCGCGCTCGACCGCCGGCCCGGCCGAAACTACTCGATCCTGTCCAGCGCCGCCTTGAAGTTCTGCACCGTGCGCTCGACGTTCTGCAGCTTGTCCAGACCGAACAGGCCGATGCGGAAGCTGCGGAAGTCGGCCGGTTCGTCGACCTGCAGCGGCACGCCGGCGGCGATCTGCAGGCCCTGCGCCATGAATTTCTTGCCGTTCTGCATATCCGGATCGCTGGTGTAGCTGACCACGACGCACGGCGCCTTGAAACCTTCGGCGGCAACGCTTTCGAAGCCGCGCGCTTCCATCAGCGCGCGGATCTGGCGGCCCAGCTCGATCTGGTTGGCTTTCACCTTGTCGAAACCGAAACTTTCGGTTTCCAGCATGACCTTGCGCAGCTGCGTCAGACCGTCGGTCGGCAGCGTGGCGTGATAGGCATGGCCGCCGCCTTCATAGGTTTCCATGATCTGCAGCCACTTCTTCAGGTCGGCGGCATAGCTGGTGCTGGTGGTCGAATCGATGCGTGCGCGGGCGCGCTCGCCCAGCATCACCAGCCCGGCGCACGGCGAACCGCTCCAGCCTTTCTGCGGCGCGCTGACGACGACGTCGATGCCCAGTGCGCCCATGTCCACCCACAGCGTGCCGGCGGCGATGGCGTCGAGCACGAACAGGCCATCGACTTCGCGTACCGCGGCGGCGACCTCGCGCAGGTAATCATCCGGCAGCTGCAGGCCGGCCGAGGTTTCGACCTGCGGAGCGAACACCACGGCGGGCTTGTGTTCGAGGATGGCGGCGACCACCTCGCCGATCGGCGGCGGCGCGAACGCCTTCTGCGACCCGGGCACCGGCTGGCGCGCCTTCAGCACGACGGATTCGGACGGGATGCGGCCCATGTCGAAAATCTGCGTCCAGCGGAAGCTGAACCAGCCGTTGCGGATCACCATCACCTTCTTGTCGGTGGCGAACTGGCGCGCCACCGCTTCCATGCCGAAGGTGCCGCTGCCCGGTACGACAACCGCCGATTTCGCGTTGTAGACCTGCTTGAGCACACGCGAAATGTCCTTCATGACGCCCTGGAAGGACTGCGACATGTGGTTCAGCGCGCGGTCGGTGTACACGACCGAATATTCGAGCAGCCCCTGGGGGTCGACATTGGGCAACAGGCTGGGCACGGTGTTCTCCGGATAGATGAGGTGGTGTGACAGGACCGCGCCGTCGCTCGTGGCGGCGGCAGGGCAGTGCCTGTGACGATTCGACGGGTCGTCGGTCGGCGGGTGGCCGTGCCGTGCGTACTCGAAGGCCCGCGATTCTAAATCACCGCGCGCCGGTTCGCTCGACCGGCCCGCGCAACCCGTCAGGGCAGCGTTCGCCGGGTCTGCTAACGTCCGGTCTGGCATGCATTGTGTGCGCCGGGACGCAGGCCGCGTCACCCCTGTGAGGACGAACCATCGTGTCTGACCTGAAGGACCCGCGCGTGCTGTTTGCCGCCGAGCGCACGCTGCTGGCGTGGAACCGCACCAGTCTGGCGCTGATCGCCTTCGGTTTCGTCGTCGAACGCGCCGGCATCCTGATCCGGCTGGTGTCGCCGGCTCAGCATGGGGCCGGCCTGTCCGGCGCGTCGCTGTGGTTCGGGCTGGCGTTCATCGTGCTCGGCGCAGGGGTGGCCGCGTGGTCGTCGCGGCAATACCTGCGCCTGCTCCGCACGCTGACACCGGCCGAATTTCCGCCCGGCTACGGCGCGCGCTGGGGCGCCTGGGTGAATGTGGTCGTGGCGGCGCTGGCGGCCGGGCTGGCGGTCATGCTGTACCGGGCGGCCTGAGCGCCCTGCCTGAGCGGGAGAGATCATGACGCGTCGACGGATCGATTCGGGTTCCACCTTCGAGGCGCAGGCGGCCTACTCGCGTGCCGTGGTCGACGGCGACTGGATCTTCGTGTCCGGCACCACCGGCTTCGACTATGAAACGATGACGATCGCCGACGCTCTCGTCGCGCAGACCGAACAGTGCTTCCGCAACATCGAAGGCGCGCTGGCGCAGGCCGGTGCGACGCTGGCCGACGTCGTCCGCGTGACCTACATCGTGCCCGATGCGGCGTCCTTTCCGCATTGCTGGCCGGTGCTGCGCAAGCACTTCGACGACGTGCGGCCGGCCGCCACCATGCTGTCGGCCGGCCTCGCCGACCCGCGCATGAAGATCGAGATCGAAGTGACCGCCCGGCGCCGAAGTACAACGACAGACTGATTCCCATGGCATGGCGAGGCAGGGTGTGCGCTAGACTGCGCCCATCGCATACCATGACGATCACATGTCACTTGCCATCCTGCGCAGCCGCGCGCTGGCCGGCCTGCGTGCACCGGAAGTGGCGGTCGAAGTGCATGTCGCCAACGGTCTGCCCGCGTTTTCGCTGGTCGGCCTGCCCGATGCCGAAGTGCGCGAGGCGCGTGACCGCGTGCGCGCCGCCATTCTCTGTTCCGGCTTCGAGTTTCCGGCCCGGCGCATCACCGTCAATCTGGCACCGGCCGATCTGCCGAAGGAATCCGGCCGCTTCGATCTGCCGATCGCGCTCGGCATCCTGATCGCGTCCGGCGCGCTTGACGCGCCGACGCTGGACCGCCACGAATTCGCCGGCGAGCTGTCATTGACCGGCGCGCTGCGTCCGGTTCGCGGGGCGCTGCCGATGGCACTTGGCGCGCGTGACGCCGGTCGCTGCTTCGTGCTGCCGGCGGAATCGGCGGCGGAAGCGGTGATGGTGGCCGGCGTCGATGTGCGCGCCGCCGGTTCGCTGCTCGATGTGTGCGCCCACCTGTGCGGCCGCGAGGCGCTGCCGCGCGCGAGCGCACCGGCGCAGCGTGCCGCACCGGTGTGGCCGGATCTGGCCGATGTGCGGGGCCAGCTGCAGGCGCGCCGCGCACTGGAAATCGCCGCTGCGGGAAGCCATTCGCTGCTGTTCAGCGGCCCGCCCGGCACCGGAAAGTCGATGCTGGCGGCCCGTCTGCCCGGCCTGCTGCCCGATCTTGAAGAAGCCGAGGCGCTGGAAACGGCGGCGGTGCTGTCCGGCGCCGGCCTGTTCGATGCCGCCCGACTGATGCACCGCCCGTTCCGCGCGCCGCACCATTCGGCCAGCGCAGCCGCGCTGGTGGGCGGGGGCGCGGTGCCGCGGCCGGGCGAAATTTCGCTGGCGCACCACGGCGTGCTGTTTCTCGACGAACTGCCCGAATTCGACCGCCGCGTGCTCGAAGCGCTGCGCGAGCCGCTGGAAACCGGCCATGTGACGATTGCCCGCGCGGCGCACCGGGCGCAGTTTCCGGCGCGCTTCCAGCTGGTCGCGGCGATGAATCCCTGTCCGTGCGGCTATCTGGGTCATCCGTCGGCGCGCTGCCGCTGCACACCGGATCAGGTGGCGCGCTACCGCGGTCGACTGTCCGGGCCCCTGCTCGACCGCATCGATCTGCTGGTGACCGTGGCGCCGCTGGCCGAGCATGAACTGCGCGCCGGCCCCGGCGAAGCGACGTCGGTGGTGCGCGCGCGGGTGCGGGCGGCACGCAGCCTGCAGCGGGTGCGTCAGGGCCGGCCGAACCAGTCGCTGGAGGCGGCCGACATCGATCTGCATTGTGCGCTGAGCGATCCGGCGCGCGCGCTGCTCGGGCAGGCGATGACGGCGCTCAACCTGTCGGCGCGCGCCTATCACCGTTGCCTCAAGGTGGCGCGGACGATTGCCGATCTGGCCGAAGTGGATTGCATCGCCCCGGCGCATGTGGCCGAAGCGATCCAGTACCGGCGCGCGCTCGACGCACCGGCACGCGAGGGTCTGCGATGACGTATTGACCGGTTCCGCGATGCGGATTCAGTTCTGTCCGCCCAGCTGCCGGAAGCGGACGAGGTCTTCCTGGAAGCGCTGCTGCGTCTCGACCAGATCGCGTTCCTTCGCGGCGATGTTGTCGGCCAGCAGGCGCATGTCCTGCGCGTTGGTTTCGAGCCGGTCCTTGATTCCGGGCGGTACCGGCTTGCCGGCGAAGCGCGCGGCGTCGGCTTCCAGTTTGACGTGACGCTGCTTCAGCGTCTGTTCCTGGTCGCGCAGCTGCGTCAGCAGCTCCTCGATGTCGGTCACCCGGCGCTTGCGCGCCATGTCGATGTCGCGCTCGCTGGAATAGGTGTTGAGCAGCGTGGCGTCGCGCCGGCGCTGTTCCTGCCGCGCGCGGTCTTCCTCGCTGGCCTTCAGCGCTTCGGCGTCGCGTTTTGCGCGCTGTTCCGCGCTGATCGGCGCATCGACCTGCTTCACGGTCGCGCCCTGCTTGTTCAGCTCGCGGTAACTGCGGTTGGCACAGGATTCCGGCAGCACGTCGCCGCACACCTGATGGCCACGTGCGTCCTTGCAGCAATAGACGCGCGCCTCGGCGAGCGGGGCGTGCATCAGGCCGATCACGGCCAGGACGGGCAGCAGGTGACGCAGTTCCGGGGTGATCATCTTCAGGTGCTGACTCCGTATTGCGCGCGGTACGCCTGTACCGCCGCCAGATTGCTCTCCATGCCGGGGGTGAGCTGCAGATAGCCCACCAGGTCATCGAGACTGGCGCAGGCCACCACCGGCATGCCGTACAAACGTTCCACTTCCTGAACCGCTGACAAGGCACCGCTGCCGCGTTCCATGCGGTCGAGCGCGATGGCGACGCCGGCGGGTGTCGCGCCGGCGGCACGGATCAGTTCGACCGACTCGCGCACCGACGTGCCGGCGCTGATGACGTCATCGATGATCAGCACGCGCCCCTTGAGTGGTGCGCCGATCAATGTGCCGCCCTCGCCATGGTCCTTCGCTTCCTTGCGGTTGAACGCGAAGGGCACATCGCGGCCGCGCTGCGCCATCTGCATCGCCGCGCCGGCAGCCAGCACGATGCCCTTGTAGGCCGGGCCGAACAGCATGTCGAACGCCGGCGCACGGTTGAGGATGGTTTCGGCATAGAACTCGGAAAGCTTTAGCACTGACGCGCCGCTGTTGAACAATCCGGCGTTGAAAAAGTACGGTGACTGGCGGCCCGCCTTGGTGGTGAAGCTGCCGAAGCGCAGCACGCCGGTATCGCAGGCGAACTGCACGAATGAACGTCTAGAATCCACGGAATTTCCCAACGAATCGGATAAACCGGCCATGTTACGTATCGTGTCGCTCAACCTCAACGGTATCCGCTCGGCCACGACAAAGGGTGTGTGGACCTGGCTGGCGGGCGAATCGCCGGACGTGCTTGCGGTGCAGGAGCTGAAGGCGCAGGCGGCCGATCTCGACGATGCGATGCGCGCGCCCGCTGCCCTCGGCGGTCTGCCCGGCCATTTCCACTACGCGCTGAAGAAGGGCTACAGCGGTGTCGGTCTGTACGCGCGGCGGATACCTTCGCGCGTGATCACCGGTTTCGGCGAGCAGGAATTCGACGACGAGGGCCGCTACGTGGAAGCCGACTTCGGTGACCTGACAGTCGTTTCGCTCTACCTGCCGTCAGGCTCCAGCGCTCCGGAGCGGCAGGAGGCGAAATTCCGCTTTCTCGACGCCTTCGTACCGCATCTGGCAGCGCTGCGCGCCAGCGGCCGGGAAATCGTCATCTGCGGCGACTGGAACATTGCGCACCGGGAGATCGACCTGAAGAACTGGAAGGGCAATCTGAAGAATTCAGGCTTCCTGCCCGAGGAGCGGGCGTGGATGAGCGCCCTGCTCGGCCAGAGCGGCTGGGTCGATGTCTATCGCAGCCTGCACCCCGATGCCACCGAAGATTGCTACACCTGGTGGAGCAATCGCGGCCAGGCGCGCGCAAACAATGTCGGGTGGCGCATCGACTACCAGATCGCCACCCCGGGAATCGCGGCAAAGGCCCGTGCAGCAAGGGTCTACAAGGAGAAGAGATTCAGCGATCATGCGCCGCTGATTGTCGACTACGATGTCAGCCTGCCCTGATCCTTCGGGTTCGCGCCGTCGGGTTTTCCATTCATCACAGGAGTGCTCCATGAAGACAAGCCGTGCCGTGCTGTTCGCCCTGCTGACCGCGCCATTCGCCCTGCCGCTGCCCGCTTCGGCGTATGACCGCATCTACGCCTTCGGCGACAGCCTCTCGGACGACGGCAATCTCTACGCGCTGACCGGAAACCTCTACCCGCCCCTCCCCTACTTTGAAGGGCGGTTGTCGAACGGCATCACTGCGGTCGAGTACCTGGCAGACATGCTCGGCGCCGGATTGTCGAATTTTGCCGTGGCGGGCGCCCGCACCGGCACACCGGTCGGCGGCGGTTCGGACAACTTCATCGATGACGATGAATCGGTGTTCCCGCCCAATTTCTTCAACGGCACCGGCGTCGTGGCCCAGGTCAATGGCTACCTGGGCGCCAGCGGTGGAACCGCCAGTGCGAGCGACCTGTACTTCATCTGGGCAGGCCCGAACGATTACTTCCTGCTGTCCGAAGCGGCACCGGGTTCGGTCAATCCGCAGGACTACGTGACCAACGCCATCGGCAACCTCTACAGCTCGGTCACCACGCTGTATGCCGCAGGTGCGAAGAATTTCCTGATTCCGAACCTGCCCAATCTGGGTCTGGTACCCGAGCTGGCCGACGACGACCCCTTCATTTCGCTGGTGGCGACGCAGATATCGCTCGGACACAATGCCGCGCTGGCCGACATGCTGGCCAATCTCGACGCTGCGCTGCCGGACGCGAACTTCTTCACCGCCGACACCTTCGCATTGACCACCGCGGCCAATGCCGATCCGGCAGCGTTCGGCCTTGCCAACGCGACGGATGCCTGTATCGAAAGTGTGTCCTGCGTCGATGCAAACGGTGCCGGATACCTGTTCTGGGATGGCGTACACATCACGACGGCGGCTCACCGGCAGGTTGCGTCCGCCTTCGCATCGGCACTCGCGCCGGTGCCGGAAGCACAGACCTGGGCCATGCTGCTGGCCGGTCTCGGGCTGATCGGCGTAGCCGGTCGCCTACGTACTTCAAGGGCGGATGCCCACACCGGCGCGTTGCACGAGGCAACTTAAGGGGTTAACTTCGTGTCTTGAAAGACACCCCATTCAACAAGGAGAACATCAATGTCCGAACTCATCGATCAATCAACAGTCACCAAGGAAAAACTGATTGCGGACCTGAAGGTGGTGATCGCCGACGCGGAAGAGCTGCTCAAGGTCACGGCCAATCAGGCAGGCGAAAAGGTGGGCGAGCTGCGTGTGCGCATGCAGGAAAACCTGACCGCCGCACGCCACAAGCTGGCTGACGCCGAAGCCGCGCTGAAGGAAAAGTCGCGCGAAGTGGCGCGCGTCACCGATGATTACGTGCACGACCATCCGTGGAAGGCGATCGGCGTTGCGGCGGGTGCCGGCTTGCTGGTCGGGCTCCTGATCGGTCGCCGCTGAGCGCGATGTCGGAATCGCAACGGCCCGAGCGTCTCGCGGTATCGCTGAAGGGCTTCTTCTCCAGCCTGATAGAACTTGTTCATGTCAGGCTGGAGTTGATCACGGTCGAGGCGCGCGATGAAGCGCTGCGCCTGACCGAATTGCTGGTGTATGGCGCCCTGGCCATCGCCTTCCTCACTTTCGGCATCGCCTTCGTGGCGGTGCTGCTGACGGTTCTTCTGTGGGACAGCCACCGCCTGCTGGCGCTGACGCTGTTTTCCACACTGTTCATCACGCTCGGTGTGCTTGCAGCGGTGGTCGCGCGTGCGCGCATGGCGGAGGGCACGCGTCTGTTTGCGTCGTCGCTCGACGAGTTGAAACGCGACCGCGATAGCCTGCGCCCATGAATCCGCAACGCATGCGCCTTGCCCTGGCGCGCGAGCGGCTGCTCGAGCGTTCCCGTCTGCTGCGCGGCATGGCGGTGGAACAATCCGCGGCACTGTCACCGGCTCTGCGTTTCGGCGACTCGGTGCGCGATGGTGTGCAGTGGGTGCGGCGACATCCTGAAGTCATCGCCGCGGCAGCGGTCGGCATCGTCCTGCTGCGACCGCGTCGCGTCTGGCGCTGGGGGCTGAGGCTGTGGGGTGGCTGGCGCCTGCTGCAGCAGGTGCAGCACAGGCTGGGTTCCGGCAGCCGGCGATCGTGATCCGCGCCCGGGTCGGAATCGCCCGCCGGCGGGCCCCGGATCAGCGCCGGTAACTCAAGTTTTCGGCAAGATTGCCGAATTCAGTGCTCACAGCCATCGTTCCGACATCCGACATGTCTTCCCATACCGCACAGGAACTGGCGCAGCGCACGACAGAGCTGGTGACCCTGCCAGCCATCTACCACCGCGTGAAACAGGTGTTCGACGACCCGGAAGGTTCGGTACTCGATCTCGCGAAGGTGGTGGTGGCGGATCCCGGTATCACGATGCGCGTGCTGCGCGTCGTCAACAGCGTTTTCTACGGTTTTCCCGGCAAGGTGGAAACCATGTCGCGCGCGGTCAGCGTCCTTGGCATGCAGCAGGTGCACGACATCGTTCTGGCCACCACGGTCACCGCAGTCTTCTCCGGCATGCGCCCCGAGCGCATGGATGTTGCACGCTTCTGGCGTGCGTCCGCGATGCGCGGTCTGCTGGCGCGCGCAGCCGCCAAGAGCTGTGGCCTGCTCGATGCCGAACGCCTTTTCGTCGGCGGCCTGCTGGCCGACATCGGCCACATGGTGATGTACATGCACGTGCCGCAGCTCGCCGAGGCGGCGCTGGCGGAGTGCCGGGCGTCCGGCGCGGCGCCGGAATTGATCGAGCGCGAGCTCATCGGATGCGACTATGCCGCCGTCGGTGCAGAGTTGCTGCGGGCATGGCAACTGCCGACCAGCTTTTCGACGGCGATCGGTGCGCAGACCGATCCGGCACGTGGTGCGCCGCATGAATTCGAAGCCTGCCTGCTGCACTTTGCGCGCTGTGCGGTGGGCGAGGACGGCGAACTCCTTGAATCGGCCCGGATCGTGGCCACGGTAGTCCCCGCGGCGTGGCACATGACCCGGCTCGAACCGCAGGCTTTCGAGGGCGCATGCGCCGAGGCTGGCAGTTCGATGGCGGCGGTCATGGGCCTGTTCTTCCCGGAATACGCCTGACCACAAGGCTGTTCGACCGACGTCGCTGCGCGGCCGGTCGTCGGGGCTGGTATCTTCCGGCGTTGTTCCCCGCCCCTGCGCCTCGCCCGTGACCCCGCACTCCACTGATGCCGGCTGGCTCGACAGTCTGAAGGTCTATGCCCACCCACGCGTCGCCGGCATGCTGTTTCTCGGCTTTTCCGCCGGTCTGCCGCTGATACTCGTGCTCGGCTCGTTGTCGTACTGGCTGCGCGAGGCGGGCATCGATCGCTCGACCATCGGCTATTTCAGCTGGATCGGCCTGGCCTACGCCTTCAAGTGGATGTGGTCGCCGCTGGTCGACCGCCTGCCGCTGCCGCTGCTGACGGGTCTGCTCGGCCGGCGCCGCAGCTGGCTGCTGGCGTCGCAGCTCACCATTGCGCTGGCGTTGCTCGGCATGGCGGCAACCGATCCAGCGGAAAACCTGAGCCGCATGGCGTACTGCGCGCTGGCCGTTGCGTTTGCGTCGGCGACGCAGGACATCGCGCTCGACGCCTACCGCATCGAAGCGGTCGAGCAGCGGCTGCAGGGCGCGATGGCGGCGACCTACCAGGGCGGTTACCGCATCGCGATGATTGTCGCGTCGGCTGGCGTGCTGTGGCTGGCGGCGTCGGTCGATGCGACCGAACTCGTCTATGAGCACGCGCCCTGGCGCTTCGCCTACCTCGTGATGGCGGCAAGCATGTCGGTCGGCGTGGTGACCACGCTGCTGATCCGCGAACCGGAGGTGGTGGTGTCGGCCGAAACCGTGCAGCGCGAGGCGCGCGCCCGCGACTGGCTGATGCGCGAGGGCCTGCACGGCCCGCTGCTGCGTCTGGCGGCCTGGCTGCACGGCGCCGCACTGTCGCCACTGCTCGACTTCATCCGCCGCTACCGCTGGCAGGCCGTGCTGCTGCTGGCCCTGATCGGTACCTACCGCATTTCCGACGTGGTCATGGGCATCATGGCCAACGCCTTCTATGTCGACATGGGCTACACGAAGGATGAGGTGGCGACGGTCGCCAAGGTGTACGGCGTGGGCATGACCATCGCCGGTGCGGTGATCGGCGGTGTGCTCACTGCCCGCATCGGCGTCATGAAGACGCTGTTTCTGGGTGCGCTGCTGTCGTCGATCACCAATCTGCTGTTCGTCTGGCTGGCCGGTCGCGGCCACGATGTCAGCGGCCTCATCTTTGCGATCTCGGCCGACAACCTGTCGGCCGGCATTGCGTCGTCCGCCTTCGTGGCCTATCTGTCCGGGCTGACCAATGTGGCGTACTCCGCCACGCAGTACGCGCTGTTCAGTTCGCTGATGCTGCTGCTGCCCAAATTCATTGCGGGCTTTTCCGGCGTGGTGGTGGATGCGCGCGGTTACGAGTTCTTCTTCACCGGCACCGCGCTGCTCGGCGTGCCGGTGCTGGCGCTGGTCTGGCTGGCAGCGCGGGCGGAACGGAGCAGGTAGCAGGGGTCAGGGTGGCGCCCTTTTCCGGGTGTGCCCGACGCGCTGCGCGAAGGCTTGCGGATTTTCAGCGTCGCTTCGCGCGCGCCTGTTCCAGCTGTTCGCACATCTGCGCCGCACCGTCGAGAACGCGCGGCGTATTGCGCTGCAGCCGTTCCGGCGGAATGAAATAGAGGTTGTCCCGGGCGACGGCCGGCAGGCTGCGCCAGCGCCGCCACGCATCCAGCCACTCCGGACGCGAATCGGCCATGCCGCTGGCGACGATGACCTCGGGTGCTGCGGCCAGCACCGCCTCTTCGGTCACCGTCGGCGCGAGGATGGCCAGATCGGCAAACACATTGCGTCCGCCGCACAGCGCCATCACGGCGCTGATCAGATGTTCGCCATTGACCGTCATCGGCGGCCGGTCCCATATCTGGTAGAACACGCCGACCGGCGGGCGGGCGGCGTAGCGCGCCGCCAGCCTGTCGCGTCGCGTGCGGAAGTCGAGTGCCGCAGCCTCCGCGACCTGCGACGTACCGGCGAGCCGGCCGAGCAGTTCGAGCGTGCGCGGGATGTCATCCAGCGAGCGCGGTTCGCTGACGAACACCGGAATGCCCAGCCGGTCGAGCTGACCGTATTGCGCGGCACGGGTGCTGCTCTGCCAGGCGATGACCAGATCAGGCTTGAGCGCGGCGACCGCCTCGATGTCGACGGCGCTGGAACTGCCGACCCGCGGCAGCGCCTGCGCCTCCGCCGGCGGAAAATCACTGTATTCCACCGCGCCGACCAGCTTCGCGCCTGCGCCTGCGGCGTACAGCAGTTCGGTCACGTGCGGCGCGAGACTGACGATGCGCTGCGCCGGGGCGGGCAGCACGACGCGGCGTCCGGCGTCGTCGGTCACGCTGACGGCAGCGCGTGCCGGGGGTACGGCAAGCAGCAGTCCGATCAGCAGCCAGACCAGACGCATCATGCCGGCACGAAATAGCGACGCGCACCGTCGCGCAGCTCGCGCAGCGGGTGGCAGAACGCGCGTGACAGCGTATCCGGCTGCAGCACGGCGTCGACCGCGCCGCAGACCCACTCGCCGCCACCGGTCAGCAGCAGCACGCGGTCGCAGAAACGCAGCACCTGATTGAGGTCATGCAGCACGGCCACCACGGCGCGTCCGTCGTCATGCGCCATGCCGGCGAACAGCGACAGTGTGTCCATCTGGTAGTCGAGGTCGAGATGGGTGACCGGCTCGTCGAGCAGGCACAGCGGCGCGTCCTGCGCCAGCAGCGCGGCGATGGCCACACGCTGTCGTTCGCCGCCGGACAGCGTGCGCACGTCGCGCGCCTCGAAGCCGGTGAGCGATACGCGGGCCATCGCGTCGAACGCGACCTGCACGTCGTGGGCGCTGTCGTCCGACCAGCGGCCGATGTGCGGGTGACGACCGACCAGCACGGTGTCGAGCACGGTCGATGCGAAGGCGTCTTCGTGCGACTGCGGCAGCAGCGCGCGCCGGCGCGCCAGCGCGCGCGGTGCCATCGATCCGATCGGCATGCCGTCGAGCGTCAGCGCGCCGGCCAGCGGTGCGCGCAGCCCGGCCAGCGTGCTGAGCACGGTGGACTTGCCGATGCCGTTGCGGCCGATCACGGCGAGCATTTCACCCGGCCGGATGTCGAGGTCGAGCGTGGCGCACAAGGTGCGTCCGTCGATGCCGACGCTGACACCGCGCGCGACGAGCAGGGGCGGGGCGGTGCTCATTGACGGCGATGCAGCAGGAACAGGAATACCGGCACGCCGAGCAGCGCCGTCAGCACGCCGACCGGCAGTTGCGCCGGCGCAATGACGGTGCGCGCTGCGGTATCGGCCAGCAGCAACAGCAGGGCGCCGGCCAGTGCGCTGGCCGGCAGCAGCAGACGCTGGTCGTTGCCAAGCGCCAGCCGCATCAGGTGCGGCACGACCAGACCGACGAAGCCGACCGCGCCGACCGTGGTCACCGCGACCGCGGTCAGCGCCGACGCGATCAGATAGATCGCCAGGCGCAGGCGCAGTACCGGTACGCCGAGCGTCTGCGCGGTGAGGTCGCCGCGTGCCAGCAGGTTCAGGTCACGCGCCAGCGGCACGCACACCAGCACGCCGATGGCCAGCGCCCACAGCGCAGCCGCGGGCGGCGCGGCCACACCGGCGTCGCCCATCAGCCAGAACAGCATGCCGCGCAGCGACTGTTCGTTTGCCACGGTCAGCATGAAGGACACCGCCGCGCCGCAGCCGGCCGACACGATGACGCCGGTCAGCAGGAGCCGGGTCGGCGTGCGCCCGCCCTCGCCGTGGGCCAGCCCGAACACCAGCGCCATCGCAGCCAGCGCGCCGGCGAAGGCGGACAGTTCGAACAGCGCGCCCGCCATCCCGGCCGTCATGGCGAGCAGTGCGCCGACCGACGCGCCGCCGGAAATGCCGAGCACGTAAGGGTCGGCCAGCGGATTGCGCAGCAGCACCTGCATCAGCGCGCCGGCCAGCGCGAGCAGTCCGCCGCAGGCTGCCGCCGCCAGCACGCGTGGCAGTCGCAGGCCGAGCACCACGTCGCCGGCCACCCCGGCATCGCCGCCGGTCGCGATCTGCCACAGCTGCGCCGGGCTGACTGGCACGCTGCCGAGCGACAGCGACAGCGCGATCGACAGCAACAGGCTGACGGCGAGCAGCGGCAGCGCCAGGGTGCGGCGGCGCGGCGTGCGCGTGTGCACGGACGCTGGGGATTGCATGGCGTCAGCAGGGATGGACATGTGCCGCTAGCCCCGCCCGAGGCGTTCGTCGAGCGTGCGCCCGGCACGTTCGCTGACCACCAGCACCAGCTTCATCATGGCGCGTGTGGCGCCGACGAACAGCTTGCGCAGCGTGCGCTCGTCCAGCGCATCGAAGTCGACTTCGGCGAGGATGACCGCCGGCGCCGACTGACCCTTGAACCGGTAGACCGATTCGATCAGCACGTCACCTTCTGAATATTCCGGCTGGCCGAGCAGGTCGTACTGGCCGGTGAAGCTGCGCAGCGCGTTGGCACCGAGCCGGTCGTGGCGCAGCAGTTCCGACTGTTCGCGGCCACGCCAGCTGACGATTGCGACGTCTTCGGTGCGAAAGCCGGCCGCGAAGCACAGGCGGATCGCCTCCTTGACGCGCTGGGTCAGCGGATGTTCGGCGTCATACATCAGCCGTTCGACGTCGTCGGCATCGAACGGCGACGCTGCCTCGATTTGCGCGGCCTCGGGCAGCACGTCCTGCAGCAGTGTCTGCAGCATGTGCACGACCGGGCGCGGGCTGCGGAAATTGCTGCGCGCGCGCAGCGTCACCCAGCCGGGAAGCTCGATCGGCGTACGGCCATACAGGTTCTGCATCGGGTCTTCCAGCCAGATCAGCCGCGCCTCGGCGGCGGCATGGCGCCACAGGCCGGTCGCCCAGTCGGCGGAAAAGTCCTGGCCTTCGTCGACGATGACGGTGTCGAAGCGCAGCGCGGCCGGCACGTCGAGTTCGCCGGCGCGCGCGATCAGCGCGTCGAACGCGTCGGGGCGTGCGTAGTCGGGCCGCTCGCCGTGCTCGGCCAGCACGCGCTCGCACAGGTGGTGGAAGGTGCACGCCAGCCCGCCTTCGGGCGCGATGCGCGCGAGGTGATCGGCCAGCGGCCGGTTGAAGCAGACATACAGCGGACGCAGGCCGGCTTCGACAGCCGCCCGGTACTCGGCGAGCGCAAGCTGCGTCTTGCCGTAGCCGGCCGTCCCGACGACGCGCAGCCGGTAGGGCGTGAAGTCGAGCGCGCGCGCCCACTGCGACAGGCCGCCGGCAACCCGGGTCACGCGCTCGCGCGCGATGCCCATGCGCGCGCTGACGTCGGCTTCGAGCTTGATTTCGTCGCGCAGGAAACGATGCACTTCGGCGGCGCGCGCGCCCTGTTCGCCCGGCGGAAGAATCGACTGGATGCGTGCCGCCAGCGTGTCGCGCAGCGCCGCATCGACAATGCGTTCGGGCTCGATGCCGGCGGTATGTGCCTGACGCACGAAGTGATCGGGGCAGTACAGCAGGTATTCGAGACTGGGCAGTGCGGCATCGGCGCCGCCCAGACGTGATGCCAGACGGGTGTGCAGGGCGTGGCGCGAGCGCGCGATGCCGACCGCGACATTGCGGTCGCGTCCGCGGTGGCGGGTCAGCAGGCCGTGCGGACCTTCCTCCAGATAGCCGCTGCGCTGTTCGATGGCGAGCAGGTTGCCGGCGGCATTGACGATGACGAAGTCGATGTCGCCATAGATCGAGAAACCCTGATCGAGACGCGTCCAGTGCACGCCGTGATAGACGGTGTAGGCCGCCGGCAGCGCGCGCTCGAGCAGCGCCAGCGTAGCGCGTTCGCGCTCTGCCGCGGCGCCCGGACGGATGGCGTCGCCGGCGTCGTTGCCGCCATCCATTTCGCGCCAGCCATCGGGTACCACCTTTGCCACGAGTTGCGTCCTGTCGTCAGATCGGTGCGAGCTTACACGGCGTGCGTCGATCACCGTGCGGCGCCCGCCGGTTATCCACAGTATCTGTGGACAAGATGCGTCATCACGCGGTAACACCGGCCGGAGCGCCGCACGCCGCAACGGTGTCAATAGGGTTGCTCATTAATGAGGCAGGGTGCGGACAATTGATGCGGCCGCTTGCGCCGCCGGGTGACTCAGTCCATCCACAGTTTCTGTGGACAAGGCTGTGGGCGAAAGCTGTATGGCGAGGGCAGCGCCGCCGCCAGCAAGGATGTGGGCACGACGCCTCATTTGCAGGCAGCGTGCTCAATCGGGGCCGCGGGCACCGAGCAGTTCGTGCAGATTCTCGGCCACCATCTCCTCGTGACCGGTCGCCGGGTCGATCTCGCGCCGGATGTCCCATCCCGTCGCGATACCGAGCACCAGTTCCATCGTCGTGCGCACGATGCTGCCCGCCAGCAGGTGACCACCGGTGACGCGTCCGTCGGCGTCGGCCACCATCATGTGCAGATGCACGCCATGCCGGCTCACCGTTCCGGACAGCGTCAGCAGCTCGCTGTCGCCGTCGATGACGGTGGCCGTGTCGCGACCGGCCAGACGCAGCATGGCGGGTGCCAGGCTGCCCACCGCCGACAGCACGAAGGCGGCGCCGATGTCCTGCCGGCGCGCGACGGCTTCCAGACAGCGCCGCAGATCGTCACCCGGGCGCAGCCGCTCGATGTGCAGGGTGATCATGATCGCGTGTTCAGCCGAAAGGCCTCACGCCGATCAGTGCAAGATGCAGCCAGCCGGCGAATACCGCCCATCCGACGATACCGGCGACGATGGCGATTGCATCGCGTGATGCACTGCCCGCCGGGTGTCGCAGACCGGCTGCGCGGTCGCGTCGGCGCAGCGTGGCGAACATGACGACCGACCACACCAGAAAGCTGCCGAACAGCAGCAGGTCGGCCAGCGTACCGTTGGCGACAAGGTGGGCGAACGCCCAGATCTTCACGCCCGCCACCATCGGATGGCCGAGTTTTGCGCGGATGCGCGTGCCGGGCACATAGGCACAGGCCATCAGGACGAAGGCCGGCAGCGTGAGCAGCGCAGCCAGGTGGCGCGTCCACACCGGCGGTGCCCACAGCAGCGTCGGCGCCATGCGCGCTTCGCCATAGCCCTGCACGATCAGCACCAGGCCGATCAGCGACAGCACCGCATACAGGATTTTCCACGGCAGCAGACCGAGGCGCGCGACACCCGCGTCGCGCAGGCCCGGGGCAATCAGCCGCGTCGAGTGGACGCCGAGCAGCAACACCAGACCGAGTACCAGCATAGCCATCACATTTTCTCCACGAGAGGGGTCAGGGCAAGGATCAGAGCGCGAGCGTACCCGAGACGGCGCACGCGCACCTGCATCGATGCGGGAATCGTCCTACAGCCATCGCGCCGTGCGGACGACAGGCGGCGCCGTGGCGGCTGCGCATACTGCAGTCGTGTCATGCAGATGGAGAAACGCATCATGACGATTCGACTGCTGATGTCGGCGCTGTGTGGCGCCCTGCTGAGCGCAGCGCTGCTGACCGCCTTCCAGATGGGGCGCGGCACGGCCGCACCCGACAGCGTCTCCGCACTGTCGAAGCTCGACGGACGGGAGGTGTTCGATACCGAAGGCGTCACGCTGGGCGTGGTCGAGCAGACCGTGTCCGGGCGCCACGGCGAACGCAGCGCGCGCTACGCCATGGTGCGCGTGTCGCGCTCCGGCAACGCAGGCCTGCGCCTGGCGGTGCCAGCCTACCGTCTGCAGGCGGTGGACGACGGTCTGATGCTGACGCCGGATGCAGAGGATGACGCGGCTGCGGGCGACGACGACGGTGAAATCCTGCCGGCGGTATCGCAGCTGCGCAGCACGATTTGATGGACACAGCCAGGTTTTTGAACGCAGCACCCACTATCCGAACGGAGACGAGCATGAACAAGCTGATGACGATACTTATCCTGAGTGCCGGTCTTGCACTGGCAGGCTGCAACACGATTGCCGGTGCCGGCAAGGACATCGAGTCCGGTGGCGAGGCGGTGCAGGACACCGCTCGCGACGTACAGAAGAAGATGTAGTCACGCGCTTCACGCCTTCCCGCTTCGCCCGACTCAGGCCTCGAGTCGGGCATTTTTTTGGTTCATCGCGCCTTTCCGGGGAAGGCGGCCTTGATTTTCAGGAAGAAATAGGCTGAGTCGCGGAAACCGTAGGCCATGCGCTTGATGACCTTGATCCGGTTATTGACGCCTTCAAGGACGCTGGTGTTGAGCGGGAAGATTGCTGAAGCAAGGATTCCGCGCAGGTATTTGCGCAGTCGTTTGGCAAAGGCAATCGCCGGCGCGATACCGCTGTCGATGGCCAAGCGATACCAGTCTTTCCATCGTCTGGCCCCCTCTCGCACTGAAGGGGCGAACCAGACTTCTTTTATGGCCGTCTTCAGAAGATAGACGGTCGCCAGAGGCGCATTAGCCGCCATCAACTCTTCGATCTTGACCGCCTGCTCGTCGCAGAGGTTGTTTCGGTTGCGCAGCAGCAGCCAGCGTGAGCGCTTGATCACCTGCCGCTGTGCCGGCGCGCTGCGTAAGGCGTTGGCCTGATCGACCCGCACTCGGTCGACGACCTCCCGACCAAAGCGCGCGACGACGTGAAACAGGTCATAGACCACTTCTGCGTTCGGGCAATGAGCCCGGACCTCCAGATCGAAGGCGGTGTTCATGTCCATCGCAACGGCCTCGATGTGCTGGCAGCCTTCTTCGCCGAGCAACTCGAAGAACGGCCGGATGGCCTCACGACTGTTGCCTTGTCCAACCCACAGCACGCGCATGCGCACAGCATCCATGATTACCGTCGCATAGCGATGTCCCTTGTGCAGCGCGAACTCATCCATCACTAGCCTGCGCACACCCTGTGCTTCGAAAGCTCCGTATCGGGTCTGCAGACGCTGATGGTCGATGCGCTTGATGGTATGCCAGTGCAGGCCCGTGAGTTCGGCAACATGGGAAATCGGCAGGACCTGCACGAGCGCTTCGACCCAGGCCCGCAGTCGGTGCGTGATGCGCTCGCCCGTGTCGAGCCAACTCAGCCGCTCGGCCGCACGTGCGCCGCACTGATAGCAATCGAGCCGCCGGATCGGCACGTCCAGCCACACCCGTCGATCAAGCCAGTCTCGATCGCGCACACGGCGCCGCCGCCGCTCATGCACCAGGACGCAGTCACTATCGCAATGCCCGCAGCGGGGACGGTACGAGGAGTCTTCAGAAAGGGACAGCAGCAGCGAACCGTCGGCTCGCTCCTGGGACGAATCGACGACATGGCCTTCCCAGAAGACCAGGTCCAACATAGCATCTCGCATGACGGGGAAGAGCAAGGGGATCGGTTTGTTTGGCGACTGCCAATCTACCAACCTCCGACCCGTCAATCACTACTTTCCCCGGATCGCGCGAAGAACCATTTTTTTGGCGTCGGCCGATCCGCGGCCGGCGCTGCAACACGCGACGGTGCTCGATCGACTGCACCACCGGACGCATCACATCGGCGAAGCGCTGCGCCCGCCGTCAGCCCGGGTGCATCAGGCCGTCTTCTTTGCAGCAGCCTTCTTTGGTACGGCTTTCTTCGGTGCGGCCTTTTTCGCTGCGGCCTTGGCCGGGGCAGCCTTTTTCGTGACTGCCTTCTTCACCGCTGCGCCGGCAGGCGATTCGCCTTCCGCTGCGTCGGCGCCCGGTGCAGCGGCCGCGGCGTCCTTTGCCCCGGCTTTCGGCTTGACCGCGCGCGGCTCGAATTCGAAGCCCACCTTGCCATCCGGCTGACGCACCAGGAAGGCGGAGAACTTGCGCTTGGTGCGCGACGACACGAAACCCTTCAGCAGATCGGTGCGACCGGCCTCCAGCAGCTTCTGCATCTGTTCCGGTTCGATCGGCTGCTGCAGGATGATCTTGCCCGAGCGGAAGTCGCACGACTTTTCCGGACCGACCGCCTTTTCGCAGATGTAGGACATCGGCTGTTCGTACACCTTTGCCGCGCACTTCGGGCAGGCGCCGAGCGGTGTCTGCGACGAGAAATCAACCGGCTCGGCATTCTCGTCATCGCGCGGCTGGCCGAAGTCGAACTCCGGCTCCATCTTGTCGTTGAGCTTGATCAGCGCATTGAAAGGCCGGCCCATCTTGTTGCGGAAGCCGGTCAGCGGTCCGACCTGATGGTCGCGCAGCAGGGTGTCGATTTCGTGCGTTTCGAACTGGCGGCTGGCGACGATCTTCCACAGCGCGAAGTCGCAGCTCTGGCACTGGAATTTCTTGTAGTTCTCCTTCACCACGCCGCCGCAGCGCGGGCACTTTTCTTCCAGCGTCGCGAAGTCGCCCGGAATGGTGTCGCTTTCGTAGCTCTTCGCCTGATGCACGATGCGCTGCGTCATGTCGGCGATCTCGCCCATGAAGGCTTCGCGCGACAGCTCGCCGCGTTCGATCTGCGACAGCTTGTATTCCCACTCGCCGGTCAGCTCGGGCGAACTGAGTTCATCGATCTTCAGGCCGCGCAGCGCAATCATCAGCTGGAAACCCTTGGCGGTCGGAATCAGCTCTCGACCTTCGCGCAGCATGTAGCTCTCGAGGATCAGGTTCTCGATGATCTGCGCGCGGGTCGCCGGTGTGCCCAGACCACGCCCGGCCATTGCGGCGCGCAGCTCTTCGTCGTCGATGGTCTTGCCGGCGCCTTCCATCGCGGACAGCAGCGTCGCTTCCGAGTAGCGCGCCGGCGGGCGCGTCTGCTGCGCCTTGACCAGCATGTCTTCGACCTTGACCGTCTCGCCCGGCTTGACCGGCACCAGACTGGCCGCAACGGTTTCGCCCTTGGCCCTGGCTTCGTCATCGACCAGCGCCGCTTCCTTGCCATACACGGCGAGCCAGCCGGCATTCACCAGCACCTTGCCCTCGGTCTTGAAGGCTTCGCCTTCGACGCGGGTGATCCGGGTGGTGATCTGGTATTCGGCCGCCGGGAAAAACACCGCGAGAAAGCGGCGGGTGACCAGATCGTAGATCTTGGCTTCGGCCTCGGACAGCGACTTCGGTTCGGTGCCGGTCGGAATGATGGCGAAGTGGTCGGAAATCTTGGCGTTGTTAAAGATGCGCTTGTTCGGCTTGACCCAGCCGTGCTTCACGATTTCGTTGGCATGCGGCGCATAGGTCTGCGGCAGGCGTGCCAGCACGTCATTGACCGTCGGCAGATAGTCTTCCGGCAGTGCGCGCGCATCGGTACGCGGATAGGTCAGCACCTTGTGCTTTTCGTACAGCGCCTGCGCGATCTGCAGCGTGACGCGGGCAGAAAAGCCGAAGCGACCGTTGGCCTCGCGCTGCAGCGATGTCAGGTCGTACAGCAGCGGCGACAGCTGGGTCGATGGCTTGGCTTCTTCCTCGACGGTGCCGGTCTTGCCGGCGCACTTCGTCTGGATGGCACGCGCTTTCGCCTCGTCCCACACGCGTTCGGCGCGGGCGTGCTCGTCGCCCTCCGGCCGCTTGAATTTCTCGTCGATCCAGCGGCCGGTGTACTCACCGGCCACGGCGCCGAAACGGCCTTCGATTTCCCAGTAGTCGCGCGACTTGAAGCGACGGATCTCTTCCTCGCGCCGCACGACGATGGCCAATGTCGGCGTCTGCACGCGGCCGACCGTCGTCAGGTGGAATCCACCGGTCTTCGAGTTGAACGCGGTCATCGCGCGCGTGCCGTTGATGCCGATGAGCCAGTCGCTTTCGGCGCGCGACATCGCGGCCTGACGCAGACCTTCGACCTCCTGCGCGCTGCGCAGCTTCACGAAGCCGTCGCGGATCGCCGTCGTGGTCATCGACTGCAGCCACAGGCGTTCGATCGGCTTGGTCGATTTGCTGTGCTCGACGATGTAATTGAAGATCAGCTCGCCCTCGCGGCCCGCGTCACAGGCGTTCACGAGGCTGTCGACATCCTTGCGCTTGATCAGCCGGGTCAGCAGGCGCAGTCGCTCGGCGGTCTTGTCGATCGGGTTGAGCGTGAAGCGGGGCGGGATGACGGGCAGATGGGCGAACGACCACTTGCCGCGCTTGACCTCGTATTCCTCGGGCACGGCCAGTTCCAGCAGATGGCCGACTGCGGACGACAACACGTAGTCGTCGCTTTCGAAGTAGTCACCTTCGCGCGTGAACCCGCCGACGGAGCGCGCGATGTCCTGCGCGACCGACGGCTTTTCCGCGATGATCAGTTTTTTGCCCATGCCTGCCCGATGACCCGATCGCCGACTGCGGCGCACCGGGTGCGCGCCGGATCAAGCGGCGTGAAAGCGGCGCATGATAGGGACAAAAATTCCGAACAGGCAAGCGAATACGCGGGACCTTGCCGTGCCCGCCGCGTCGCGCGCCGGATCAATGCGGGGCGCGCGGCTCGTCTTCGTCGGACAGCAGCTCCTCGAGGACCAGCGTGTCGGTGGTCGCCTGCTGGTTCCACAACACCATCAGCACGATCACCTTGAGCTGGCTCAGCGACACTTCGTCGTCCTCCAGTGCCAGCGCACGCTCGACCACGATTTCGCGGGTCAGGGCGTTGATCGCACCGGCATCTTCGAGGAAGGACAGGAAGCCGCGGCATTCCGTGTCGAGCCGCGATTGCTCCGCTGCCGAGTACAGCCGGATGGACCGGCTTTCTTCGGCAATCAGCGGCTTGTCGGCGCCACCGGCGCTTTCAAGACCGGACAGCCAACCCATGGCTTCCTCTATTTCGTCCTGCTCGAAACCGGCGGCCGTGAGCTTGCGTGCGAGCTGGTTGGGCTCGGGATAACTGTCCAGATGCGCGTAAGTTTCGAAAAGATAGACCAGAACGTCGATCATGATTCGGCTCCGCGCGTGCCGGTTGGCGGCAAAGCCCGCCGGCGGTTTGTCACCCGGCTCGGGCAGACCCGAACCGTATCACCTGATGCGCTGAAATCGCCCGTCGGGGAGCAAGGCCACCCGGCTTTCGAGTTCCAGCGAAAACAGCATGGCGGAGAGGGTGTCTGCCGTCAAGCCGGTATGTTGCGCGAGCAGGTCGATTCCGACCGGATCGAAGCCCATTGCATCGAGCAGCGCCGAGGCGTTGTCGTTGACCGGTGCCGGGGAGGCCGCTGCGGTCGGTGCCGCCTCGGGCTGCAGTTCGGACAGGATGTCGCGTGCGTCATCCACCAGTTTGGCCCCCTGGCGGATCAGCTGATGGCAGCCCTTGGACAGTGGCGAGTGGATCGACCCGGGGATCGCGAACACCTCGCGCCCCTGGTCGCCGGCCAGACGGGCGGTGATCAGCGTGCCGCTGCGCGCTGCCGCCTCGACCACCAGCACGCCGCGTGACAGGCCCGAAATGATGCGGTTGCGGCGCGGAAAGTTCTCCCGGAGCGCCGGCGTGCCGAGCGGGAATTCGCTGACCACGGCGCCATGCGTCGCCACGCGGCGCGCAAGATCCTGATTGCGCGGTGGGTAGATGCGGTCGGCACCGGTGCCGATCACGGCAATCGTCGAACCCGGTCCATCGAGGGCGCCGTGGTGGGCGGCGGCGTCACAGCCCAGTGCAAGGCCGCTGACGATGGTCAGGCCGCCGCGCGACAGCTCGCGCGCAAATTGTTCCGCCGTCTGCGCGCCCTGCGCCGTTGCATTGCGTGCGCCGACGATGGCCAGCGCACGCTGGTTCAGCAGCTCTACGCGGCCCTTCACGTACAGCAACGTCGGGGGATCGGGGATTTCGAGCAGGGCTTGCGGATACGCGGCGTCAGCCAGCGTCACGAGGTGGTTGCCGGGCTGGCGCGCCCAGTCGAGCGTACGGGCGATCGCTGCATCGTCATCGAAAGCCGCCAGCAGGCGCGCCGCCTTCTCGCCCACCGCTGCCGCGATCGCCGGGCCGGACGCCGCGAACACCCGCTCCGGCGGACCGAACGACGACAGCAGACGGCGCTGCGCGTCCAGCCCGAGTCCGCGTGTGAGCGTGAGCCTGATCCAGGCGGCGAGCGATGCGTCGGATACGGGCTCCACCGGCGACCGCGCCATCGAGCTGACGATGCTCAGGGCTTGCGGATGCGGTCGCCGACGGCGATCGGGCGCTTGGCATCCATCACCAGCGCGTAGGAAATGTTGTCGAACACCCGGAACACGAACATCTTCCGTTAGCGCTCGTCCGGCATCTGGAAGGTATTGATCTGCTGGTCGCGGCGCTCGGTGACCTGCTTGCCGGCGACGAAGGCAGCGAACACGTGACCGACCTCTACGCCGTCATTTGCGCCGCGGTTCAGCAGCACCACGTTGTGACGTCCGGCCGACGCCACGCCGCCGACGATGCGCGCCACGCTGCCTTCGATGTCCTTCTCGGGGGCTCGCGGCACGTAGGCGACCAGCTCGGACGGCGGGGCCGGAATCAGCCGGTCGCCCTTGCCCATTTCAAATTGTGCGGATTCGACCTCGAAGGTCGCCGGGTCGCCCTCGCGCGTCAGCCGCGCGTCGCCGAGGTATTCGGCCTCGAAGCCCAGCACCGCCTTGGTTTCCGGATCGCGGATCGGCGCGGCCGGTCGATAGACATGCCACAGCGACTTGTTGTCGGTCACGCCGGTCACGTAGGCAACATCGCCCGCGCTGAGATAGACACGGCCTTCCTGCGTGCCGACGATGCGCGGCGCCGTTTCGTTGAAACCGGCTTCGACCGCAATCGGTCTGGTCAGGAAGGGTTCGATGGCCTTGTGCGGAATGGAGGCGATCGGTTCCGGTACCGCTTCTTCGTAGGTCTTGGGCGACAGCTTGACCGGCTGGCCGACGCGCAGGCGCGGCGAGCCGTTGAAATCTTCCAGGTAGACGATCTGCCCGGGATAGATCAGGTGCGGGTTGCGGATCTGTTCGCGATTCATCCGCCAGACTTCGGGCCAGCGCCACGGCTCCTTCAGGAACACGCCGGCAATGCCCCACAGCGTGTCGCCCGGCTTGACGACATGGCGGTCAGGCGCGTTGCTGGCGATTGCGGGCGCACGGTCTGACTGGGCGAAGGCGGTCACGCTTGAAAGGGCGACCAGCAGGGAGCATATAATCTTGCGCATGTTGTGGCCTCGCACTGGCGGATGCCGGTAGCACAACGGTTACGGACGGATGAGCGCCGCGTTTCGTGTTGCACCGCCGGAACCCGGCCGGGGGTTTGCCTCTCGATATTGGTTCAAGCGTTTGCTACGGCAGCGTGCGCGGCGACTTGAGCTGCGCATGTCGTGCGTCCGCCGCCGGAAATCATGGGTTGCATCAGGGATTGCGGCACGCGTTGCATGACGGCAGGCAAGGCTCAGGCCATCGGCATGCATCAGTGTAGCAAGCTGCTTCAACTAATGACAGTCTGCATGAAAATTCACTGCTAATCCATTAAATCAGCACGACTTTTATGGCACTACTTCCGATACTGAAGTTTCCCGATCCCCGTCTGCGCAAGAAGGCGTCGCCGGTGCAGTCGGTCGACGAAAGCACCCGCAGACTGGCCGCCGACATGGCGGAAACGATGTACGCCGCACCCGGGATCGGACTGGCCGCGACGCAGGTCGATGTGCACAAGCAGGTCATCGTGATCGACGTCAGTGAGGACAAGACCGGGCTGATCACGCTGATCAACCCGCGCATCGTCGAGCGCGATGGCGAGCAGGTGTATGAGGAAGGGTGTCTGTCGGTGCCCGGTATCTACGAGAAGGTGACGCGCTCGGAGCACATCCGGGTCATCACGCTGTCGCTCGACGGCGCCGAGCACGAGATCGAGGCCCATGGCCTGCTTGCCGTGTGCATCCAGCACGAAATGGATCACCTGCAGGGCAAGGTGTTCGTCGACCACCTCTCGCAACTGAAGCAGAGCCGCATCAAGAACCGCATCGCGAAGCAGGCCCGCGAAAGCGCCTGATGCCCTCGCGCACCCCCACGGACCGGCCGCGCATCGCCTTCGCCGGCACCCCGGAGTTCGCCGCCCGCGCGCTTGACGCGCTGATCGGCTTCGACTGCGACATCCCGCTCGTGCTGACCCAGCCGGACCGGCCGGCGGGCCGTGGCATGAAGCTCACGCCCAGCCCGGTAAAGGCACGTGCCCTGGCACACGGCCTGACGGTGGCTCAGCCCGACACGCTGAAGACTCCGGAGCAGCGCGCGCCCCTCGTGCAGGCCGCGCCCGATCTGCTGGTGGTCGTCGCCTACGGCCTGCTGCTGCCGCGCGCCGTGCTTGACCTCCCGCGCCTTGGCTGCATCAACATCCATGCTTCGCTGCTGCCGCGCTGGCGCGGCGCCGCGCCGATACAGCGCGCCATCGAAGCCGGCGCCGCCCGGACCGG
>FWPV01004123.1_pt1 | contig 30068 bp, 24 predicted proteins | sample 2228371 | NCBI WGS metagenome assembly FWPV01 (sample SAMEA103939776, study PRJEB20133) | metagenome | reverse complement strand
CGTTGACGCCGCCAGTGTAGATTGCAGCGGTCTGAGCGCGGGGGAATGCTTTGGCGCGGGTTTGGGCAGCAGCCTGGGCGCGGCGATTGGCACGGTTATTCTGATTCTGTTCGTCTTCATGGCGCTGCTGAGCGCCATCTGGTTTTTGGCTGGGCTGTTTGCCGGGTGGCTGGCGGTGCGGCGCATTCGCGCGTTAGAACCAGGCATTACGACCCGCGAAACGCGCTGGGTGATGTTTGGTTGGGGGCTGGGGGCAGTGGTGAGCGCGGCAAGCACGCTGGGGGTCATTGCGCTGGTCAGCGCGGCAATGGGGTGGTAATTTCCGGGTGGGCGTAACAGGTCAGGCAAGGCTGGCGGCTATATCCTGCGCGGCCAGCCAGCCGGTGGTCCAGGCGTTTTGGAAGTTGAAACCACCCGTTAAACCATCCACATCTAAAATTTCCCCGGCAAAATACAGCCCCGGCGCTTTGCGGCTTTGCATGGTTTTGAAGTCCACTTCATCCAAAGCCACCCCGCCGCAGGTGACAAACTCATCTTTGAATTGCCCTTTGGCGACAATCTGATACATCCCATGCGTCAGTTCACCCGCCAGACGGTCGAGGGCGGCGTTCGAGACATCGGCCCAATTGAGCGACTCGCTCAGTCCGGCGGCTAGCGCCAGGCGCGCCCACAGCCGCTGGGGCAGGCGCGCATCGGGTGCATGGGTAAGGCACTTCTGGCGCGCCATGCGTCTGCGCGCTTCGCGCAGCCAGGCAGCCGCCTGCTCAGAGGTAACCGCCCCCAGCCAGTTGACCTGCAAGCGGGCCTGATACTGCGCCTGGAACAAAGCCCGCGCCCCCCACGCCGAAAGCCGCAGCACGGCCGGTCCGCTTAAGCCCCAGTGCGTAATCAGCAGCGGGCCGCGCGCCTCCAGTTTATAGTCGGGCAGTTTCAGCAGCGCATCCGGCGTCGAGATTCCGGCCAGGTCAGCCAGACGCGGGTCGGTAATGGTAAAAGTAAAGAGCGAAGGCAGCGGGTCAATGATGGTATGCCCCAGGCGGGCCGCCATCCCCAGCGCGGTGCGGTCGCCGCCCGTAGCCAGCAGTACCCTGGCGGCCAGCAGGCGCTCACCGGTGGAGAGTTCCACGCTAAAGCCGCCATCCGCCTGGCTCAAATGCTTCACCGAAACGCGCGTGCGGATCTGCACCCCCGCGCGCCGGGCGGCATCCAGCAGGCAGCCCACAATTGTCTCAGATGAGTCGGTTACCGGAAACATGCGCCCGTCGGGTTCGGTCTTCAGGCGCACCCCGCGCGCCTCAAACCACGCCACCGTATCGCGCGGCTGAAAGCGCGTAAACGCCCCACGCAGCGCCTTGCCCCCGCGCGGATAAAACTGCACCAGTTGGGCCGGGTCGAAACAGGCATGCGTCACATTGCAGCGCCCGCCGCCCGAAATGCGCACCTTGCCCAGCAGTTGGGTGCTCTTCTCCACGATGGCCTCGCGCAAACCAGGGCGCGCCTCGGCCGCATTGATGGCCGCAAAAAAACCGGCTGCCCCGCCGCCAACCACAATCAAATCCCAGTCCATGTTTTCATTTTACATCACCCGCGCGTTCAGCGCTGTATGGGAGTGGCGAAATCCTGGGCTAGCGGATAACTCTACTGCTTCTTCTGTAAGACAAACGCTAGTGTTTGTCCTACTTGTTGATATCAATAGGCTCAATGCAGGGTTTCTGATAACCTTTGATTTATGCACCCGCCGCTGTATTCCGCAGGCAGGTTGTTGTTTTGCTGGCAGGCTTTAGAAACCTTTGGGACATTTGGCGCAAGGCGAGTATATAATCATTACGCAAAAACGCGACCCAGCCTGTCCCCAAAACAGTGACGTGGCGCATACAGGAACATTCAACCATGAACAACACAATGCTTTCACGCCTTATTGCTCAACTCGTCAGCCTGGCGGCAGCCGGGCTTGTGATGGTGCTGATTGCCTGGCATGTGCGCCTGCCGCTCTCACCGCTAACCGACTTCAGAGTGCTTTACCTGGCAACCAGCGGCATTTTGCGCGGCGTGCCGCTCTACGACGTGGAAGGGCAGGCCGACATCACCCCAACCGTTCTGGGCGCAACGCCCGAAGAACTGCCGGTTATCCCATTCCCCTACCTGCCCTGGCTTGCGCTCGGCGCGCTCTTTTTAGGGCTATTGCCCATTGATGCGGCCATGATGCTATGGCTGCAAATCAATCTGTTGTTGCTTTTTGCGGCTGCCTGGCTGTTGACCGATGGATGGGAAAAACTGCCCCGGCAACTGGTCTTTCCGGCTGCGTTTTTATACATTCCAGTACTTGGTACGCTAGCCGTGGGACAATACGATATGCCGATATTACTCGGGGCCAGCATGCTCATCTATGGTTTGCGTAAAGACAAACCCTTCCTTACCGCAGCCGGGCTGTGGCTGGTGATTATCAAACCACATCTTGGGTTGCTCCTGTTTACTGGCGTCGTTGCCTCTCTGTTTTTCAGGAACACCAGCCAGGCAAAAAACATGCTGCGCACAGCCATTTACACGGGCATTGTGCTTGCCCTGCTCAGTTTTTTTGCTGACCCGGCCTGGATAATAAAATACCCACAATCCCTGCTCACTTACAGCGGGCAAAAACACATCACCACCTGTTCCGAATGCGCCAGCCTGCCCATGCTGGCATACCGCGCCTTCAACCAGTCCCCCAGCCTTTCCCAGGCGGCGTGGGTGGGCATCCCGGTGTTGATTATTTGCGCCATCATTTTCGCCTGGTATCGCAAAGCCATCCTTCAAGAGCCGCAATTGCTGATTGGGTTTCTGGTCATTACAACGCTGCTTGCCAGCCCTTACGTTTACAACTATGATTTTGTCTTGCTGCTTGTTCCGGTATTGACATTGTTCAACCTGCAGGCGCAATCCCCAAAACCACATGGCCCTGCCAGGTATTTACATACCCTTCTTGCCTGGCTGCCGGTAATCACGCTGTTGAGCTGCACCGTCAGCATCGCCTTATGGGGGCGGGGTGGAAACGTTGCGTTCATCGCGGCGACGCTCATCATTGGCGCGCTGTTCATCAGGCAAGTGGCAAAAATACGCGCCGCTCATATTGTGCTATAATCACGCGCATGTGCATCAACCCTAACAATCCCGCCAATAACAATAATGCCACCCTGCGGCGTCGGGTTGGCGGGTTTGCGCTGTCTGCGTAATGCACATCCACACAACCAACCTGTCGCCCAAAGCATGAGCAGCGGGCGATTATTTTTGTCTGGAGGAACCATGTATAAAACCCACACCTGCGGCGAACTGCGCCCATCCCACATCGGACAAACCGTCACCCTGGCCGGTTGGGTCCACCGTCAGCGCGATCACGGCGGCGTGACCTTCATTGACCTGCGTGACCGCTACGGTTTGGTGCAAATCGTCAGCAACCCGGAAAAAGCCGAAGCCGCCGCCTTGCTTCAGGACGCCCGCCAGGAATGGGTGCTGCAGGTGACCGGCATCGTCCGCCGCCGCCCCGCAGGCGCCGAAAACCCCAACCTGGCCACCGGTGAAATCGAGGTCGAAGTCGCCCATGTCGAAGTGCTCAACCCGGCCAAAATGCTGCCCTTCCTCATCAACAAAGATGAAGACATTGACGAGAACGTGCGCCTGAAGTACCGCTACCTGGATATCCGCCGCGAGCGCATGAAAAACAACCTCATCTTGCGGCATAAAGTCATCAAGTTCATCCGCGACTATCTCAGCGAGCGCGGCTTCATCGAAGTCGAAACGCCCATGCTGTTCAAGACCACCCCCGAAGGCGCGCGCGACTACCTGGTGCCTTCGCGCATTTACCCCGGTCACTTCTACGCCCTGCCGCAGTCGCCCCAGCAACTTAAGCAATTGTTGATGGTGGCCGGTATGGACCGCTACTTCCAGATTGCGCGCTGCCTGCGCGATGAAGACCTGCGCGGCGACCGCCAGCCCGAATTTACCCAACTGGACCTGGAAATGTCCTTTGTGCACCGCGATGACGTGCTGGACATGGTTGAAGGGCTGTTTACGGCCATGGTCAAAGAAATTTTGCCAAACAAACGTCTGCTGTCCTCGCCCTGGCCGCGTCTGACCTATCACGAATCAGTCGAGCGCTATGGCACCGACAAGCCCGATCTGCGCTTTGGCATGGAACTGTATGACCTGAGTGATGTATTTGCCGAAAGCACCTTCATGGTGTTTGCCAACACGCTCAAGGCAGGCGGTGTCATCAAATGCATTGTGGCCCCCGGCTGCGCCGAATACACCCGCCGCGAAGTAGATGCCCTGACCGAGTTCGCCAAAGCCCAGGGCGCAAAGGGGCTGGCCACCCTGGCTTTTGCCGCCGAAGGAATTAAGGGGACGGCCCAAAAGTTCATCCAGCCCGCCGAGGTAGAGGCCATCAAAGCCCGCACCGGCGCCAAAGACGGCGACCTGGTGCTCTTCGTAGCCGATTCGTGCGCGGTGGCCAACAAAACCCTGGGCGCGTTGCGCCTGCACTTCCGCGACCGCCTGAACCTGGCCGACCCCGACCTGCTGGCCTTTGCCTACGTGGTGGACTTCCCGATGTTCGAGTGGAACGAAGAAGACCAGAAATGGGATGCCGCCCACCATCCGTTTACCATGCCCAAAATGGAAGACCTGCCCAAGTTCGAAACCGACCCCTCACAAATCCTTTCCGACGCCTACGACATGGTGCTCAACGGCTACGAAACAGCCTCTGGCTCCATCCGTATCCACCGCCGCGACATTCAGTTCAAAGTCTTCCAACTGCTGGGGCTGAAAGACGAAGAGATTCAGGCCAAGTTTGGGCACATGCTGGAAGCCTTCGAGTTTGGCGCGCCCCCGCATGGCGGCATGGCTCCCGGCATAGACCGGTTGGTCATGATTTTCGCCAACGAACCCAACATCCGCGAAGTGATTGCCTTCCCCAAAAACCAGATGGGACGCGATGTGATGGCCGACGCCCCCTCGCCTGCCAGCGAAAAGCAGCTGCGCGAACTGCACCTGCGCATTGACTGGCCAAAAGAAGACGAAAAAAAGTAACCAGCACACAGGCTGGCGTGCGTTAATTTTTCTCTACCCGTCCATTTGACTTTATGGTATAAAAAGAGAAACCCTGCTGTGCGCGTGATGCCGCAAACCCGGTTCTGAGCCAACACCCACAAACAGGGTCTCAATCTTACGGTCTGAACGCGATAGGCCTGAGCCAAGGCGGAACGATCGAGGAGGGGCCCGACCTGCTTCGGCAGGTTCAGAACTGCGCTGCACACGGCACAAGCGGGGTCTTTTTTTGAGTAGAACAAGGCATGCCAGCGCATGCCTTGTTTCATTTTTGAAAGACGGCGGGACATGAGACTCGTTTTGCTTCAAATTGAGAGGGTAACGGTGTGAAAACCAAAATCTGGATTGCGCTGCTTGCAGTTTACATCATCTGGGGTTCTACCTACCTGGGTATTCGCTTTGCCATCGAAACCATTCCGCCGTTTCTACAGGCTGGGGCGCGCTTTTTCATCTCTGGTGTTATTTTATTGCTCTGGCGATGGCGGGCGGGCGATGCCATGCCTACCCGCCCGCAGTGGATTTCGGCTGGGGTGGTGGGTGTTTTGCTTTTGGTGGGTGGCAACGGGCTGATTTCGTATGCCGAGCAAAGCGTGCCAAGCGGAATTGCTGCCCTGCTAGTGGCCACCATTCCGTTGTGGATGGTGCTGGTAGAGGCGTTGCGCCCCGGCGGCGGGCGGCCAGGGTCTGCGCAGGTTTTTGGGTTGCTGCTGGGGTTTGCAGGGATTGGCATTCTGGTTGGTCCTTCAGACCTGCTGCCCGGCAACGCAAAGTTCGACCTGGCAGGCGTGCTGCTCTGCCTGAGCGCGGCCTTCCTCTGGTCGCTGGGTTCTATCTTCAGCCGGAATGCGGATGTGCCTCAATCCACCTTTCTGTTCACGGGCATGCAAATGCTGTTAGGCAGCCTGGGGCTGCTGCTGGTGAGCGCAATGCTGGGCGAATTTGGACAGTTTGACCTGAGCGGTGTGTCGGCCCGTTCGTGGGGCGGACTGGTGTATCTGATTACGTTTGGTTCGCTGGGTGGGTTTGTGGCGTATGGCTGGCTGCTGAAAAACGCGCCAATTTCGCTGGTCTCTACTTACGCGTATGTCAATCCCATTGTGGCGGTGTTTTTAGGTAATTTGCTGGCGCAAGAGCCGCTCAATGGGCGCATTTTGGCGGCGGCAGGAATTATCGTCGCTGCGATTGCGCTTATCAATCGGCGGGGTGCAGTCCGGCGCTGATGGCCCGCGCCGCCGCAGCCGCGCGGGTGTGCACGCCCAATTTCTCAAAGATGGCTTTGAGATGGCGTTTGACGGTGTTGATGGTAATGACCAGGGTTTCGGCAATCTCTTTGTTGGTTTTGCCCTGGGCCAGCAGCGAGAGCACTTCCCGTTCGCGCTCGGTCAGGGTTGGCAGGTCGGCCGGGGCAGGCGCGCGTAATTCTTGCAGCACCTGTCGAAAGGTTTCACGCGTGAAGGTCTGTTTTTCCAGAAAGGCAAAGATAGCCCCCTCTTCGTAGGCGCGGCGCACGGTTTCGACCGAGGCAACGCCGCTGACCACAATGGTTGGCAGGCTGGCGGTTTTGGTCAGGTGGAGGAGTTCGAAGCCTTCGTAGCCATTGAAAAGCGCGCCGCCCGTCAGGGACAGGTCAATGACGGCCATGCTGGGCGTTTCGCGGCGCAGCAGTCCCAGGGCTTCGCCAAAACTGGCGCAAGGGCGCACGCGATAACCCGCTTCGGCGAGCAGTTCGGAAAGGATGCTGCGCCAACCGGCGTCGTCATCTACCACGAGCGCCAAACCAGCCGGGGCAGCAGATTCGGTTACGGGGGCAGGCTGCGGAGGCAGGGCTGGTTCGGCGGTTGACGGGGGGAATTGCGGGGCGCTGGCGCGAATGCGCTGGATGAGGTCGCGAAATTGGGCGCGCTGAAAGTTTTCTTTTCTCAAAAAACTGTAGGCGTTGTATTCGGTTAGGGCGCTGACGGCTAACTCGACGGTGGCGTAGCCAGTGAGCAAAATGGCGCGGCAGCCGGGGTCGTGACGGCGCAGGGCGCTCAGGATGCGCAGCCCGTCCTGGTTGCTGTGCTCCCCAGAGAGCGAGAGGTCTACCACAGCCAGGCGGTGGGCGGCGGCGCGGATGTGCTGGATGGCGGTTTCCAGGTCGCTGGCCAGGTCCAGGTCGAAGCGGTGGTCTTCGAGCAGTTCGGCCAGAATCTGCTGCCAGGCGGGGTCGTCTTCGACGATAAGGGCGCGCGGGATGCTCATGCGGTTCCTTTATGGCGCGGCAGGCGCAGGCGGAAGGTGGCGCCGCTGCGTCCATCGCTTTCAACGGTAACAGCGCCGCCCAGACGAGTCATGAGCGTTTTGACCCACCACAACCCAAAGCCAAGTTTGCCAGGGCGCGATGCGGCGCGGCCAGAGAAGTTAAGTTCGAAGATGTGTTCGTGCAGGTGAGGCGGAATGCCGGGGCCATCGTCGTGGACGGTGATTTCGACCCAGTCACCGGCTGCTTCGGCGCGGATGAGGATGTGCCCGCGGCCGTTCATGGCGGCGGCGGCGTTTTCGAGCAGGTTGGTAAAGACTAAGGTGAGGGTGTTGCCGCCCGCCCGCACCAGGGGCAGGTTTTGCAACCCGCTGGTTTGGACAAGAATGCCGGGGGGTAAATCGGCGGCGCGAATGGCGTCTTCGATGCGCGGGGCGATGTTGACCGGTTCGATGCGGATGGGACGCAGGTGCGAGATGCTGTCGTGTACGCTTTGCATGGCTTCGGCGGCGGTGCGTTCGATTTCTTGCAGGTTGCGCGCCAGGTAGGGGTTAGACGCCAGGACATCGGCGCATTTGTCTTGAATGCCTTGAATGCGAACAGGGATGGTGCCTACTTTGTTGTTGATGCGATGCAGCAGGTTGGAGGTAACATCGCCTACGGCGGCGAAGGTTTCGGCAATGGCGCGTTGTTCCTGGGCTTGCAGCAGGGCTTCTTGCCGGGCGGCATTCTGGTAGGCCATGGCGGCGTAATCGGCGAGGAAGAGGAGGACTTTTTTATCCCATTCGGAGCGGTCGGTTTTGCCAAAAACGCCAAAGACACCCAATGGCTCGGCCCCAGGGCCGGGCAGCAGGGGCGCAGCCAGGAGGGTTGCGTGGGTGATGATGTCTGGGGTGCGGGCCGATTGGGCCAGGGGGTGGGCATCGTTGATGGGCAGGCGCGCGGGCAGGTCTTGCGCGCCGCAGGCGGCTTCGCGGATGAGGTAAGCGCCTTCGCGCTTCCATACGGCGCTGGCTTGCGCGCCAAGCAGGTCGCAGGCCAGTTCGGTCAGGCGCGAGAGGGCGGTTTGGCAGGGCTGGTTGAAGAGCAGGCGGGCGGCTTCTTGCAGGGCGTCGAGCAGGCGGGCTTCTTGAATGGCGATGACGGCCTGGGTGGCCAAGGCTTGCAGCAGGCGGCTGTCGTCTTCGTCGAATGCGCCGGGTTGGGGGCTTTCCAGGTTGAGCACGCCTTCCAGGCGGCCGTTGGCCCCAATGAGCGGGACGGCCAGTTCGGCGCGCATTTCCAGGTCGGCATCGAGCGGTACATACATGCTGCGCCAGGGTTGTTGCTGCAGGTCGGTTACGCGCACGGGCTGGCGGGTGCGGGCCGAAAGGGCCATGATGCTTTCGGCTTCGAGCGGGATGGCATCGGCCAGGGGGCGGGCGAGGTGCTCCCCGGCGATGGCGCGCGTTACCAGGAAGCGCCCTTCGCGGTCGAGCAGGCGAAAGATGCCGTATTGCGCGCCGGTGACATCCAGGGCCATGTGCAAAATGGCTTTGAGGGTATCGGCCAAACCCCGCCGCGAAGAGATGAGCAGCCCGGCGCGGCGCAGGCGTAAGAGTTCGTCGTCTTTGCGGGCCAGGTCACGTTGAACGCGGGCCAGGTTATTGGCGTGGTGCATGGCCATGGCCGCCAGGTTGACGAAATTGTCGAGCATGAGCAGTTCCAGGCGGCTAAAGCGGCGCGGCTCGAAGAGGTACACGAACAAGACGCCTACCGGGGCGTTGGAGACAATGAGCGGGTAGCAAGCCAGGGCCTGCGCGCCCGCCTGGGCGCGGGCCGGGTGGATGGTCAGGGCGGTTTCTTCGTAGGAGAGCAGCCGCCGTCGGGCGCGAATGGCGGCATGGCCAAACCCGTTGGGGCGGGGCAGGTCATCTACACCCATGCCAATCCCGGCTGCCACCCTGGAGCTGGCGTCGAAAGATTGCCGGGCCAGGTCGTAACTGTAAATGACCGCAGAAGCGCCTGGCACCACACGGGCGGCGTTTTCGGCAATCATGGTCAGGGTGGCGGCAACACCATCGGCGCCGTTCTGGCTAAGTTGATTGAGGGCTGCGCCAATGGCGTTGAGGCTGGCCAGGGCTTCGAGCAAGCGAGGGTCGGAGTCGGGGTGGTCTGTCATGGCAAGGTATGTCGTACAAAGATTTTATCACTGCCCGGTATAAGGAAAGACCGAGGGGCTGCCTCGGTCTCCCTTTCTCTTCTCACTCCAGCGGCGTGTGGAAAATTAGCAATCGAAGTAAAGCGTAAATTCGTACGGGGTGGGGCGCAGGCGCACCGGGTCGAGTTCTACCTGGCGTTTGTAGGCAATGTAGGCTTCCAGGAAGTCTTCGGTAAAGACATCGCCCTTGAGCAGGAATTCATGATCGGCTTCGAGCGCATCGAGCACGGCGCCAAGCGAATCGGGCACCTGCTTGATGAGTTTCTTTTCCTCGGCGGGCAGTTCGTACAGGTCTTTGTCCTGCGGGTCGCCGGGATCAATGCGGTTCTGGATGCCATCCAGCCCGGCCATGAGGATGGCCGCAAAGCACAGGTAGGGGTTGCTGGAGGGGTCGGGGGCGCGGAATTCGACGCGCTTGGCTTTTACGCTCTTGGTGACCGGAATGCGGCAGATGGCCGAGCGATTGCGCTGCGAGTAGGCCAGGTTGACCGGCGCTTCGTACCCGGGCACCAGGCGGCGGAAAGAGTTGGTGGTGGGCGATGTGAGCGCCAGCAGGGCCGGGGCATGCTTGAGCAAGCCGCCAATGTAGTATTTGGCCGTCTGCGAAAGTCCGGCATAGCCAGAGGGATCGTAGAAGACGTTGGTATCGCCTTTCCACAGCGAGGAGTGGACGTGCATGCCAGAGCCGTTATCGCCAAACAGGGGTTTGGGCATAAAGGTAACGGTTTTGCCGTTTTGGCGGGCAACGTTTTTGGCAATGTATTTGTAAAGCAGCAACTGGTCGGCCATGCGGGTAAGGGTGGTGAAACGCATGCCCAGCTCAGTCTGCCCGGCGGTGGCTACCTCGTGGTGGTGCACTTCCATGGGCACACCGGCCTCTTCGAGCGCCATCACGATCTTGGAGCGGATGGTCTGGAGGGTATCGGCAGGCGGCACGGGGAAGTAACCGCGCTTGGGAGAAATTTGCCCGCCATAGTTGGGGCGGTCGGCGCGGCCGCTGTTCCACCAGCCTTCTTCGCTGTCAATGTGATAGAAGGCTTCGTTGGTGTTGCTGGCATAGCGCACATTGTCGAAGATGAAGAACTCGGCTTCGGGGCCGAAGAAGGCCGTATCGGCAATGCCGGTGGACTTGAGGTAGGCTTCGGCCTTGCGGGCCACAAAGCGCGGGTCGCGGCTGTAGGGCTGCATGGTGATGGGGTCGTACACATCACAGGTCAGCACCAGGGTGGGGATTTCCGCCACAGGGTCAATGAAGGCCGTATCGGGGTCGGGCAGCAGGAGCATATCGGACTCGTGAATCTCCTGGAAGCCGCGGATGGACGAGCCATCGAAGGGGATGCCCTCGGCGAAGAAATCGGCATTCAGGCGGCGGACGGGGATGGTGAAATGCTGCCAGGTACCGGGCAGGTCGGTGAAGCGGATGTCCACCATTTTGACGCCTTTGGCCATTTCGAGCACTTCAGCAACGGTTTTGGTCATGGTTATCTCTCCTCGTGAAATTTGTTCGACGCGCGCAATTATAGAGAGCGCCAGGCCTGCGGCCTATTACCCAAATGGGTACTCTTGCCGCGTGCAGGGGGCTAGTCGGCAGCCCCCTGCGGATAAACGACCACGTCGGGCGGGTAGGCTTCGGCGCCGTGTTCGTTGTAATCCAGGCCGTGCATTTCTTCCTCTGCGGTGATGCGCAGCCCAACGGTTTTGCGAATGAGGGCAAACAGTCCATAGCCGGTAGCCACGCACCAAACGCCCACCGCCAGCACACCCAGCAGCTGCGCCAGGAACTGAGCCGCGTTGCCGGCAATTAGCCCGGTTACGCCGCCTTCGGTAGCAAAAATGCCCACAGCCAGCGTGCCCCAAATACCATTCATCAGGTGCACTGGCACTGCCGAAACCGGGTCGTCAATGCGCAGGCGTTCCAGCAACACTGCGCCAAAGACCACAATCACGCCGCCAATGATGCCAATGACAAAGGCCCAAAATGGCGTAACGTAAGCGCAGGGCGCCGTGATGGCCACCAGCCCCGCCAGCACGCCGTTGAGCGCCATGCCAATATCTGGCTTGCGCGAGACCGTCCACCAGGCCACCAGCAAGGCCGCCATTCCGCCAGCGGCTGCCGCCATGTTGGTGTTTACCACCACCAGCGCCACCGCATCGGCATTGCCGCTGTGAATTGCCAGTTGACTGCCCGGATTGAAACCGAACCATCCCAGCCACAGAATGAAGACGCCCAACACCGCCATAGAGACCGAATGCCCCGGAATAGCGCGCGGCGTGCCATCTTTGGCAAAGCGCCCCAGGCGCGGACCCAACGCCAGCGTGCCCATCAGCGCCAGCCAGCCGCCCACACTGTGAACCACCGTGGAGCCAGCAAAATCTTTGAAACCCGCCCCCAAAGACAGGGTAGAAAGCCAGCCGCCGCCCCAAATCCAGTGCCCGGCCACGGGGTAGATGATGGCGGAAATCAGCAGGCTGTACGCCAGGTAGGCCGAAAAACGGGTGCGTTCAGACATAGCGCCCGAAACAATCGTAGCGGCCGTACCGGCAAAGACCAGCTGGAAGAACCAGAACGCCATTACCGGCAGTCCGGCTACATCCTCACCGCCGCTGATGAAGAACCCGCTCAGGCCCACCAGACCCCATGCCGATGCGCCATACATGAAGGCGTAGCCAACCGCCCAAAAGAAAATGGAGGCAAACAAGAAATCCACCAGATTTTTGAACAGAATGTTGGTGGTGTTTTTAGCGCGGGTCAGACCCGCCTCTAAAAACGCAAAGCCCGCCTGCATCCAAAAGACCAGAAAAGCCGCCAACAACACCCACAACGTGTTGATACTGCGGGCGGTTTCTTCTTCGGGGGTCATGCCCTGGGCAAAAGCGGGCGTCGCCGCGCCCAGCGCAATCAGCAACACCAGCAAAAAGGACAGCCAGCGCACACGGGAAAAAACAGCAACTATCGGTTTCATAATCTATCTCCTTTCTGAGTTGGACATTGCAGCGATTGTATGGAAAACCCCAGGCAGATGAAATTACCCACATGGGTCATATTTTGAAAAATTAGCGCCAAAATCGCCCCACATCCACCGATTCGCATTACCCAAATGGGTACTTTTTGAGGTGGAGCGTGAAAAAGTAGCACGCAGAAACCAAAATGAAACGGATATAATCGCACACAGCACACATCACCCCTCACTTTTCACCCCTTCTCATGTACGGCGCTTTTCCCTCCGACCAACTGCTCAACGGCGCGCTTTCCGAAGAAGCCACCCGCGCCCTGCTCACCTCGCTCGGATTCCGCGATTGGGCCGCCGCTTTGCGCCACCTGCAGCGCATGGCAGAACGCCACCCCAACGCGCGCGCGGCCCTGCTGCGCCTGACCCCCTACCTGCTCATCACCCTCTCGGCTTCCGCCGACCCCGACCAGGCCCTCATCAACCTGGAGCGCCTGACCGAAGCCCCCCAGGCGGACGAAATCATCCGCCGCCTGGAATCCGCGCCGCGCGCCATCGAAATCCTCATCACCATTTTTTCGGGCAGCGCCTTTCTGACCGAAATTTTGCTGCGCAACCCAGCCCACCTGGCCATGCTCACCGACCGCGCCCACCTGGCCCGCCTGAAAACCGCCGAACAATACCACCACGAAGCCGCTCAGGCCATGTCGGGCGCAGAAACGCCCGCCCAGGCGCTGGATGCCCTGCGGCGCTATCAGCGCGGCGAATTGCTGCGCATTGGCGCCAGCGACCTGCTAGACCTGTTTGACCTGCCCACTGTCACCGCGCAACTCTCCCAACTGGCCAACGGAATCACCCGCGCCGCGCTCGACCACGCCAGCCAGCAAACCGGCATTGCCACTCCTGGCTTTGTGGTGCTGGCCATGGGCAAACTGGGCGGCAACGAACTCAACTACAGTTCAGATATTGACCTGCTCTTTTTGTGCGAAGGCGAAAACAGCGCCTACACCCGCCTGGCCCAAAGCCTGATAGACGCCCTGGCCAGCATGACCGCCGAAGGCTTCCTCTACCGCGTAGATACCCGCCTGCGCCCCTGGGGACGCGACGGCGCGCTGGTAACCACCCGCGAAGGCTACCTGGCCTACCTGGCCCGCCACGCCCGCCTGTGGGAAAAACAAGCCCTGCTCAAAATGCGCCCCATCGCAGGCGACCTGGCGCTGGGCGAAGCCTTTCGCAAAGAAATTGAACCCCATATTTTTGGCGAAAACCCCGAAACCCTGCGCGCCGCCGTTCACGCCATGAAGCAGCGCACCGAAGAAATTTTGCGCGCCAAAGGGCGCGGCTGGGGCGAAGTGAAACTGGGCGAAGGCTCCATCCGCGATGTGGAATTTGTAGTGCAATACCTGCAGCTGGCCCACGGCGGCAGCAACCCCCGGCTGCGCAAGCGCGCCACGCTCAACGCCATTCCGCGCCTGGTGCGGGCCGGGCTGCTCAGCCCGCAAGAAGGCCAAACCCTGAGCGATGGCTACATCTTCCTGCGCACTATCGAGCACTTCCTGCAACTGATGCACTACCGCCAGACCTACACCCTGCCCGCCGACCCGGCCGCAATCAGCCAGATGGCCCGCCGCCTGGGCTTTCACACCGCCTTTGGCAGCACCGAGCAGGCCAGCCAGCAATTCGTCGAGCGGTACAGGCAGCACAGCGCCGCCATACGCAATATCTATACGAAATATATCACCGGCGCACCTGACGAAACCGCCCCCCAGCCGTCTGCCCCCGCCCAAACACAACAACATCTGGCGCACATGGACGCCTCGTACGCTGCGGCCTTCTCCGCAGACGACATCGCGCGCCACGCCGCCCTGGCCGCCCAACTGACCCCCAGCAAACTGGGGTTGGTAGACGTCGCCCCCCTGCCCAACGGACGCTGGCGCGTCACCATCGTGGCTTACGATTACCTGGGCGAACTCTCACTCATCTGCGGGTTGTTCTTCCTTTACCGGCTGGATATAGAAGACGGGCTCATCTTCACCTACGAACCCCAGCCAAACGAATCGGACCCCGATGCACGCCGCAAGATTGTGGATGTCTTCACCGTGCAGCCGCTTACCCAACCCGGTCCCAGCGCCGAAACCTGGGCCGCCTACACCGCCGACTTTCAATCGCTGCTGGCCATGCTGCAACGCGGACAGCGCCGCGAAGCCCGCAGCCAACTGGCCCGCCGCGTGGGTGCGGCCTACCAATCCGAACGCAGCGACGCCGCCCCCCTGTACCCAATAGATATTCAAATAGACAACAACGCCTCGCCGCGCTACACCGTCTTGCGCTTGCAAACCCAGGATACCCCCGGCTTCCTGTACGAATTTACCAACGCACTCTCGCTCACCCACACCTACATCGCACGCATGACCGTCTCATCCACTGGCAACCGCGTGGATGACCTGCTCTACATCACCGACGAAAACGGCAACAAAATTACCGACCCCGGCAAACAACGCGAACTGCGCGCCGCGGCGGTGCTTATCAAACACTTCACCCACCTGTTGCCGCGCTCACCCAACCCGGCCGTTGCCCTGCTCAACTTCCGCGACTTCATCAGCCACCTCTTTCAGCGCCCCAACTGGCCAGACGAACTGGCCGCCATCGAACGCCCCGAAGTGCTGCACAACCTGGCGCACTTGCTGGGCGTAAGCGACTTTTTATGGGCCGACTTTATGCGCATGCAATACGCCAACCTCTTCCCGGTGGTCAGCGACCTGGACGCGCTGCGCACGGCGAAAGACCGCGCCCAATTGCAACGTGAACTGGAAAGCGTGCTGGCCGTGGTGCACCGCGGCCCGGAAGCCCCGCGCGAAGACGCCCCCTGGCGCAGCGCGCTCAACGACTTCAAAGATCGCGAAATGTTCCGTATAGACATGCGCCACCTGCTGGGGCATATTCCCGAATTTGACGACTTCTCGCGCGAACTCACCGACCTGGCCGAGGTGGTGGTCAATGCCGCCTATCACCTGACCGCTGAAGACTTGCGCTCGATGCACGGCACTCCCCGCGACGCTGCCGGAGACCCCATTCAAATGGCCGTGCTGGCCCTGGGCAAATGCGGCGGGCGCGAGTTGGGTTTTGCCTCGGACATTGAATTGATGTTTGTCTATGAGGGAGAAGGGCTGACCGACGGACCAGCCCGCCTGAGCGCCTCAGAATTTGAAGAGAAAGTGGTGCAGCACTTCCTCAACGCCATTCGCGCCCGGCAAGAAGGCATCTTCCATGTGGATTTGCAATTGCGCCCCTATGGCAAAGCCGGCAGCCTGGCTGTGCCGCTCGAATCGTTTCGGCGCTACTTTGCGCCGGATGGCCCCGCCTGGGCCTACGAGCGCCAGGCCCTGGTCAAACTTCGGGCCATCGCCGGGGACGAAGCCCTGGGAGGAAAAATAGAAAGCCTGCGCGACCAGTTCATCTACACCGGGCAACCTTTCGATGTCACGGCCATGCGCGCCATGCGCGAAAAGCAGGTGCGGCATCTGGTGCGTGGCGGCACATTCAACGCCAAGTATAGCCCCGGCGGTCTGGTAGATGTGGAATATCTGATTCAGGGCTTGCAAATTACGCACGGCGCAGCCAACCCGGCCCTGCGCGAAACGAACATCCGCAAAGCCATGGATGCCCTGCACGCGGCTGGCATTCTGGCAGATGACGACTTTACCCGCCTGCGTAAAGCGCACACCTTTTTGCGCTGGCTGATTGACGCCATGCGCGTGGTACGCGGCAATGCCAAAGACATCACGGTGCCGCCCTACGGCAGCGATGAATTTGCCTTTTTAGCCCGCCGTCTGCGCTACGGCAACGACATCGCCCGCCTGCGCGATGACCTGCAGCGCTACCCCGCCGATGTGCGCGACATCAACGCCAGGTTGTTAGGCTGAAATTATGCCCCTTTCAGGCTTCAACAGTTAATAGGCAACAAACGCTTTTAGCGCGCCCGTCTAGTGGTCCTGTCCGCTGGCCAGGGCGTCAATTTCGGCGCGGGTTTCGTACACGCGCACCAGTTTGCCATCGCGCATTTGCAGCACCCGATCCACATAGCGGCACATGCGCAGGTCGTGCGTGACCATGATGCCGGCGCGGTTGTTTTCGTGAATGAGCGCCGCAAAAGTCTGTACTACCTGAAAAGCGCGTTCGGTATCCAGGCTGGCGGTGGGCTCATCGGCCAGCACCACGCTGGGATTGTGGATGAGCGCCCGGGCAATGGCCACGCGCTGCTGCTGCCCACCCGACATCTGCCCTGGCAAATTCTTCAGGCGGTCGCCCAGCCCCAGGCGGGCCAGCAACTCCTCCGAGCGGATGCGCCCGGCCCGGTCGAGCCGATTGTTCAGGCGCAGCATAAGGGTCACGTTTTCGTAAGCATTGAGATACGGGATGAGGTTGTTGGACTGGAACGTGAAACCGATTTTCTCGCGCCGCAGGGTCACGCGCTCGGCTTCGCTCATGGCGGCCAGGTCCATCCCATCAATCAAAATCTGACCGGATGTTGGGGTAAGCAGCGCCGCCAGCATGGAGAGCATGGTGGTTTTGCCCGAACCGCTCGGCCCTACCAGGGCAACAAATTCGCCCGACCGCACCTGAAACGAGACCTCATCTACCGCGCGGATGGCGCCTGTCTCGGTGGAGAAAGTTTTGACAACGTTTTTGACTTCTAAGGCAATCTGGTTCATGGCATCCTCCTAAGACAGGCGCAGCGCCTTGAGCGGTTCGATGCGCACCGCATAAATGATGGACACCATGCCGCCCAGCGGGCCAATCAATAGCAGGGCAGCAACAGCCAGCGCCGTAGATGCGCCATTGAACTGCAGCGGGATGGTTGGCGGAAAGAATAGCGAGAAGATGAACGTCACCAACCCGCCCAGGCCTACACCAAACGCCGTCACCACAATAATCTGAATGACTGCTGCCGCGCCTACAACCGCGTTGCTGGCCCCAATGGCTTTTAGCACGCCAATCTGCGGCACTTTTTGCAAAATTTGAATCTGGAAAAAGCCGCCTATCACCAGCACGCCAATTAACAGGGTGAACACCCCCTGGGTTTGCACTGTGCCTTGCTGGGCCGAATAGCCGGGGATATTGTTGATGGTGGTGGGGATATCGGCAATTTCAATGTCATTGATGCGGCTTTCCAGCAGGCGGGCCATCGCCTGAGACTGCTCAGGGTCGCTCAGACGTACCGCAATGATATTTGGCAAGGGCGTGATGATGCTGCGTTCGGCTTCGCTTTTGGGGCGCACACGTTCCCAGGTGGCAGGGGAAACAAAAATGGTCGGCTGAAAGAAATAGGATTGCCCATCGGTAAGACCAACAATGCGCAGCCTGAAGTACTGGTCTTTTGTACCCTGCGTAGAACGGATGGTAATTTCATCACCCACTTTCAGACCAGTGCGCAAAGCCACGTTGGCATCAATTACCGTTTCGTCAGAATCCGTCAGGCGAAAGGCGCGCCCGGTTAACACCGTGGGCATGCCAGGGCGTTCTGGTTCTACGCCCAGCAGCGAGACGCGCAGGGGTTTCTCTAAGGGGGTATTGATTTCGGTTGAGGCGGTGTAAATGGGGCCGGCATCCTCTACCCCTTCGATGCGGCGCACAGCGCGCACGGTGGATGAATCCAGGCGGCTGGCGGCAATGATGAAATCTGACTTTTCACGGAAAACAATCAGTTGGGCGTTCAGGTTAGCAATGTACTGACGGTTGCCATTGCCCAGTCCTTCACCCAGAGCAGCAATAAAGAGCACCAGAAGCGTAATGAGCGCAATGACCAACCCAACCAGCAAAAAACGGCCTTTGTTGCGCAGGACTTCCTTGATGGCAAGGTAAGAGGCAAGCAAAAATGTATGCATACAGTTTGTTTTTCTCGATTCTCAGTGAAACTGACTGCACGAATGCGGATGCTCAGGCATTGGGGGTAATTGGAGCATCCAGCGGTTTATCCCAGGTCACCCCCATTACCCCGCGCAGCATAATCTCAACCGGGGGATGGTCAGCAATGTCTTCGTAGTAATACGGCAAGCGGATGCGGCCATCGGGCCCGATGATGAACACCCCGGCCAGTTGCATGGCGTCTTGTCCGGCAGGCGGCAGTTCGGTCTTCCAGCCGCGTTCGCGCCCCAAACGCGCGTTAGAGCGCCACACCCTGGGCGAAAGAAAAGCCTGCCAAAACGAGGCCCGCTCTAAGCCAAAAGCACGGTAAGCCTGGCGGGCAGGGTCAGAAAGGCAGGTAACGCCAGGGGCGTATTCGGCGCAAAAGTCGCGGGTGGCGTCGGGCTGCCCCTGGGTAACCACCGCGACTCCTAATCCGTGCGCTGCCAGTTGGGGGGCGTAGCGAGCGAGCATGTCCAGCAATTGCTTGCACTGCGGGCAGCCAAAGTGACGGGTAAAAGCCAGCACCAGCGGGCGGTCTTTCCAAAAAGAAGCGATGCGCACGGGCGCACCCTGCGCATCCAGCACCTCGACATCGGGGGCGGGATCGTTGTATTTGAGGTGAGCAAGTTTTGACATGTGCGATTCCTGAAGGTGAATTGTCGCTAAAAAAGGCCTCAAATACTCGCAGCCTTAGCAAGCGTGCGGCAAAAGGAGCATTCGCCGGGCGCAGTGGTGGGCTGCCCGCAGTTGGGGCAGGCAGACAGCCTGGGCGCAGAGGCAATCGTATGCTCGGCAAACAAGCCCTGCTGACGGGCTTCGAGAAAATTGAGGTAAAAGGTCAGTTTGGCGCCGGGGCGGCTGGCTTCCAGTTGATTGAGCAATTCTTTATAGTAAATAGACTGCGACCCAACCGAAAAAGGGCACTCGTCGTAAATGTACTCAATCCCGCGCAGCAGGGCGTAGGCGGCCATCTCCTTTTCATAGAAGCGGCAAAGTGGCTTAACCTTACGCGCCATGCCGTCTGTTTCTGGCAAAACGGGGCCCTGGCGCAGCAAAAACTCCCTTGACCAGGCCAGGGTATTACCAAACAGCGTCGCGGCTTCGTCATCCAGGTTGTGGCCGGTAGCCAGCACATCATAGCCCAGGTCGCGGGCAATGCGATTCATCTCATGGCGTTTGGTCAGTCCGCACACAGCGCACGGCTTGCCCTTGCCGCGGTGGCTGCGCTCGGCTAATACCGGAATGCTGTAGCCGTAGGTTTGCTCCACATCCACCACATGCAGGGTCAATCCGTTAGCAGCCGCAAATTTTTCCGTCAGACGGCGCGACTCATCCGAGTAATGAATGCCGCCATCAATGCCCAGACCGATATACAAGCCATCTGCCTGATAACCCAGGCGGTGCAGAATATCCCATAACGAGAGCGAGTCCTTTCCGCCCGAAACCGCCACCAGAATTTTCTCATCCCGCCGGAACATGTTGTATTTTTTGATAAAGCGCTCGGTCTGTTGGGGCAGCCATTCCAGGTAATGCGTTTTGCACAAGGCCAGTTTGTGCTGGCGCATGTTTACAGCGGCTTTTTCGCCGCAGGTACGGCATTTCATTGCGCTAGCCCCCCGAAATTACCGCAACCAGTTTGATCACATCGCCATCGCGCAAAATCTCATCCTCCAGGATGAGTTCCCCCTCGCGGCTGGCAATGACAGATTCTGGCAAAATGTTCACCTTTTGCAGTGCGGCTTGCAGGGTCATGCCTGGGCGCACTTCAAAGGTCTTGTCGCGCAAAATAAGTTGAACAGTCATCGGTCACTCCTTACGATAAAAATGGGGCGAAAGCATCTCACAGACGCCTCCACCCCGCAAAAGTTGGCCTACACAGAAATTAACCGGCTTTCTCTTTTTCCTTCTTCAAAGCCACAATCAAATCGTTGACGTGGTCGAGCATTTTTTGCCCGCGAAAACTGCCATACAACAGACGGGCGGCCACTTCGCGGTCAATTTTATCCAATGAGCCCAGATTTTTAGCCAGTTTTTGCAGCAAGCCCTTGTCGCACTTATCCAGCATGTCACTGCGCTTGTTAATTCCCTCGGCCAGTTTTACCGGGCGGTCCCACAGGCGCACGTCCTGGGCGGCGTTGGCGCCATCGCCAAAATCAAAGCAATAGGTGTGAAAGAGCTGATGCGCCGTCTCATGCACATATTGCCACTTGACGTGCGGCGCAGTCTCCTCGAAATGTGCATGCACCTGCTCCTTCAGTTGGGTCAGGGTATATTCCGGGTGCGTTTTGCACAATTCAAAGAACTTGAACACAATTACCGGGCGATACTCATTAGGCGTCATGCGCACTTTGTTCTGCGCCAGAATATTGACGTACTGATCCAGCAGCGCTTCGGGCGCGGCAGCGCTAACACCGTTTACCTGTGGCTCGTCGCGCAGTTGCACTTCCAGCTGATTGTTGCTGGTGCGCATGTTGACCATATCTTTTTGGGCGTTCAAAAACTCTTTGAAACTGGAAAAACCATAATTGCGTTCGTTGAACGCTGGGTCCAGGCGCAGCATGGCGCTCTTCAATTCGGCAGCCAGCATCCACTCGGTTTCGCGGGCCTGCAACACGCGCCGCAGCAATTGCCGCGCCTCGCTGATATCGAAAGAAGGCGCAGCCACCTCTTCCTCGCGCGGAACTTTTTGCTTGCTGCCGGGCGCACGCGGCGGCTGTGGGGTAAAACCAGCCAGCCTGTCATAAAAAATGAACTCATCACACGCATTGACAAGATACTCAGCGCTCGTGCCGCTTACCCCCATGCCAATCACAAACAAACCGCGCGTGCGTAAGCGATGCACCAGTTCGGTAAAGTCGCCGTCGCCCGAAACCAGCAACACATGCGTAATGTTGTTGCGTTCGCTAAAAAGCATTTCGAGCGCATCAATCACAATCCGAATATCGGCCGCATTTTTACCGCGTTTGCTGGAGACATGCACCAGTTCGATGCCCAACCCCAGCAATTCGCGCTGCGCATCACCGCCGTAGGCGCTCCAATCGGCATATGCCCGCCGGGTAACCACCCGCCCCACCTGCACAGCCGCTTCCAAAATACGCGCCCATTCCACCTCAGTATCTTTACCGAGTTTGTCCGTCGCGCTAATGACAATGTTGTCGTAGTCTATAAAGACTGCGACTTGAGAGTCGCTATTCATAATCATCCTATCCTGAAAAAGATTATTTCTGGCAAACGCGCCAACCGCCCTTCAAAAGCATCAAAAAATCTTTGTTTACGGTAATAAAACGCGGGGACACCGATGCAATAACCCACACATCTTTTCTACCCACGCTTACCCACCACAAAAGCAGATTTTCAGATACCCGCTTACGTTTCCCATACACTGTGAGTATATAATAAGCACGGATGTTCGGCAAGCCAAAAACACAATTTGTCTCTCCTCATAACCCAAAGGATACCCTATGCGCATCGGCATGATGGCTGACACCTACAAACCGCACATTAGCGGAATCACAAATTACATCGAACTGAACAAAAAATACCTCGAAAAAGCAGGGCACGAAGTGTACATCTTCACCTTTGGTGATGAAGACTACCCCGATGACGAATCGAACGTCATTCGCTCGCCGGGGCTGCCGCTGGTAGACACCGGCTACTACCTCAGTTTCCGCTACACACGCAAAGCCAAAGCCCTGCTCCAAACCATGGACATTGTTCACGTTCACCATCCCTTCCTTAGTGGACGTCTGGCGTTGCGTTACTGCCGCCCGCTCGAAATTCCCATCGTCTTTACCAACCACACCCGTTACGACCTCTACGCCCAGGTTTACCTGCCCGCCTTACCAGAAAACATCAGCCTCAGCCTGCTTGAAACCTACATGCCCGATTTCTGCGCCGCCGTAGATATGGTCATCTCTCCCTCACCCGGCATGGCCAACGTGCTGCGCAAGATTAAAGTAGAAGCCCCCATCACCATCGTCCCCAACGGCGTCGAAATTCAGCGCTTTCAGCAGCCTGCCCCGCCAGATATGCGCCAAAAACTCGGCTTCACAGACAAAGATATCCTGCTCATCTACGTCGGACGCCTCGCGCCAGAAAAAAACCTGCCCTTCCTGTTGCAGGCCTTTCTGGGCGTCGCCGAAACCCTCCAAAACGCTCACCTGCTGCTGATTGGCGATGGCCCCAGCCGCGAAGAACTGCAAACCCTGCTCAAAAAAAGCCCCCAGTCCCACCAGGTTCACTTCTTTGGGCGCATAGATTACGACCTGCTGCCCCAATACCTGGCCGCCAGCGACCTGTTCGTCACCGCCTCCGTCTCCGAAGTTCACCCCCTATCTGTCATCGAAGCCATGGCCGCCGGGCTGCCTGTGCTGGGCATCCACTCCGCCGGCGTAGGCGATACCGTCCTGGACGGGCGCACCGGGCTGCTCAGCAGCGAAAACCTGCCCGCCTTCACCGCCAAAATGACCCAACTCTGTCTCGACCCCACCCTGCGCCGCAGCCTGGGGCAGCACGCCCGCCAACAAGCCGAGCATTACGCCATCGAACGCACCACCCAAATCATGCTGCAACACTACGAAAACCTCATCTACAACGCCAGGCGCCGCCGCGGTCTGCGCCACCAACTGCGCAACATCATGGAGCGTTTCACCCAATGACCCACAACCAGCACGTTGGCCGCTGGGGCGAAGACCAGGCCGCCCACCACCTGCAGGCCCAGGGTCATCACATCCTGGCCCGCAACGTCCGCACCCCCTACGGAGAAATTGACCTCATCACCCGCCGCGGCGAACAAACCATCTTCATCGAAGTCAAAACCCGCACCAACAGCGCCTTTGGCTACCCAGAAGAAGCCATCACCCCCCGCAAACAGGCCCACCTGCTGGCTGCCTGTCAGCACTACGCCGCCGAACACGCCATAGATCACTGGCAAATAGATGTCATCGCCATTCAGGGAAAACCCGGTCACACCCCGCACATCCTCCACCTCGAAAATGTCCTCACCTGACCCTGCCGCCCCCATCAAACCACCCGTAGTCGTCATCGTTGGACCCACGGCCGTGGGCAAAACCGAAACGTCTATCCGCATCGCCCAATCCCTGGGCGGTGAAATCGTCAGCGCCGACTCGCGCCTGTTCTACCGCGGCATGGACATCGGCACCGCCAAACCCACCCCCGCCGAAATGAACGGCGTGCCCCATCACCTGATTGACGTGGCCGACCCAGATGAAACCTGGAGCCTGGCCATGTTTCAACAGACGGCGCAGCAAATCATTGCCGCCATCCACGCCCGCGGGCGGCTGCCTATCCTGGTTGGCGGCACCGGGCAATATGTCCGCGCCGTCACGCACGGCTGGGCGCCCCCGCCAGCCGCCCCCAACCCGCAACTGCGCACCGCACTCCAGAATCTCGCTGCGGACCACTCCCCGCACTGGCTGCACGAAAAGCTGGCCCTGCTCGACCCCGCCGCCGCAGCCGCCATAGACCCGCGCAACCTGCGCCGCACCATCCGCGCGCTAGAAGTCATCTTCAGCACCGGGCGGCGCTTCTCCGAGCAACGCGGTCAGTCAGACTCTCCATATCACTTGCTCACCATAGGGCTAACCCGTCCGCGCCCCGAACTCTACGCCCGCATAGACGCCCGCATCGAAAAAATGTTTGCCGACGGACTGGTAGAAGAAGTGCGCCGCCTGCTGGCGCAAGGCTACAGCCCCAACTTACCCGCTATGAGCGCCATCGGCTACCGCGAAGCCGCCGCCATCCTGCGCGGAGAGATGACCGAAGAGCAAGCCAAAACCGAAATGAAACGCCTGACGCGCATCTTCGTCCGCCGCCAGGCCAACTGGTTCAAGGAAAGCGACCCCAACATCACCTGGTTCACTGCCGCCCCCGGCGTTGCCGATGTGATTGTCGCATGGCTCAAAAAAAACTTTCAAATGTTGATACCCCCTCAAAGCAATTATTAAGATTTATTAATTGACTTTTCCCCCACCCAAATCTATACTATTAAAACAGCAAAATAATTACAACACAATCAAACAGGAGGAGTTACTCAATGGAGGATAAGTTTCCCTGGCGCAAGAATTACGACAAAGGGGTTCCGTACACCATCGAATACCCCGAAGTGCCTTTGTTCCATTTCCTGGAAGAGTCGGCGAGAAAGTATCCCGACAAACCTTGCACCATCTTCAAGGGAGCGAAAATCTCCTTCCGTGAAATGAACGAACTCTCAGACCGGCTGGCAGGCGCGCTGGCCGCCATGGGGGTCAAAAAAGGCGACCGGGTGGGGCTATTCATGCCCAACACCCCGCAATTTGTAATGGCCTACTTTGGCATTCTCAAAGCAGGCGGGGTCGTCGTAGCCACCAACCCGCTTTACACCCCTAAAGAGATCGAATATCAGGTCAACGACGCCGGCATCGAAGTCATGTTTGTCATGTCCAATTTCTACAAAACAATCAAAGGCGTTCAACCGAACACAAAAATCAAGCGACTGATTGTAACCAACCTCAAAGAAACCCTGCCGCCCGTCTTACGCGTCCTGTTCACCCTGGCGCGCGAAAAGAAGGGCGGTTTTCGTATCGAAGGCGGGCTTTCTGACGGCGACGTGTGGATGCAAGACCTGCTCAAACAATACCAGCCTGGCGACCGCCCCAAAATCGAAATCACACCCGATGATACCGCCATGTTCCAATACAGCGGCGGCACTACCGGCATTTCAAAAGCAGCCATCGCCCTGCACCGCAACGTAGTAGCCAACACCCTGCAAATGCGCGCCTGGATGCCTACCGTAGAAGACGGCAAAGAAATCATGCTCATGGCCATCCCGCTCTTCCATGTGTACGGCATGGTTGCAGGCATGCACTTTTCGATGGCCACCGGGGCCACCATGGTCATGGTACCCAACCCGCGCGATATTCCCGACGTACTGGATAACATCAACAAATATCACCCCACCATCTTCCCTGGCGTGCCTACGCTTTATAACGCCATCAACAACCGTCCCGAAGTGCTGGCAGGCAAAATCAAAATGGACTCCATCAAAGCCTGCATCTCTGGTTCGGCGCCTTTGCTGCGCGAAACCAAAGAGAAATTTGAAGCGCTCACCGGCGGCAAAGTCTTTGAAGGCTACGGCCTCTCCGAAGCGCCCACCGCCACGCACTGCAACCCCATGCTCGGCGTCAACAAAACCGGCTCAATTGGCATGCCGCTGCCCGATGTAGAATGCAAAATCATCAGCCTGGATGATGGCGTGACCGAATTGCCGGTTGGCGAAGTGGGCGAAATCGTCATTCGCGGGCCGCAGGTGATGAAAGGCTACCACAACATGCCCACCGAAACCGCCAACACCCTGCGCGATATGGGCGATGGCGGTAAACCCTGGCTGTTCACCGGCGATATTGCCCGCATGGACGAAGATGGCTACTTCTACATCGTGGACCGCAAGAAAGAACTGATTAAGCCGGGCGGCTTCCAGGTGTGGCCAACTGATTAAGCCGGGCGGCTTCCAGGTGTGGCCGCGCGAAGTGGAAGAAGTCATCATCACCCACCCCAAAGTGCTTGAAGTCGGCGTGGCCGGCATCCCCGACCCCTACCGCGGCGAAACGGTCAAAGCCTGGGTGGTGCTCAAACCCGGCGAAACCGCCACCGAAGATGAAATTAAAGCCTTCTGCAAAGAGCGCCTGGCAGGCTACAAAGTGCCCACCCATGTCGAGTTCCGCGCCGAACTGCCCAAGACCACTGTGGGTAAAATTTTGCGGCGCGAACTGGTACGCCAGCACAAAGAAGCCCAAAACGCGTAATTTACAAAAAAAGGGAGTGGATAAATCAAGGGTTATCAAAAACCTTGCATTGAGCATATTGGTATCAACAGGCAGGACAAACGCTAGCGTTTGTCCTGCCACAAAAGGAACAGTAGAATTATCCACTAGCCCAAGATTTCGCTACTCCCCAACAAAAACTCCCGGCAGTGTTCCGGGAGTTTTTTGTTACGAACTTGTTTTTACGCCGAAACCATGCGCGGGGTGCCGCTCTTCTTTTCAACCGGCGGTGGGAAGATGGCCTCGAACTCTTCGCGCGTAATGGTTTCTTTCTCCAGCAGCGCCTGGGCCACCGCGTCTAATTTCTCGCGGTACTGGCGAATGGTATCACGCGCTACACGGTAGGCTTCATCCACAATGGTGCGCACTTCGTGGTCAATTTGCTCGGCAATCGCTTCGGAATAGTCGCGCTGTTCCGAAATTTCACGCCCCAGGAAGATTAATTCTTCCTTTTGACCATAAACCATCGTGCCCAGGTTTTCGCTCATGCCCAGGCGGGTAACCATGGTGCGCGCCATGCGAGTCACCTGCTCGATGTCGTTGGACGCGCCGCTGGTGATGTCATCGAACACTTCGGCTTCAGCCGCGCGGCCGCCCAACGCATAAGCCAGGGTAGCCAGCAACTTTTTGCGGCTCATCAAAATGCGGTCTTCTTCCGGGCGGAACCAGGTCACACCGCCAGCCTGCCCGCGCCCCACAATGGTCACTTTTTGCACCGGGTCGGCTTCGGGTAAGGCATTCGCCACAACGGCATGTCCGGCTTCGTGGTAAGCAATGATGCGCTTCTCTTCGTCGCTAATCAGGCGGCTCTTGCGCTCAGGGCCCATTACCACGCGTTCAATTGCTTCCTCCAGCTCTGCCTGTCCAATAGAGCGCTTGTTGCGCCGCGCCGAGAGAATAGCCGCCTCGTTGACCAGGTTTTCCAGGTCGGCGCCAACAAAGCCCGGCGTACCACGCGCAATGCTGGCCAAATCTACCGAAGGCTCCAAAGGCTTGCCTTTGACATGCACCTTTAGGATGGCCTCGCGCCCGCGCACATCCGGCCGGTCGAGCGTAACACGGCGGTCGAAGCGCCCAGGGCGCAGCAAGGCCGGGTCGAGAATATCGGGGCGGTTGGTAGCCGCAATGATAATGATGTTGGTATCGGTATCGAAGCCGTCCATTTCCACCAGCATCTGGTTGAGGGTTTGCTCGCGTTCATCGTGCGAGCCGCCCAGCCCGGCCCCGCGCTGACGCCCAACCGCATCAATTTCATCCACAAAGATAATGCAGGGCGAGTGACGTTTAGCCTGGTCGAACAAATCGCGCACCCGGCTGGCGCCTACGCCTACGAACATTTCCACAAACTCGGAACCTGAAATCGAGAAGAAAGGCACGCCCGCTTCGCCCGAAACAGCCTTGGCAAGCAGCGTTTTACCGGTGCCTGGCGGGCCAACCAGCAACACGCCTTTGGGAATACGCGCCCCCAACTGGATGAATTTTTGCGGTTCGCGCAGGAACTCAACCACTTCTTTCAACTCTTCCTTGGATTCCTCCACCCCGGCCACATCAGCAAACGTGACAGTGGGGTTTTCACCGCTAAACATGCGCGCGCGCGACTTGCCAAACGACATAGCCTGGTTGTTGCTGCCCTGCGCCTGACGGAAAAACCACCAGAACAAACCCGCCAGCAAAATAAACGGCAGGATATACCCCAGCGCAGTCAGCAAGCCTACCCATGAACTAGGCGGCCTGATCTCTATTTTGACATTATCCGGTGCCAGTTTAGATGTAGGCACCCCCAGCGCTACCAATTGTTCAACCAACGTAGATGTACTTTCTTTGCGCGACGTACGTTCGCTTCCATCTGCGTAAATAACAACCAACTGATTATCCGACTCTACTGAAACGCGCTTGACTTTACCCGCCACAATATCGCTGGCAAGTTCATTGATAGTAAGCGGTTGCTCGTTAACCGGCCGCTGGTTTACCTGGTAGTAAACCATGGCAAGGATGGCGATAAACAGCAGAACGTATATGAAGTAAGACTGGCCGCGTGAATTCATTGAACCTCCATAGTTCTAAACCGTTGTCATTATACCAACCGCACGGCACATTAAAAGGCAAGGCATAATGCAATTTACAATTTTCATACAATTTTCTGTCTTAATCTATCAACAATGTCACCGGGCAATGATCCGAGCCGCCAACATCCTCATGAATAATTACATCTCGCACCCGGCTAACCAGCGCCTGCGAAACCAGAAAATAATCAATCCGCCAGCCAATGCCGCGCTGCCGCGCCGCAAAACGGTAAGTCCACCAGGTGTATTGCACCCGGTCGGGGTAAAGCAGGCGATATACATCCACAAAACCGTGATCAAGGAACTTTTGCACCCAGGCGCGTTCTTCGGGCAAAAAGCCAGAGGTCTGTTCGTTTTCTTCCGGGTTGCGCAAATCAATCGGCTGATGTGCGGTGTTGAAATCACCCGTAATAATGATATGCTGCCCGTCGGCATGGCGCTGATCGCAAATTTCTAACAGGCGGGTGTAAAAATCCAGTTTGTAATCCACCCGATCGCGGCCGCGCTGCCCGTTTGGGAAGTAGATATTGTAAAGGTAAAAATCGGGATGTTGTGTAGCAATCACGCGCCCTTCCACATCAAAGCGGGCCTCACCCAGCCCCAAAGTCACATCCAGGGGCGCAGAGCGCAGCAGCGTGGCCACGCCGCTATAACCAGGGCGCTCAGCCGGATTCCAGATAGCCTGATACCCTGGAAACTCACGCTGCTCATCGCTCAATTGCTCGGGGCGGGCTTTAATTTCTTGCAGGCACATTACATCTGGCGCCTGCGCCAGCACCCACGCCTTCAAACCCTTTCCCAGCGCAGCGCGTATTCCATTGACATTCCATGTTATTATCTTCATGACCCTACTCGATATGGTAAACTAATATCAGGCAAAGGTGGCGCATGACGTACGGAATTAAACGCATCCTGTGCATCGAAGATGAAACCGAAATGGTGGACTTGATCCGCCTTATTTTGGGTCGCCGCGGCTTCGAAGTGACTGGCGCGACCGGGGGCATAGAAGGCTTGCAAAAAGTACGCCAAACCAACCCCGACCTGGTACTGCTCGACCTGATGATGCCTGACATGGACGGTTGGGAAGTATACCAGCAAATGAAGGCCGACCCCAACCTGCGCAGCATTCCGGTTATCGTTGTCACTGCCAAAGCCCAAAACGTTGACCGCGTGCTTGGGCTGCACATTGCCCGGGTAGATGACTACATCTCAAAACCTTTTAGCCCACAAGAACTGATGGACAGCGTAGAAAAAGTACTCAACCGGGCATAACTTCAAAAGACATTTTAGGGTATCATTGCGGGCGGAAACTTCGCCCGTTTTTCTTTTACTATGGCTAAAATTTTCTCAGTAAAAAACAAAAACAAACCACACATTGCCCCGCTGCGCGTACGCTACTGCGAGTCTTTCATAGACCGCCTGCGCGGGTTTACCTTCACCAACAGCGTGCCCCTCAATGAAGGATTGGTGCTGGTAGAAAAACGCGACAGCCGTGTAGATACGGCCATTCACATGCTGTTCGTCCACACCGACCTGGCCGTTTTTTGGATTAATTCCTCCTACCAGGTTGTAGATAAAGTGCTGGCTAAAAAATGGCGTCCATTTTATGCCGCCAAACATCCGGCGCGCTTTGTACTGGAAATCAACCCTGCCCGCCTGGACGACTTCGAAATTGGCGATACAGTCGCATTTACAACAAAATGAGAAAAATTACCCTTTTGTTCATCGCACTTGCGCTGGCCTTCAGCGTCACCCCAGCCGCCGCCCAGGAACAACTACCCCCCCCCCGATCCCCTCAACCTTTTCATCACC